>WNFW01000299.1_pt1 | contig 75424 bp, 75 predicted proteins | sample 5400131 | NCBI WGS metagenome assembly WNFW01 (sample SAMN13153362, study PRJNA577476) | soil metagenome | isolation source: 20 cm soil or saprolite under grassland replicate 1 | place: USA:California | collected 2016-06-15
GAAAAATAACGGGCTAAGAGAGGATTCGATAGCGTGTCATGCCTGAAGTCGATCATGACCATCGTTCTGCCGACCTCTGCCGAGCTTGGGAACCAATATTCCCACATCAGACTTCGGCCACCGAACAGGTGAGGGCCGCCCGCGTTTTGAAATCTATCCAGATCGAGCGGATCGTCGTAGAAGGCCAGCTCGCTGGATATGAAATATTTGTCCATCCCGAAGATTAATGGTTGGGATCCCGTCTCGTTTTCCATTTTTCTCTCGATGACATCCACCTTTTCCCCCATGCTCTTCCATGGGCCAAAAAGCCGCTTCGATGACATCGGTCCAATGCCAGGCAGCCCGAGCGCAAGATAATAGAACCATAGGCCGATAATCAGTAGGAGCGCGGCAGCCGTCGGCACCCAGACTCGCTCCATGAATGAGAATAGTGTGCGGGCTGTTTGATGCGCCGGCATAGCCATGTCTTGAGCGACCCAGGGGAGGCATGCAAGCCAGACCGGTCCCGTCCAGTTGAGCTTTGGGTCGTGCTGCAGGCTATAAATAACAAAAAGCGAAAGGGGGACTAACGTGAACACTAAAGCGAATAGTCGTTGCCGGCGCTCGCCGGTCGGTGGCGAGAAAGGCGTTGAGAGCGCGCTTGGCGAGTGGAAAAGCGTTTGAACCACTCCGGCGGCACCCACCGGAGTGAGCAGCAATAGAATCGAGCCGATCAACACAGGCAGGGAAAACGCTGCAGGGCTGGCCCATCTGTCGGACCCTTGAAAGATGAACGATGCCCAGCCGTTTTTCGCGTTCCACAACAGTACCGGAAAAAAAAGGGCCAACGACAGCAAGGCTGCAAAGTAAGGCTCGCCGCGACGCCACCACGTCCGTGACCGCTGGTCGAGCAGGAGGTAAAACCCCGTGCTCAGGCCCAGCAGTACAATAGTGTACTTCGACAGCATGCCCAGCCCCATGCATAGACCGACACCCAACCACGCGCGGCCTTTTTGAGTCACCAGGGCCTGGTGGAGATAGTAGAGGCAACCCGCCCAAGCAGCGAAAAGTGGCGCGTCGGGCGTCATAAAAAAACCGAACCCAAAATAGATGGGCAGAAGGGTGAGCAATAACAGACAGCAGCATGCTGTTACCCTGGAGAAAAGGGAGCGGGTCCATTGAAACATGAACGCGGCGGCAACGGCCCAGGAGATCAGCGACGGAAGACGAACCGAGAGCTCCGACTTGCCCAGAAGATAGGTGGAAAGCCATATGAGCCAGGCGACCATCGGCGGATGATCCAGATAGCTCCAGTCCAGATGCTGTGAGTAGTTCCAATAATACGCTTCTTCAGGGATCAGATTAATCGGGCCCATGCACGCCAGCCTTAAAAGGACGGTGTAGGCAACGGCGGCTATGGCGAGCACCTGCCAACGGGACGGGGACGGACGCAGCCACGAGCCCGGGACAAATACGATCAGCCCTAATCCGATCGACTGGGCGAGTTGGCCCACGAAGGCGGCGAGAAAGATCGCGACTTGGGGCGACCAGTTCCAGGCTCCCGTCAACTGAGCAAGCAAAGCACCTTGGAGCAGCAGCACAAGCACTGAGGTGATCAGCGCGCGGCCAACGATGGTACGCTTCGACGGAACATCGGAGTCGAATGAAACCGGTGCGCTTCGCATGAGCAACATGAAGGCCAACGCGGCTCCAAGTGAAAAGCCGAATACATTTGCCGTCAAGATGTTTAAACGAGCTGTGAATAACCCTTGAAAGACCAAAAGGTTCAGGAGGTAACTTAGTATTCCGACGGACGACAAACGCGCCCAATCGGACGCCGCCCTTCCGTCAAAGTTCCAGTTGGTTCGATTCATGCGAACGCCTCGCGCTCGAGATTGATGCAGCTTCGTTGGTCGTTAATAAATCGCCCGTAGCATCTCTCGCCACCGACAAGGGTCACGGCGAAATTTAAAACATGTATCATCTCTCTTGATATTCTTCCACCACCGCAGACCGGGCGTCGGGTTCAGCGAAGGACGCGGAGACAATCCGGCATGCGTTTCGGCGATTGATGTTGTCTACTCGGAGTGAGACGATTAGCCTGCTTGACAGGCGTGTATTGAAACGGAGATTGTATGGCGTTGTTGCAAAGTAAAGTCGTGCCGAAAAATTCCGGTGCGGCCTTTGAGATGAGAGGGGGACAGAGGCTGCGGGTCGCCGGCAAGAGCATCGTCGACTTCGTGGCCTTTAACCTTCACGATTTAAACGAGCGATTCGATCAAGCGAGAACAAAGACGAATCAAGTGAAAATCTTCATCAGCACCGGTGACACGTTATTCTCGAAGCGGAACAATCCAATGCTGACGATCGTTGAAGATACCTTCACGGAAGGGCGGCACGATCTGCAGAAGGGGATGTGCAGCCGGAAGCGCTTCGAAATGGTGGCGCACGGGACGGCCAAGCGGGTGTTTGCCGAGGGAGTCGATATCAATCCCAAAAAGCCGGAGGAAATCCCCGATCACGGCTGCTGGGAGAATCTCAGCGAGGCGGTGAAGCCATGGAACATCTCGCCGGACGATGTGCCGAGCCCGTTTAATATCTTTCAGTGCATGCGCATCGATCCCGAGACGGGCATCATGTATGACACGATGATTCGTCCGACGGATGAAGCGCACGTAGATCTCCGAGCGGAGATGGATTGTCTCGTGGCGGTCAGCGCTTGTCCGGAATCGGGAAGAGGACAGGCGATTAGAGTCGAGATATTTGACGAATAGTGTCTCACGTCGTTATCTGCTACAGCTTGAGCGAAAAGTAAGTCACGTCATGCCCACGAAAAGCGAGCATCCAGGGTCGTTCTGGACAATCCAAGAACACAAAGACTGGATTCCCGCTGGCGTGATAATGACGGAAGGATAGGTAGATCGGCTCTCCATTAAACATTTTTGAAATCGCACGGCTTGAAGCCGGGGAGAGTGGGATAGTTGTCAAAGAGCCTTGGGGATGTTCCCTACGCCAAGCGTAGTTGCCAATTTTTTTAATTCGGTCCACGCTCCTTCGTCAACCTCTACGCCTTCTTTAATTTGTCGCGCCTCGTTTTTTCGCCCCTGCTCGCCCGGCAAAAGAATTTCTTTGACTCCTGGAGCTGTCTTTCGCGATTTTACGAAGGAAACGAGTTCATCGATTCGATCCAGAAATTCATCAAGCGGCTGGAATTCCTCTACGGCGATCGCTTGAAGAAAGACTCCGTTGATGCCGTGGCCGCCTTTTTTCCACCAATTTTTGGCCAAGCCGTTGCCTGACAGTAGACCGCCAAGAATCTCGGTGATCAGGGTGACGCCTGAACCTTTGTAGCCGCCAAAGGGTAAAAAGACGCCGCGCGGCGGACCACGGAAAGCTTTGAAATCGTTTGTCGGGTTGCCGCGCCCGTCGAGCATGACGCCGTCGGGAATGGTTTCTTTTCTCGCCACCTGTTTTTGGATCTCGCCCATGCTCATGGACGCTGTGGCAAAATCGAGGATGATATGCCGGCCGTTTCTCGCGGGTATGCCGAAGGCCATCGGATTGGTCCCGACGATGCGTTCCATGCCGCCGTAAAGAGTGGTCGTGCCTGAGCCGACGCTTACGGCGCCCATTCCGATCAGGCCTGCTTCGGTCGCCATCTCCATGTAGTCTGCGAGCCGTCCGGTATGGCTGGCGCGGCGAAGAGAGACAACTCCGACGCCGTGTTCTTTGGCTTTTGCAATTGCCAATCCCATTCCCATTCGAGCAACAACCTGGCCTATGTAATGATTGCCATCGATCACGGCCGTTGTTTTGCCGTCGCGCAGGACCTTGGGTTTTTCACGGATGTTTATGGTGCTATTCTGAATAAACGATAAATACTGGGGAATGCGAGTCACTCCATGGCCTGGATACCCACGCAACTCTGCTTTGACGAGAAGCTCGGCGACGAGCTTCGAGTCATCTTGCGGCATGCCGCCAGTTGAGAGCAGTTGTTCGCTAAAGCTTAGTAGTTCGTTGTGATCGAGTCTGGGCACGGAACAATCCTTCAACGAGATTATTTCTGATAGCGGTCCAATTTGATTTCGACAACGCGGCTATGGTATGGGCAAGCCCCCGTGCTTGCCCGTTTTGGGCGACCACAGGGGGTCGCCCCGACAATTTTCGCGAAACTGAACCCCTAACCTATTTCTGGACAGGGAAGTAGCGCGCCAGCCACTCGGAGACGATGCGCGTTAAACGCGGATTTTCTTCGTTGAACGTGAAGTGGTCGACGTCGGACAGCAAGTGCAGTTCGGCCGGCTGTCCCGCGCGCCTGAACATTTCGATCGATTCATAGGTGGGGGTTACCGAATCGTTGGCGCTGTGCAACAGCAGCAGCGGCCGGGGTGAAATGTTACCGACCTGATCGTCGGCGCGAAAATCGTTCATGCTCTGCGCCGTCTCGGCGGGAAATTCCATGATGGAGCCTGCGCTCATATTGCGGCGCAGCCGTTCGGGAATGGGCACGATGTCGTAGCGCGGCACCATCAGCGACTTGCCCGTGCGCTCGCGGTGGCGTTTCCCTTCTTCCAACATGTTAGTGAAGCGAGCCCACGCCTCGGGCGTCGGATGCTGGCCGCGAAACTTGCGTTCGCCGTTTCCCCAACCGCCACACGAAATCACGGCAGCGACGCGCTGATCCGCGCCTCCGGTGAATACGGCGACCGCGGCGCCGAAGCTGCTGCCTACCAAAGCGATGCGATTGGAATCGACTTCGGGTCGAATCGCGAGATAGGTGATGGCGTTGCGCGTGTCGGCCACCTGATCGAGGCAGATAATTCGGCCGTGCTCGCCTTCGCTTTCGCCGCAGCCCCTGAAATCGATCCGCAGCGTGACGTAGCCCCACTGGGTGAGTTGCTTGGTTACGACGCTCTGACCTTGACCGTCTTTGTTGCCGCCGAAGCCGTGCAGCACGATAAACGCCGGCCGGCGCTCGCCGGGACGGAGGTCCTCCGGAGTGTTCACTATGCCAGCCAGCTTTAGTCCATCTGATTGAAAATTAATTTTTTCTTCCATCGCCGTCGCTCCTTAGCTCTTTTTTTCTTTCAGCAGAAGGTCGCCGCCCCAGATCTCTTTCAGGAAGCCACTTTTCTCCAGGTTTTCCGCAAAACTATTATCGTAGACTTCTTGGGGTTTTCTTCTTATCTGGGTTCCCGCCTGGCGCTCCGCCTCCACCGCCTCTGCCACGGCGTCTCCCGGCACTACCATGCGGCGATTTACCAGGGATTTGGGGTAGGCTTCATAGGCGGACTGCAGGACCTCCTGATCATTCAAGTTGAGGACCTTCGCCAAGGCGGCCTTGCCTTTCTCCGGATTCTTCTCGACGAAGTTAACGGACTCTGCCAGGGCTGCGACAAAACGCTGGACTAAGACCGGCCGCTCTTTCAAGCTTTTGAAGTTCGTAAATATCGAGCTGTAGACGGCCGGGGCATTCAGCTCGTTGAGGTTGTAGATTATAGCGAAACCGTCTCTTTTCGCATGAACATCCAAGGGAGGCGTGAGAAGGACGGCCTGGACCAGACCCTGCAACATGGCGTTGTAGGGCTCGAGTTGGCCCGTGCCGCCAATGTGAACGAGCTTGACGTCCTGCGTCGTCAGATTGAATTTTTTTAGCACTGCTTTGGCGAGTTGGTCCGTCAGCCCTCCGGGGCGGGCGACCGCGATGCTTTTACCCTTCAGGTCCAGGGGTCTTTTAATATCTTTACGCCCCACTAGCACCCATGGGAGGCCTACCAGCGGCGATCCCACGAGCTTAGCCTCGGCGCCCGCAGCCACGCGGGGAATCATGGCATCGGCGGAGCAATAGACGAACTGTATTTCGTCGGCGGCCAGGGCCGCGAGGCTTACAATTCCGCCTCGAAGCACAACGTACTCGACTTTGATGCCGTATTTGTCGAACAGGCCGTTGAACAACGCGCTGTAAAAGTGAATGAAGCCGCCGGTGATCGCGCAGGTGCCGACGCGCGCTGCTAGCGGCGCTTCACCGGCTTTGGGAAGATAGGGATTGGCCCCGGCCGATCCTGCCGTAAGTGACAGGGTTATGGCGAAAATCCAAGTGTACCCAGGCGTTTTTTTCATTCCGTCGTTAGGCTGAAGTCAGAGCGACCCAGGTTCCGACACTTAAGCTGCATGATTCAACGCGCAATCTGAAACTGAATAATCTCCCGTGGCGCTTTCTGGTAGACCTCGAGCCCGCTATCCTCGCTCATTCCGCCTTCGATGGACAACATGCGCGCGCGCACGGAGACCCGCAGGGGCGAGACGTCGAACGGATACGGATCGAAGCGCACCGCGTTGCCATCAGGAACAATGCGCAGCTCAACTTCCTCGGCGTGGTCGTAAGCGATGCGCACCGGCGCGATGCTATATTCCTTGAACTGGCTGTCCGACGCGTAACCGTCACAGCAAAAGTAAAGCGACAACAGATCGAAGATCTGCAACGCGCGGTAGTTGTACGCCAGCTCGTTTTCAAAGCCGGGATTGCCCGCGGCGAGCTCCTGCTTGTACTCCTCTTGTTTTCTCTCCAACTCTTTTTTGACGGCTTGCACTTGAGGACTTCGCTCCCGAAGTCTCATGGACGGTTGAGTAAAGACGTTGTAACGATTTTGCCAGAGTCCGGTTCGGTGCATGGAAACCAGCAAGCCGGCATACGGATCGTGCGAGCGCACCCAATCGACGTTCCTCGTGTAGGCTGCGAGCTCGATGGCCTCAAATGACGGCACCTCCTCACGGTGCGCATAGGGGCGTCCTTTTTGGACGTTGATCGGCGGGTTGCCTTCAAATTCCCGGTAGCCGCTGTCGTGAAACGTCGTCGCGAACACCATGGTCTTGTAAGGACGTAATTGTGAAAAGCGCTCGTTCCCCCAATGCGCTGCCAATTGCGCCGAAAGCTCCGCGTGATCTTCTTGCGTGCTGACAAAGCAGCGCCCGTCTTTTAATTCTCGTACGACCATTTTGCTCCCTCCTATGTTGAAACTGCTCCATCCGAACTCTCGCATTTACTTAAAACCCAAAACTCGGAACGCGAAACCATTTTCCTTATCCCCACGGGCCCAGGAAAGGTTCACCCATGTAAGCATTCGAATCCCCATCAAGCAGTTCCGGCCAATCCTTCAGGCTCCGCGGCTTTCTTGACTCCTTCGGTCGCGGCTTTCCCTCCCAGCCGATCTGTTCCATCGCGTAATAGAGTTGAATGCAGTGACCGTCCGGGTCAAAAGCATGGGCCGCATAGTCGATGCCCGGATGAAGCTCGGGCGGTATCGCGTCCGTGACTTTCACGTCGTGCTCTTGCAAAAACTTTACGGCTTCCCGCAGTTGTCGGTAGTTGGCGAGCTGCAGTCCAAACGCGGCGCATTTCGAATGAGAGCTGAGACCGAGAACTTCCCGGAGCGCGAGCGGGAAAAGCGCCAATGAGTGATGCTCCGTGTTGCAGCGCAGGAACAAGCAGCGGTGCCCGTTCCAGATGATTTCCTCGGTCAGCGTGAAGCCCAAGGTGTCACGGTAAAATACTTCGGCGGCTTCGAGATTCTCCACGAACAGATTGACCGGCCCGAGGCGCACAGTCTTGAAGGGACGCGGCAGCAAAATGCCATCTACATCGTACCTCGCCGGAAGCCGCTCAAGATGGCGGTAGCCTGATTGCAAATCTACGTTCTTGGCCAGCGCATCTTGGACTTCCTGTTGTTCCGAGATCTGTGGTAGCGGGGGCGGCTCATTGAAACCCCGGTCGTACATGACCCTCGGCTTACTGTGGCCGTTCCAGCCGATTTGCTCGATACCATAATACAGCTCGTTCTGGTGGCCGTCCGGATCAAAAAGGTAGGTGTGCCAGTTAGATCCGGGCATGTCGCGGCCCGACCGCTGAATTTTGATGTTGCGTTCCCGGAACCATTGGATGCCTTCACCGACCTCCCGCAAGCTTCCGACCTGCCAGGTGATTTGATTGACGGTGATACCGGGCTTTTCACTTCGGCCCAGTGCATCGCGCACCCGCTTGGGGAACAACACCATCGCATGGTGATCCGTGCCGTATCGGGTGAAGTAACCGTTAGGATCTCCCAGACCCGCGACCTGGTCGGGACTCTTTGCGCGCTTTGAATAGTCCATCACGTCGGAGATGCGAAATCCCAGGAGATCGACGTAGAAACGCACGCCTTCATCCATATTGACGAGATTGAACCCGAAATGACCCAGGCGACGAATCTTGAAGGGCTGACGCAGAAGAACTCCGCCGACATTGAACGCGCCGTTCGAGGCTGGCATGTCGCACCTCCTGAAAGGACAAGTCGGGTTTCATATATAACGTTTCGAGACGGTCAACAACAGCGGCAAGAAGAAATGGGGTAATGGAGTAACGGCTGGAGTGTTGGAGTAATGGAGTAATGGTCACCCCAACACTCCAGTACTCCACTACTTCATTTCGGTCCTAGCGAAAGAGAAAGCGAATTTTTTTCCGGATGCCTCGGCCCAGCCGCTTTTTTGCCTCGAACCAGATGCGCAGCAACCAGTTCCGCGAAAACCAAGCGAAGGATGTCGAGGTGCTGATCCACTGGTGGTCGAACTCGAAGTCGGCTTTGAATTTTCTGATATGAAGGGTCTTGCCAAACTTTCTCTTGAAGATCGCTTTGACGCTCACAGCGTTTCGCGATTCGACGAAAACGGTGATGGTTTCCACCGGCAGAAGATCGCGCACCCGTGAGAGTTTTTGTGCTAATGCCTGCTCATTGGAGGCGCTCACTTCGAAGATATTGTTCAAGAGGTCCTGATCTTGCAGCGTTTGGTTGACAATTTCTCTGCGGAGTTTGATTTCCTGTCCGGCATCGCTGTCGTAGCCGCCAATGATCAAGTAGGTCCTATGCTTCGAGGTGAGCATCGACTTCTGCCACCAGTCCAGGGCCTTGTCCAAACCGATACGCGAGGCCTGGGAGAGCTTTTCGGAATCCAGACAGCCATAGGGCATAGCAAGAATGACGATGGAAGAAATAGAGCTGTTCTCCTTTGCTACCGAAAGCTCGTGGCGAGCCGCGCTCTCACGGCTCGTAAATCAAGACGTCGACCGGTTGGCCGCCGACGGGCAGATCAGGGCAGGCGCTTAATGCCACGAGCAAATCCATCTCGGCACGGAGCTCCATGTAATTGCCGGGCTGGGGCCGAACCTGCGTGTGCTCCATGCGTCCGGTGACGCCATCGATCTTCATGTGTTGATTCAAGTTGAAGGGGCTTGGAATATCCTCCGGGATGATCCCGAAGGGCGCCAAAGCCTTGGACAAATTCTCATAGCAGCCGTGATCGGGGATCTCGCTGATTTGCCGCGGATAGTATTCACCGAGTCTGCCCTCCTGTTTGGCGAGCTGAAATCGGTAGCCGCTGCACATGCCCTTCTGCAGGTCGTGAGTGCCTTCTTTAAAGCCGTCCGCCAGGATGGTCATCATATGTTGATTGTTGCGGCCCATCAGCTTGTCACCCGTCGTGATGAATAATTTCATGTTGTAGACTTTGGTGCGGGCCTGGTCGAAGCGCTCGCGGAGATTCTGCCGACGAAGGCAGACGAAGTCTACCGTCGTCGTGGCGCTGATGCGAATCACCTGATCCTGCTTAAGCTCGCCCGCCCAGCCGGTGTTGTGGGGCACATGGACTTCATTGATTTTTTCCATACAGCTCTTCCTCCTTCTGGCGCGAGCGGCCTCAACGGCCTTTGTAGAGGGCATCGACGAAGCCGCTTGAGACTAGCTCGCGAATGAATCGAGACTCGACAAAACGTTGTGGGTTGACGCCGCCAGGCAAGGGACGGGTGGCGGAGATCTCTTCGAGAATGGTTTGAATTCCGGCCGGGCCTGCCTCCGGTATCCTCTTTATATATTGATTCGCGTAAACTTCGTAGATCTTTTCCGAGGTGGATGTCTGTTTTTGCTTCATGTGTTTCTCGAGCGTCATGAGCGCGAATTCTTTGTCCGTTTTGAAGCGGTGAATTCCCTCGACATACGCTTTCATGAAACGGCTGACTAAATCCGGATGGCTCTTGAGAAACGACAGACGCGCAGCGAAAGGGCCAAACGGGTAGGCGAGTCCCGCCGCCGAAACATCGGCGAGGCGGAAATATCCGTCAGCTTGCGCGCGAACCGTCTCAACCCCCGTGGAAAGAACGCCGCTTTGGACCGACCCGCCTTTTAACGCGGCATAAACCTGAGGGCCAGCGCCCGCCTGAAAAATAGCCACGTCTTTGTCCGGCTGCAGTCCCCATTTCTTTAAGAGATAGCGCGCGATGAAATCGGTGGTCGCGCCGATCCGGCTCACCCCCAGCTTGGTGCCGCGGAGCTGATTCGGCTCTTTGATCGTCGGCAGTGAATAAAGCTCGAAAGGCAGGCTATCAATGGTCGTGCCGATCAACACCACGTCCGAGCCGGATAAATTAGCGGCAACCACAGCGCCTGCAGCGGTGAACGAAATCGCGACATCCCCGGCAATCAATGCCTGCAACGAAGGCGGACCGCCGGCGATGTAGAGAAGTTCCGGGTCGATATTGTACTTTTTAAAGATCCCCGCTTCCTTGGTGAGCCACAGCGGGCCGTAGACCATCGCGATGGAGGTATAAGCGATGCGCAGCGGCTCGGCAAATGAAGGCGCGATGGTAAAGAAAAGGGCGGCGGTAAAAATGACCTTCGAGTGGACTGTCATATTAAAATCGCTAGCCCCGTGGTTCGACAAAGCTCGCCGTGAACGGCGTTTTCGCTGTTCCGTTCGTACTGAGCATGTCGAAGTGCGAACGGAATATTAGCAACAAATCGACTGTTACAATCCACTAACGCGGAAAGTAATCCCGGAAAGCCGTGAGCATTAGATTCGCGAGCCTTTCATTGTAACTCTCAACGTGCCCGTAGTGTGTCAGCCTCGGGACGACGATCAGACGCAGATCCTCGGCGTAGGTCGCAAAACGTTTGAACGCGTAAACCTCGCGACGGAATTCAACTCCCTTCTCGCCGCCTTCAATCCAGTGTCCTTTGTCATACTCGCCGACGATGTGCAGCAGCTTCTTGCCGCGAAGGCGATTGAGATCTGCTTTGTACGTGACGAATAACTCTTCATCCGGTAAGCCGGATAGTTTCCGAATTTCCGGCAAGAGAATATCGTGGGCGCTGTGCTCTATGTCTTGCAGAAACGGCTTGAACTGCGGCCGGCGATGATTTTCCAATTCGAACCAGCGCTCGGCGCTGCCCCACGGTTGGTTCGGCCCGACGTAGCCGCTCTTCACATAGCCCTTCGGCGACCGCCGGCTCAAGTCGGTGAGGTTACGAAACGGCGCGGCGCGCTCTTCGGGAGATTTTTGGGCGCAAGCCAAATCCCATTCTTTGCGTATCCAAGCCGGCATTCCGGTACCGAAACCCAAGCCGCCGATAAGTTTGTTCCTCAGACCATATTGCTCCAGCAAGTAAAAGTATTCGCCACCGGTGGAGTGGCCCCAACAGAAGATTTTGAGATCGGGAAGAGTTTTCTCGATCAAGACTTTGATCGCCTCGACGCACATGCGGAAAGTGTAAACTGCAAGACGATTTTTCAGCTCTTCATCGCTCGGAATCTCGCCGATGATGAACTCCGGTCGCCGGTCGGGAATGGGCGGCCACGGACTTCGGCTGTAGTGGCCGGGCAACGAAATCGCCAGCACGGGAATTCCAAGTGAGGCCATATGCTGGGCGACACCCACGCGCGATTCAGTCGGCGATGTTTTTGTGAGATCCAGATACTTCTCCGGGCCGTCCGGCGTGAAGATGAATTCGTACTCATTCACGGCGCCGCCAGGGACCATCACAACGGCGATCCCGGGAATTGACGGCTTCGCCGGCGTGAAGAGTCTGCCGTGAATGTCCCATTCAAAAAACTCTCCAGGTTTTCCGGGGTTGGAATATCGGCTGATGCGCGCTTCTGTTTCGGTTACCTTGAAAGTGGTGCGAGGATACGGGTCGGGAAAAGTTTTGTACTCGTCAAACGTCATCGAATAGATGAAGTCATCGTGCAAACCTTTACCTTTTGTCAGCGCGGCGACGTATCGCTCTATTGCTTCTTGGCTCATTTCTCTCTCCTTCAATCACTTTGAGTGAATCAGCAACGATTGTTGGCAAACATCTCGGCTCGCTGTCAAGCATGGTCAGCGTTTTAAGCTTTATCATCGGATTTACTTGACAATCTCGGCGAGTCCCCAGCTAGACGTTTTTTACTGACAAAGAATTGTTGGGCGAGCATTGGGAAGTAATGCCATGGCTAACCTACACCACCGCCAATACGAGGCCGAAGAGCCGGAAATCCGGCGAATTTTTGCAGAAGAATCTGCGAAATCCGGCGCCGAAGTAAAGCTGCCCAAGTTCTTAAGCGGCGATTGACAAGGATGAGGGTTTTTCTTAATAATAGTTTTGTAACACTTCAATTACTAAACGAATTTGTGGAGGCAAAGGATGCTTAAACCGGTCGGACTCATCAACGGGCATTATGAATGCCGTTCGCTGGACGAAACACTTCCGATCTTTACCGACTTGCTCGCGTTGGAAGTAATGGAGCGGAAAGAAAAGGAGGCGGTAGTTAAGCATCCCAACACCGAGTGGCGCTTGATCGTCCACGAGGGCGGGCCGAACGCTGCGAACAAGCCGCACAGCAATCACTATGGCTTCCGGGTCGGGACCTCCAAAGAGATCCCGAAGGCGTACGAATATCTCTCCGATCACAAAGCGCAATATAAACTCAAAAGCGTGACCAAGCCGCACGAAGCCCACTTCGCGTATTCGGTTTATTTCAAAGAGCCAGGCGGCAACGACCTCGAAATCGAGTATTACAATCCCGAGGCCATAAAACAGGGCCGAACCATCGCCGCGCCGCACTGGAAAGAACCCCTTACTGAAGAGCAATTCCCCGGTCGGGGTTACATTCCTCAGGCGATGACCCACGGCACGCTCAATTGTGATGATAAGCCCACCAACGACCGATTCTTGGAAGAAGTGCTGGGGTTTAAGATTGTCGGCGGTGGAAGAACTTCGACTTACATTCGCCACCCGGACACGCCGTGGTACATCGTCGTGCTGCCGACGACGCGGCGTGAATACTTATCGCCTGCCAATCGCTTCACACTAAAAGTGGCGTCGCCCGAGGAAGTTGAAGACGCCCACCAAGGCTTTTCTAAGAACGGCAAACAGATCGGTATCCACGAGCTTTGGGATCTGGAAGAAGAAAACGGACGAGCTTTTTTTATCTTCAGCGACATCAGCAAGAACTGGTGGGAAGTGACCTCGTAAACGATTCAATTCACAAGGGTGCGATCCCTCAAAACCGGAACGCCGCCGGCACTTAACGTGTGAGCGGCGTTGCTATTTTCTCGCGACGCGAACACCTCCTTGATTAGGTCGGGATGCTTGCAAGTTCACTTTCGAAACCGAGGTATGACCTCTGTTGCAAAAGCTTCCGCCGTCTCATGGTAGACCTTCCGCGCCGGCGTAAGCGTCGTAACCAAGTTCCGCGGCTCGCTCGGCCCGTCGATGGATTTCTTCGATAGTTTTCACGCCGCCGTGAAAGCTGTGAAGGCTGAATTCCATGCTGAACTTGATTTCCTCCGCGCGGATGAGAATGGTAATTAGGAACGGCTGAAGGTAACCAGGCCGCAACCGGTTGCCCACGGAGCTACCGGCTCGTAGGCGAGCAGCGTGGCTTTCCAGTTGGGCAACGCGCCGGCAAGCGTGATCCATGTCCTGATTTCATGCCCGCCTGAGCCGGCTTCGACGTTTATTTCTTCATGGGTATATCCGGCTAGTTGGCTACGATCGCCAGTCGTTAGAATGTCCAAGAATCGTTTGTCGAAGGGGATGTTGATCTTTCCATGCTTGGCTTCTCCTGGCCAATGGGACAGGCCGCCAGTGGCGACGATAGCAATTCGTTTAGAATGTTTCTCAAGCGTCTCTCCCAGCACACGACCCAATGCGTAGCAGCGCTTCGGTGATGGCATGGGTGGGGTGAGAGTATTGAGGATGAGCGGAACGACCGGAATATCCATTCTCGGCGTCAGGAAGTGAATCGGCAGCATGGTAGCATGATCGAAGAGCAGCTCATCGGAGAACGACAGATCGAATCCAGCCTCGAGACAGCCATCCAGCAGTTCTGCGGATAATTGACCGTCACCGGGAATGCGGCTCTTCGAGATGCGCAGCCATTCTTCGACCGGTCCGTCGTAGTGATCCGCTCGTCCGATGCAGAAAGTCGGCATCTGGTTGAGAAAGAAATTCGCCCAGTGCTCCACACTGATGGCGAGGAGGGCATCCGGCTTCGTTGCGTCGAGCATCGCCTGAAGCTTGTGGTAACTGCCGATGATTTTGTCGGCTTGTTCTTTTGGTGCGGCTTCGGTCCAAGCCGTGATTCCCGGCGCGTGACTCGCGGCACAGGCAAAAACGATAGACATACTCACTCCAATCCTGCCAAGGCCTTGGCGTAATCCTCGTTTGAAACTTTATGGAGCAAGGTGAACGGCCGCAGCAGCAGGGAATGAACGCCAAGGGTGTAAAGCGTTCGCACATCCACGTTCAATGCCGCGGCGGCTTCCTGCTCGGTGAGGTCATAGCCTTTGATGAATTCCGCGGGATTTTGGCGATAGCGCTCGCGCTGGGCCTCATCGCGGTTTACGTGGTAAATCAATTTTTGCAGTTGATAGAGACTCATCTTTAGGTCTCCAGCCGTTTGTGTAGCCACGGGATAACAGTTTCAAACACGAACGGAATGTTTCCCATGTGGCCGCCGGGAAAGAGGCGGATCGTCTTGGGATTGCCGTGTTCCAGCAGGAGGTAGAAATCTTCTGGCGGCACCTGCTTGTCTTCTTTGCCGTTGACGAGCAGCATCGGCGCGCAAGGCTTGTCGAGCCAGCCTTGATCCAATAACGAAAGCGCCGGCATGGCCTGACATAATTCCTCGAAGGTCTTCTTTCCGAAGAGATTGGCGCGGGCTTCGATGAGATCGAACAGGTAGGAATCGGCGTTGCGCGATCTCTCTTGCCACTCGGGCTGGAAAAATTTGTGGATACCGCCGCCCCAGTTCACGACTGCCCGCAATCGCTCGGGCTCTACGTGAGCCAACTTGGTTGCCCAGTAACCGCCGAAACTGGCGCCGACCACGGCAAGCCGATTGGCATTGACTTCGGGCCGGTTGGTCAAATAAGTCAGCGCCGCGACATAGACTTGATGAGCATCGGGGGACGCCAGCATTGGGCATTCGCCTGTGCCGGGGCTGTCCAGCACAAAACAGCCCCATCCTTCCTTCACGAACCGCTCCGCGAAGATGTAGCGTTCTTCTTTCCAATTATCGATGCCGCCCCAGTGCATGATCAGTGGCGCCGGAGTTTTCTTGGGTAGCCTCAAGTGGCCGACGATCTCCTTGCCTTGAAAAGGGATCGCGATCCGCTCCAACGGTATCTCAAAATAGCGCGATGCCGCGAGATGCATCTCACGCGCTTTTTGGTAAGCATATTGTTTCCCAGGCGTGCTCGGAAAGGGATGGCGACCGATGCCGTAGTAACCAAACGCCTTGAGGTAGGCTTCTTTCGCTTCCGCGCGGTTGCCGGCGGCCTCTGCTTTGCGAGCTTTTTCCTCGTAGCGCGCGCCGACCTCGTTCCACGCCCTCGCCCAAGTCTCGCCATCTACGCTGGTCAGCTGCGCCAACGCTTCCTCGGCTTCCTGCTTATCAGCGTGATTGAACGGTGACCGATGGCCCACTCGGCTACGGATATCATTTTTGATTTCGTCCAGCGTGCGTGGCTTGTCCATGGCGCTCCTGTGCCCTGTTATCAAACTGTCATTTTCCTATCAAAACCCATTGTAGAAAGATAGATTGGTCACAGTCATCGCTCGGTGGCCGCAGAAATCCCCATAAAGTGACCCTCAATTGACATTTTGTTTACACCGCTTCACGGGCTTGGGTCGGCTCACCGCATGGCGCCTGCTTAATCAGTGAAAAGGGGTTGACCTTTGTCTGGCTCCATGTCATGCAAATAGAGGCATCACTTCTTTACAAACTTTTCTTTTTCGGTATAGGTTTTCAATCTTGATACGGAGTGAATATGGCATTCATCATAGACGGTAAAGCCGTAGCCAAAGAAGTGCAAAAACAAATCAAAGAAGAGGTCGAGGGATTGGAACGACGTTGGGGAATGGTGCCGGGGTTGGGAGTCGTATTGGTGGGAGATGACCCAGGTTCTCACCTCTATGTGAAGAACAAAGAGAAGGCGTGTAAAGAGGTAGGCATCAAATCTTACGAGCATCTGCTTCCCGCGACGATATCCGAAAGAGAGTTGTTATCGCTGGTTCACAATCTGAACAAAGACAAGAATGTTCACGGAATTTTAGTTCAGCTGCCTTTGCCCGCCCATATCCGATCGGAGAAAATTCTGGAATCCGTCTCTTCGCACAAGGACGTGGATGGTTTCCATCCCGTGAGCCAGGGAATGCTTCTCCTCGGCGCCGATGGTTTCAAACCGTGCACCCCAATGGGGATTATCAAGCTTTTGGAATCAGTACATTGCGATCCGAAAGGGAAGAGCGCGGTGGTGGTCGGCCGGAGCAATATCGTCGGCAAGCCGGTCGCGTTAATGCTCCTCGAGCGGCACGCGACGGTAACGATCTGTCACTCCCGAACCGCAAGTTTACGCGATGAGGTGTCTCGCGCCGATATTCTTGTCGTCGCCATCGGCAAGGCGGGCTTGGTTCGGGGCGAGTGGATAAAGCCGGGCGCCGTCGTTATCGACGTCGGGGTGAATCGGTTGCCGAGTGGAAAGCTGGCCGGTGACGTCGAGTTTGAAACCGCAAAAGAACGCGCGTCGGCGATCACGCCGGTCCCCGGCGGGGTCGGCCCTATGACGATCTGCATGCTTCTGTACAATACGTTAAAAGCGGCCAAAGATTCTCTGCAGCGCGAACGTTAAACGAGCCGCAGCTAGAATTGAGAAATCTGTGGCGCCAGCAATAAAGAGAACCCCGCTTTATGCCGCGCATCGGCGCGCGGGGGCTAAGATGGTCGAGTTTGCCGGCTGGGAGATGCCGGTTCAATACAGCGGTGTCATGGGCGAGCATGTGGCGGTTCGTACTCACGCAGGACTCTTCGACGTAAGCCATATGGGAGAAATCGAGATTCGTGGTCCCGGCGCGCTGGCGCTCTGTCAAAAAATAACCGCCAACGACGTCTCGCGGATGAAATTGCAACAGGCCCAGTACAATCTTCTCATGAACGAAAACGGCGGCATCGTCGATGACGTCATTTTCTACCGGATCGAGCCCAGCTATTTTTTAATCTGCGTCAATGCGTCCAACAGCGATAAAGATTTCGCCTGGATCCAGAAACACGCGGACGGCGAGGTCGAGGTAGCAAACGCCAGTTCTCGCTATGCTCAGTTGGCCCTTCAGGGTCCGTTGGCAGCCAAAATCTTGCAGGCTTTGACGTCACTCCAACTCGGCGAAATAAAGCCATTCTTTTTCGCATCGGGCGACGTGTCGTCGATCCGTTGTTTGGTGGCGCGCACGGGCTACACGGGCGAAGATGGTTTCGAGGTTTATTGCGATTCGGCTGACGCCGAGAATTTATGGAATGCGCTGCTTGAAAGCGGGAGACCGATGGGGCTTGAACCCGCCGGTCTCGGCGCCCGTGACACGCTCCGACTCGAAAAGGCCTATCCTTTGTACGGTCACGAGTTGGATGATACGACCACACCACTGGAAGCGGGTTTGGAGTGGGTGATTAAGTTAGCCAAAGGGCCATTCGTTGGGCGCGAAGTCTTGCTAAAACAGAAAGAGGAAGGCGTTAAGCGTAAGCTCGTCGGGTTGGAACTCTTGGAACCGGGAATTGCGCGCAGCGAGTATCCCCTGTTCAAGGACGGAAAATCGATCGGTCGCGTGACCAGCGGGACGAAGTCTCCCTCGCTCGGGAAGTCGATCGCCCTCGCATACGTGACTATTGAGGAAGCGGAACTTGACAATACCGTCGATGCGGAGATTCGCGGTCGAAAAATTCGCGCGAGGATAGTTTCTTTACCGTTTTACCGGCGGTAACGGGATCGTTAAGAAGCACAAGGAGGTCAGATATGGAGTTTCCCGAAGGCCTAAGATATTCCAAAGAACATGAGTGGGTCCAGGTGGAAGGCAATACCGCCACGATCGGAATTACAGAGTTCGCCCAAGAAGAACTGGGCGACATCGTTTACGTGGAATTGCCGGAGATCGGGGAAAAGGTCGTGAAAGATGATCCGTTCGGTGCCGTCGAGTCGGTCAAGGCCGTTTCCGACGTTTACGCTCCCGTCAGCGGCACCGTTCTGGAAGTGAATGACGTGCTTCCGGATAATCCCGAAACGATCAACGACGATCCTTACGGCGACGGCTGGATGGTTCGGGTTGAAATGACGGACGAGGACGATCTCAAGGATCTTATGACTGCGGAAGAATACGCAGAATATGTGCAGCAGCAGAAGGAAGAAGAGGATGAGGAAGAAGAGGACGAAGCTGAAGACGAGGAAGAGGAATAAAATCGAGGAATGCGCTACACGCCCCATACCCCTTCCGATAAGGAGCAGATGCTCCGCGTCATTGGAATCGATTCTGTCGAGGAGCTGTATCGTCACGTCCCGGAAACGCTGCGTAACCGCGCGAAGATTGATCTTCCCGAGGGTTTAACCGAGCTGGCGGTTCGCAAACGGCTGGCAGCCCTAGCTTCAAGGAATGCGGCCGCTTCGGACTGGAGCTTCTTTCTGGGCGGCGGAATCTACCACCATTTTATACCCAGCGCGGTGGACGCCGTTATTTCGCGCTCGGAGTTTTCTACCTCATACACGCCTTACCAGCCGGAAGTCAGCCAGGGAACTCTGCAAGCGCTGTTCGAATATCAGACGTTGATCTGTCAGCTCACCGGGATGGAAATATCAAATGCCGGAGTTTACGACGGGGCGTCGGCGGCGGCCGAAGCCGTCCTCATGTCGCGTCGCATCCAATCCCCGAGTCGACGGCGCGTGTTGATATCGAGAGCCCTGCATCCGCATTATCGCGCGGTCATCGCGACCTATTTGAGGAATCTCGATGATATGCAGCTGGAGGAAGTCCCGTTCGACGCTGCCGGGGCAACGGATGTGGAAGCGCTCGCGCGGAAGCTTAATGACCAATCGATGTGCGTCGTCGTGGGTTATCCCAATTTCTTCGGCGTTGTCGAAGATCTCACGCCGATACGATCCGCCTGTGCAAATTCCGGCGCGCAGCTGGTGAGCGTTACCACCGAACCGTTGGCCCTGGGTCTATTGAAGCCGCCCGGCGCTTTCGGTGTCCACATGGCGGTCGGCGAAGGGCAGAGTCTGGGTGTGCCGATGTCGCTCGGCGGACCGGCTTTCGGATTTTTCGCAACGCGCAAATCGTTCATTCGTAACCTTCCGGGGAGACTGGTGGGCGAGACCGTCGACGTCGATGGCCAGCGCGGTTTTGTGTTAACCCTGGCGACGCGCGAGCAACATATCCGCCGTGAGAAGGCGACCTCCAATATTTGCACCAGTCAAACGTTATGCACCTTGGCATCAACCGTGTTTATGTCCCTGTTGGGAAAGAGCGGTATTCGGCGGCTTGCCGAGGTGAACGTCTCGCGCGCCCATGAGGCACGCGATCGGCTCGTCAGCCGGGCGAAGCTCGAAGCATGTTTCTCCGGTCCATTTTTTAACGAGTTCGTTCTCCGCGCAGGGAACTTGGAAGAGATTTTGAAACGCTGCGCTACGGCGCACATCGTGCCCGGAGTTCCATTAGGTCAGTGGTATTCCGAGCTCAGCGACTGCCTGCTGATTTGCGTCACGGAAATGAATGACAGAGAGGAGATCGACCGACTTGTCGGAGCCATCTGCAGTTAATCACCCGTCGCGGGTCGCTCCGCCCCGGCTTCTCTTTGAGAGCGGATCACCCGGGAGGAGCGGCTTTTATTGGCCAGCGGAGAATGGAAAAGTCCAGGCGGCGATTCCGCCTGGAATGCGGCGCGATGATATCCCTGGATTTCCCGAATTGGGCGAACTGGAAGTGTTGCGACATTTTACCCGCCTGTCGCAGCGAAATTTCGGTATCGAAAGCCAATTCTATCCTTTAGGGTCTTGTACGATGAAGTACAATCCAAAGGTCAACGAAGTCGTGGCGCGTTTCCCGGGATTTGCGCTCATCCACCCGTTGGCTCCGATTGAGCTGCTGCAGGGAGCCATAGAGCTGCTTTACGAGCTTGAGCACATCCTGAGCGAAATAAGCGGAATGGAACATGTGAGCTTGCAGCCTTCGGCCGGCGCTCAGGGCGAGCTCACGGGATTGATGTTGATTCGCGCTCATCTGGCGGAACAGGGAAATCCCCGAAAAAAAATCATTGTGCCGGACACCGCCCATGGAACCAATCCAGCGAGTTCAACGCTCTGCGGCTACGACGTGGTCCAAATTTCGTCCAGTGCCGGGGGAATCATCGACGCGGCGACCGTTGAAAAAATGATGGACGAGGATGTGGCCGCTCTCATGATCACTAACCCGAACACCCTGGGACTCTTCGAGAAGAACATCGAGGCCGTAGCCGCGGTGGTTCACGCGAAGGGAGGCTTGGTTTATCTCGACGGCGCAAATCTCAACGCGCTGGTAGGTGTCGCCAAGCCTGGTCACATGGGCGTCGACGTACTGCATATGAATTTGCACAAGACGTTCTCCACACCTCACGGCGGGGGAGGGCCTGGGGCAGGCCCCGTCGCGGTCAAGGAACGTTTGCGCGCTTATCTTCCGGTTCCGCGGATCGTGAAAACGGCTGGCGTCTTCGCATTGCGAGACGATTGTCCCAAGTCCATCGGACGCGTGCGGTCGTTTTTCGGTAATTTCGGCGTATTGGTCCGCGCCTATAGCTATATCATCTCATTGGGGGCTGACGGGCTCGAGGAAGCAAGCCGCATGGCCCTGCTCAACGCCAACTATATTCGCAAGAAGTTAGAAAAGAGCTACCAGATTGCTTACGACGAACCTTGTATGCACGAGTGTATTTTTACCGACCGAATCCAACATAAGTCCGGTGTCAGTACGCTCGATATCGCCAAGCGGCTCTTGGATTACGGCTTCCACCCGCCGACCATTTACTTTCCGTTGGTGGTCGCCGGGGCGCTCATGATCGAACCCACCGAGACCGAAACCCCCGAGACCTTGGACAGCTTCGTGGAAGCAATGCTCTCCATCGCCCAGGAGGCCAAAGAAAACCCCGAGCTCGTCAAGAGCGCTCCCCACTCGACGCCGGTGAGACGTCTCGATGAAGCAAGAGCTGCCCGCAAACCGGTGGTGCGCTGGGAGCGACAAAGGGCCGACGGCGATGAGCGGCAAGGGTGATTTAGACGGACTGCGTAGGGCACGGAGCTTCGGTTCTTCAACGGCCGAGCCAGGCTTTAAAGCGACCGTCGCGGTATTCCATCGTGGCCGAAATCCACAAACGCTTCGGCTCTATCCAGCTCGGCAATCGTCGAAAAGGAGAGGATGCTTGGATGGCGCGGAGTACTTCTTCGTCGAGCAGCCGCGAACCCGACGACCGCACTAATCTCAAGTCTTCGACGCGGCCATTTTCCAGAATCATGAACTCGATGACAACTGTCCCTTGTAGTCCATACTGAATAGCTAATTCGGGATACTGCCAGTTTGCGTCAATTATTCTCTCAACATCTACCAGGTAGGTCCGATACTGCGGGTCACTGGTATTCAGCGGAATCGGTCTCTCGCTGGCTTTGCCGCTCCGCTCGCCTGACGGTCCGCCCAGCCTTGGCAGCAAGTCTTTAACCGTGGGCAGAGAGCGTTCCGCGACTACTGGATTTTCCTCGAATTCCTTCTGCGCAGCCGGTTCCTGCCGGTTCGCTTCCTTTGGTGCGAGCTTTTCCTGGGGCGCTATCGGCTTGTCTTGGAGGATCGGGGAATTTTTCTTGGCAATAATGGCGGGCGCCTGGGAAATGCGAGTGGGAGCTTCTTTAGGCATGCCTCTGGGAATTTTTTTCGCTGCCGGCGGTCGAGGAGTCACTGCCGGTTTATCGGGCAGTTTCTCAGGAGCAGGGAGCAACGCAACCGGTATCGGTATGCTAGCCGGTCTGTTGATTGAAGACTTGGGCCAGAGTAATAACAAGACGAGATGAATCGCCAAGGACACCGCGAAAAAACGCAAAAAAGAACTGTCGAGATGAGCCACCATCTTATGGTACCGACTAGGCGCCGGAGGAGCAAACGGTCAGTTGCAAAGATTTCCTCCGGAGGCGTAATATGCGCTCAGAGGAGAATCAATGTTCGGTCTCGGCCTCGGTGAATTGCTGATCATCCTGCTGATTGTCGTGCTTCTCTTCAATCGGCGCTTGCCCGATCTGGGCGAGAGTCTGGGCATGACTGTAAGAAAGTTTCGCAAAGCTATGCGTGAGTCTGACGAGATCGATGTCACACCGAAAGACGAGAGCGACAAAAAATAATTGTCTTCACCAATAACTCATCCGGCTAAGCAACTTCACCTTCCGCCGCGATCACCGCGCAGCGAAAATCTTTGATCCCCCTGGCGGATTTGAGAAAAACGATGGTGAAAGGCACCGAGTCGCCGGGTGGGATGTCGAAGGTTTTCAGAGGCGGAAGCCGCTGAAGATCAGAAATGTCCTGGGCCGTCATGCCACGGACGATTTTCGCCGAGATGGCGTTGCCGATCCAGACGGTCTGCTGCTCGACCTCTTTGCCTTCCTGGTTGTAAATCTGTCCTGCAAGTCTGACTTCACGGATCTTAACCGGATTCTGGTTCAACGCGACCCCGGTGATTACGAACACCTCTCGATTCCCCTGGATGCTGTGATAATCCGCGCGAATGGATTGAAGAAGAACTCCGTTTTTCAAATGATTGTTTTTGAGCACGGAGGATCCGACTAGCGGAATTTTTCGTACGACACTTTCGGTCGCCGTCGGATGGGCGTAGTTGAAGACTGCCACAAATGAGTAAAAGAGGACGAGCAGTCCGAAGAGAGTCAAGTAGGGCATGATGGAAGCTTGCTGATCCCTGTACGGGTCAAGAGACAAAATATTGTCACCGGTCTCATGTTGGCTCGATGTTGACCGGAATTGGGGTGCTTGTGGTCGCGTGTTCTCAGGCGCATCGATGATCTTCTCGCTGTTTTCGGAAGCGTGTACATCTGAGAACGTAAAGCGTTGTTCTTTCTTTGATTCGCTATCGCTCATGGACCACTGATCCAAATGCTCTTTGCCTTCGGCTGAACGGATCTCGCCTTGTGCGGCGGTGTCCGTGAACGACTCCGCATCCTCTTCCGCTTTGTGCGCAAACGGAAAGCTCAGCTCCTGATCTTCTGCCGGCCCAGGGGCGGCATGTTCCGGTGACGACGCTTCTTCGGTGGGCTCCTCTGCCGGCTCCTGCGCTTCAACGTCAAACGTGTGCTTGCAGCGGGAGCAGCGAAACGCCGGAGCGATACCCTTGAGAAGTTCGTCTGATACTTTATAGGTGGTCTTGCATTGAGGGCATTTGACCAGCATTAGAGTAGGCCTCTGGTGCTTTTAGGATGAGATTCGCGAAAGTGTAAGAAAATCACAATGATTCTATGACAATTCGCGAAAAATTCAAGGTTTTGGTATCAAGTTTGTTGCTTGTCTGAATAAACCTTGGTGTGGAACGTCTAAAAAACAGGATCCTTGTGGAGTTAAGCGACTGGGAGCTGGTCCAGAAGTGTCAATCGGGAGAGATGAGCGCATTTGAGGACCTCGTCTCACGATACTATCAGAAAGTCTACATGGTCATACTCGGGTTGTTGCGTAACCGTGACGACGCCATGGAAGTTGCGCAGGAAACATTCTTTCGCGCCTACAGGAAGATTAAGAGTTTCCAGGGAGGTTCGTCGTTCTACACCTGGCTTTATCGCATTGCCGTCAACATCGCGATTGATACGCAACGACGTCAAAAGAGAAATCCGTTAGACTTTCGCGAAACGATGGACGAGGTCTTAGAGGAGCAAAACGAGGTGGCGAAGGATCCGTTTTCAGACGTTCATGACAAAGAATTGCGAGACCGGCTGGTTGAAGCCATCAATGATTTGACGCCTGAGCACAAAGCGGTCATCGTGTTAAGGACCCTTGAAGGCCTTTCCTACAAGGATATCGGAGAAATCCTCGGCTGCTCCGAGGGCACCGTCATGAGTCGGCTTCACTATGCGCGAAAGAAATTACAAAGTAAGTTGGGCGGGTTTTTATGAAGAACTGCGATAGCACAAGAGAGTCCCTCGGGGCTTGGTTAGATGGCGAGTTGGACCGGGCCGAATCGGAAGCGGTTCGCGTACATCTCGAGGGATGCGTGGCCTGCAAAGAAGAGCGGCGGCAATTAGAGAAATTACAGGTTGCGCTGAAGAGTGTTTTGGATTCGGAAGCGTCGCGCATCGCGTTTCCTCCTTTTTGGAGCAGTGTGCAACAACGGATAACAGAGAAAAGCGCGTGGCGTGAAGATCTCGTGGATTGGCTCCGTTCGGTTTTTAGCGGACCCAGAATCGCGTGGGCTATTCCCGCGGTGATCCTGCTGTTGCTTGGCGTGTTATCCGGGGATTCGTTGGTTTCCGGTTTCCGCAACTTCGGGCAACGCAACAATTTCGCGTCCGTCGAGTCGATCGATGCCTATGGACGGAACGTCGCCCTGCTGCGTGAAGACGAAACAAAAACGACGGTCATTTGGTTATACCAGAATCAAGAAGGTGAAGATGAGTCAACGACTGAAACAAGGCCTTCTTTTTAGCAGCTTGACGTTCTTCGTCGCGGCTTATTTGCGCGCGGCGGAGAATAGCCCACAAACAGTCTTAGTTAAAATCGAAACCATCCTGGCGAGTAACCAGTCCGGTGAGTTCGATTCGAGACTAAAGGCATTAGAGAAACAACTGAGGGTGCTGAAGTATCGGTCGTATCGATTGCTGAAAGAGGAAAGCCAGAACGTCCCTTCCCAGGGAAGTGCAAGTTTTGAAATTCCCGGCGGCCGCTCACTGATAGTTTGGCCCCAGGATTTTCGTAACCAGCAGGTGGCTCTCAAGGTTCGGTTGCAGGGAGGACAGAAGCCGTTGTTGGACACGACTATTCGGCTGCCGAACAAGGGCAACTTTATTTTGGGTGGTCCGCCGCACGATGGCGGGGTGCTGGTTCTTTCGATTTCAGCGAACGCGCAGTAAGAAGCGCCTACTCGATAACATTTTTCTCAATCGGCTCGACAATCACGCCTTTTTCTTTGAGCCAACCGATAGCTTTTTCGACTTCGGCTGACTTCCCATCGATTTCCAAGGCGACCAAACCCATTTCCGCCGTGACGGTGGAGCCGCGGATATTGAAAACGACGTCGAATTGTTTTGCCAGCAGGCTGAGGATCGGTTCCTTGATCAGGTCTTTGGGAAAAGTCAAATAAACCCGCTCGCGGACGCGCTCTTTCTTTGCTTTCATCGCCATCCGAGTCTAGATGGAAAATTTGAGATTTCCAACCGCCATCCGGTCACGCCAGCCGACCCACAAGTTTGTCGTGAGATATTTATCACCGAAGTCGGGAAATAGGGTAACGATGGTCCCTGAGCGTAATTTGCGCGCAATTTTCAAGGCGGCAAACAGGGCCGCACCAGACGACTGGCCGACGAGAATGCCTTCTTCCTGACTGAGACGATAAACCATCGCGTAGGCGTCATCCGTTGCTACGGAAATCTTCTCGTCCAACTCCTCTTCATGGTAGATGCCCGGAACAATGGAGCTGGCCATGTGTTTAAGTCCCTCAAGTCCGTGAAGCGCGTCGTCGGGTTCTACGGCAATCACCTGAATCGCCGGATTCATTTCCTTGAGATAACGGCCGGTGCCCATGACCGTGCCGCCGGTACCGATTCCCGCAACAAAATGAGTGATGGTCTGATTCGTCTGCCGATAAATCTCAGGCCCGGTGGTATCATAGTGGGCTTGCGGATTCATTGGATTAAAATACTGGTCGGGTTTGAAATACTTACCGGGGTTTTCGTTGAGAATCTGGCGGCAAAGACGAATCGCGCCGTCGGATCCTTCCAACGGATCGCTATAGGTCACCTTTGCACCGTAGGCATAAATGATTTTTTTGCGCTCGACGCTAACGTTGGCGGGAACGATGAGTTCGACCGGGTAACCCAGAATTCTTCCGATCAGGGCGAGAGCAATACCCGTATTGCCCGAAGTCGAATCTAGAATTGTTTTGCCGGGACGTAACTTTCCTGTTCGAATCCCTTCCTGGACCATTCGCAGCGCCGGACGGTCCTTGACCGAGCCGCCGGGATTAAACCCCTCAAGTTTAGCGAAGATCCGAACCCGTGAAGGTACAATTCCTTCCGTGATTTTGTGGATTTCCACAAGAGGGGTGTCGCCGATTAGGTCGAGAGCCGAGTCGACTTTCTTCGGCCCACTCGACGGCGATGGAATGAGGCGTAATTTTGTGGTGGCGATTGCCATCATCGACTTCAATTCAGCTTCAACGGCCCCCCGCAATGGCCGGCACGATGGAGATATTATCTCCTTCTTTTAGCGCAGTATCCAGGTTTTGCAGGAAACGGATATCGTCACCATTGACGTAAACGTTAACAAAGCGCCGAATTTTGCCGGTCTCATCGCAGATTCGTTCTTTGATCCCCGGAAAGTTTTTTTCAAGATCTTCCACCAGCGTTCGCACATTGTTACCTTGTGCATTCACCTCGTCGGCGCCCTGGGTAAACTTGCGCAACGGGGTAGGGACACGAACTCGCACCGCCATATCAAACCTCCTTAAACGATTCTCGCGTGGTTCCGGACACTTTTTATAAACTTTCCCCCGAAACCTTTCAAGGCAAGTAACCCGATGGCGCTCCTCGAGGAAGGTTCCGCTCTCTAGATACCGGCCGCCTTTGCCTCGGCGGGCTGATCGAGCCGCTGATAGAGCTCGTCGAAATTCTGCAAAGTCGCGCTAATAGCGTAGGGCTTTTCAACGCTCTGCGCTACGGTTTCCAGCGTCTTGTAGCCATTTCCAGTGATGCTGATCACGATGGATTCGTCTCTGGGAATCCTGCCGCTCTCAATCAGCTTTTTGGCGACGGCCACCTCGGTTCCGCCAGCGGGTTCAGTGAAGATCCCTTCGGTTCGCGCGAGCAACTTGATGCCTTCGAGGATTTCCTCATCCGTGACGCTCTCACCCCAGCCGCCGGATTCGCGCACCGCCTGAAGGACATAGTAGCCGTCGGCGGGATTGCCGATGGCGATTGAGCTGGCGATCGTATTGGGTTTCACGGGGCTGATCAGATCGGTCCCTTTCTTGAGTGCATTGATGATCGGCGCACACCCGGAAGCTTGTGCCGAATATATTTTACAGCCGGTATCGTTCACCAGCCCAATCTTCACCAGCTCTTTGAAAGCCTTGGCCAACTTTGGGAGGATCGTGCCTCCGGCGGATGCGACCACGATGTGCTTGGGGAGCTTCCAACCAAGTTGTTCGGCCACTTCAAATCCGTGGGTTTTTGCACCTTCGGAATAGTACGGCCGCAGATTGACGTTCACAAAAGCCCAACCGTACTTGTCGCCGATTTCGCTACAGAGACGATTCACATCATCGTAATTGCCTTTGATCGCGACGGTCCGCGGCCCGTAAATGGCAGAGCCGATGATTTTTCCTTGTTCCAAACCGTCGGGAATAAACACATAGCAATTTAGCCCAGCCTTGGCGGCGTGAGCGGCCACCGAATTGGCGAGATTGCCTGTCGAGGCGCACGAGACCGTGTCGAAGCCGAACTCGATCGCTTTGGAAATAGCCACGGAAACCACCCGGTCTTTGTAAGAAAAGGTTGGATGGTTGACGGAGTCGTCCTTGACATAAAGTTCTTTCACCCCAAGGGCCGCTGCGAGCCGGTGAGCTCGGACAAGCGGAGTGAATCCGGAATACAGTCCCACGCGAGGCTCGCCGTCGATCGGCAGTAATTCACGGTATCGCCAAAGGTTCTTCTCGCGCGCCGCGATCTTCTCCCGAGTTATGGCTTTTTGAATGCCTTCGTAGTCGTAGACAATTTCCAGTGGGCCGAAGCAGGTTTCACACACGTGCAGCGGCTTCTTGGGATATTCCTGCCCGCATTCCCTGCATTGAAGTCCTTTGACAAAACCCATGTTGGTTCCTTTCTGCGCCTCCAGTTTCAGGCGGTCGTTGAAATTACCGGATCTGCTGTTCTTGCGTCACCGCACGCATTGCAACCGGGATCTCTTTTCACCTCGACAGTATGAAAGCTCATGGCCTTCGCATCGTAAGTCAGTAGCCGGTCTGTGAGTAAACCCTCTTCGAATCCGGTCAGATACTTGATGGCTTCCGTGGCTTGAATGGAGCCTAGGGTGCCCGCAACGGCGCCGAGAATACCGGCTTGTTGACAACTGAGAATCTCTTCGGGAGGCGGAGGCGCCTTAAAGAGACAGCGGTAGCAGGCGCTTTTCTTTGGAATCACAGTCATTGTCTGGCCTTGGAGCCGCACGATACCTGCGTGAGAAAAAGCGATGCCGAGCTTTACAGCGATATCGTTTACGAGGAATTTAGTCGGAAAGTTGTCGCTGCCGTCGATGGCAAAGTTGTAATTAGCAAGAATCTCAGCAGCATTATTTTCTTCGAGCCGGACGGGATACGGCCTAACTTCCACTTCGGGATTCAATTGGTTCAACTTTGTGCTCGCCGATTCGACCTTCTGACGCCCGATGTCCGGAGTCGCATGCAGAATTTGACGTTGTAGGTTGGATAATTCGACTTTATCTGGATCGACTAATCCTAACGTTCCGACTCCGGCGGCGGCTAGATAAAATGCCGCGGGCGAACCTAGGCCGCCCGCGCCGATGACAAGGACTCGCGCTTGCCGCAGCCGTATCTGTCCCTTGCCGCCCAAATCAGGAACCATGATTTGGCGGCTGTAACGTTCGATCTGGTCGCTCGTGAGACGAATACTCATGCTAATTTTCGGTCCAAAAAAAAACCTCTTCCCAATGATAAGAAGAGGTTTTGGTGTTCAACCTCACCTTATCTTTCCCCCCGGTTAAGGCGGGGTAGGAATTAGCACCAGCGTTCCTATTGGAACCGGTTGCTGTGGCTTCGAAGGGCCGATCCCTCCACCACTCTGGATAAGGTGTCCAGATAATATTTAACGTTAACCTTAGCCGAGCAATCATGACCTGTCAAGAACCGTCGAGATTTCGAGCATCCGCGGGTGGTATGATTATGATATGGTTTGATCTGATGATGCGAGCAGGATTCTGATAGCGGTGGCCGTGGACTGGCAATAGATGCCTAACGCGCTAGGAAAGTAGATGAAAAACATCCTCAGTAATGATATCAGTCTTTACTCGATGGTGATGATCGGTGAAGGGTTTGAAGATGGGTTTGACGCAAGCTGTCGCTAATTTCGTCTCGAAGACAAGGTATCGGGATATTCCGACGGAAGTTGTGTGTTTGGCGCGGGGCTTTATATTGGACGGGCTGGGAGTAGCATTGGCCGGTTCAACCGATGATTGTGCCCGTATTTTGCAAGCGCATGTTCGTCAAATCGGGGGCAGGGAGGAGGTGACGCTGCTGGGAACGGGTCTATCGGCCTCCGTGCCTAAGGCTGCCCTGGCCAACGGTGTCGCCGGTCACGCAATGGATTATGATGACACGCAACTCTCAACCTCCAAAGAAGCAGTCTACGGATTGCTCACCCACCCGACTACGCCTGTGCTCGCGGCAGTATTAGCCACAGGAGAAAAAGAGAAGATTCGCGGAAAAGATTTTCTGTTGGCGTATATTTTGGGAGTCGAGGTGGAATGCCGCATTGCCGATGCCATTAACCCGCACCATTACCAATCGGGGTTTCACTCCACGGCGACGATGGGTGGATTCGGCGCGGCGATGGCGGTGGGGAAGATTTTGGCTCTCAAGGAAGAGGCGCTGATTCGCACTCTCGGGATTGCCGCCAGCATGGCCTCCGGCCTGCGGGAGAATTTTGGTACGATGACCAAGCCGCTCCATGCCGGACGGGCGGCCGAGAACGGCGTGACCGCCGCCTTGTTGGCGCGGGACGGATTCACTGCGGCCCTCAATATTTTGGAGGCGCGCAGAGGTTTTTACAATGCCATGGCTGGCGGATACGACCAGAGTAAAATCGCCGGACGGTTGGGCCGCCCCTATTTTATGCAGGAGCCGGGGATCTCGATCAAGCCGTATCCGTCGGGCTCTCTCTCACATCCCGCCCAGGATCTCCGAAGACGGCGCTGGAAGCGAAGTTCAGTATCCCTTTTTGCATGGCCATCGCGGTTCTGGAGCGCAAAGCCGGCATCGCCCAGTTCAAAGATCGGAAGGTGCGCGATCCGAAAGTTGTCCAGCTTATGAAACGCGTGAGTCTCTATGTTGACGGCGAGCTGGAGTCGCTGGGTTACGACCAAGTTCGATCGCGAATTCGGATCAAACTCAAAAACGGCAAAATGATCGAAGGACGATACGACGTTGCGCGAGGTCACCCGGAAAAGCCCATGAGCTGGGCTGAACTCGGAGAGAAGTTTAAAGACTGCGCGAGCCTCGTGTTGCCTCGCAAGCACGTGGACGAAGCGATTCAGCTCGTGGCGCGGCTCGAGCAGCTTGAGACTTTGCGTCCGCTTCTGCGCACCCTCGCCGGGGGCAAAGATCGGCGCGCTAAAAAACTCAAGAAATCAGGGAGCAGAAAGTGGAGCCATACTCGCAAGTCGTAGGGCGATTCGCGCAGGGGCTGAGCCTCGCCGACGTCCCTCGTCATGTCATCGACAAAGCCAAACTGGTTTTCCTCGACACTGTCGGCGTGGCTTTGGCCTCATCCACCATGGACTTCGGCCGGATGGTAGCAGGCGTGGCGCAAAAGCTAGGAGGCGCTGCAGAGAGTCATTTGATCGGCTCTTCAGTCAGAGTTGCAGCCGCCAACGCCGTGCTTGCCAATGGAACGTTGGCTCATGGGCTCGATTATGACGATACCTTGGAAGAAGCGATCGTCCACACCGGCTGTTGTGCCGGCATGACGGCGCTGGCGGTTGGCGAAGCGCTCGGCATCAGCGGTCACGCGTTTCTGGAAGCGGCCATCGCCGGGACGGAAGTCATGTGCAAAGTCGGCCTCGTCGCCGCCGGCAAGTTTCACGCGCGGGGCTTCCATCCCACGGCGCTTTGCTCGACCTTTGGCGCCGCAGCGGCGGCGGGCAAGCTCTACGGGCTTGACATATCCCGATGGACGGACGCATTTGGATTGTGTGGGAGTCAAAGCTCGGGGATCATCGAATATTTGGCGGATGGCAGTTGGACGAAGCGACTCCACCCGGGATGGTCGGCGCATGGCGGGATTATCGCGACGTTGCTCGCGCGCGAAGGCTTTCGCGGCCCTGGTACCGTATTCGAAGGCACGCATGGCTTTTACCGCTCCTTCGGCGGCGCGAACGACTACCCATTCGAAAAACTCGCGGAACTCGGCAAAGTCTGGGAGATCCCGCGGTTGACGTTCAAATCCTATCCCTGCGGTTCAATATCGCATCCTTACATGGATTGCGCGTTAAAGCTGAAACAAAAATATTCCTTCAATCCCGAGAGCGTCGTTGAGGTCGTGTGCCGGACGGCCGAGGGACCGGTGCACCGGCTTTGGGAGCCGCTTGCGGACAAGCAGCGACCGGTGAGCTCTTACGGTGCTAAATTCAGTTTGCCCTATAGCATCTCCGTCATGTTAATTCGGGGCAGGGCGGGACTGGAGGAATTTACCGACGAGGCGATCCGTGATTCTAGGGTGCTCGATTTGGCAAAGAAGGTTGGTTACGAGCTCGATCCAACCATCGACTATCCGCGCCACTTTTCCGGCCATGTGAAGATCAAACTAAAAGGCGGTACCGTTTTGGAAGAGAACCAGCCTTATCCTCGAGGCGGCTTGGAAGAGCCGCTTCCGCCGGAAGAAATAGAGGACAAATTTCGCGCCAATGCGCGGCTGGCTTTGGCGGACGTGCGAGTTGAGCGAATTATCGATGCGGTGAGACAAATAGAGCAGCTCTCGTCCATTACAAGTCTTGCTGATCTCTTGGTTCCTGCATGACCTTAAGAACTAATTTGGCTAGGAGGTAATCAACATGAGAAAGAGTTTATACTTTTTACTATTCCCTCTATGGATCTCCCCCGCCTCTGTTTCTCTTGCCCAAGATGCTGCTCTTATTCAAGCGGCAAAAAAAGAGGGGAAGGTCGTCTGGTATACGTCGTTGGCGATTCCCTCATCCACGGCGATCGCCCACGCTTTTAGAACCAAATACGCGGGAGTCGACGTCGAGGTTCATCGCACCGGCTCACAACGCGTTTTACAGCGGGTCATGCAGGAGGCCGGGGCGGGGATCAAGAACGCCGATGTCATTCATACCTCTGACGCAGGTCACTTCGTGCTGTTCAAAGACAAAGGCATGCTCATGAAATATATTCCCAAAGGAGCGGAGATTTTTCCCGCAGGTTTTAAAGATAAAGACGGTTTTTACTTTGGCATGAGAGCGACTCTCTCCGTGATCGCGTACAATCCAAAAAGCGTTGCCGAAAAGGATGCGCCGAAAACTTGGAAGGATCTGCTAAATCCAAAATGGAAGGGCAAAATGGTCAGCGCTCATCCTGGCTACAGCGGAATTATTATGACCCATGTCTTGGCGCTGGTGAATCTCTATGGCTGGGAGTACTTCCGCGAGCTTGCGAAAAATGGTCTGCACGTGGTTCAATCAGCCAACGATCCGGCAGGCGTCGTCGCTTCAGGAGAGCGGCCCGTGGGTGCCAACGGGGCGGAATACTTTTATTATAAAACACAAAAACAGGGGAACCCGATCAAAATCATCTATCCCAACGAAGGAATTCCATTGGTCGTTTCGCCGGTGGCGATAGCCAAAGACGCGCCGCATCCAAACGCGGCCAAATTGTTTAGCGAATACATTTTTGCCAAAGAGTCGCAGCAATTATTGGCGGATCGCGAAGGGCTCTATACGGGTCATCCGGAAGTCACCTATCCGGCGGACAAACCGAAGCTCAAGGATCTAAAGCTTTTGTCCGTGGACGCGGATGAGCTGGAAAAGAAAAACGCTGAAATCAAAAAGCGCTTCGTCGAATTTTTCGGCGCTTAGATTATAGAGTTCATGCTAGCAGCCGAGACAAGCGGCAGATATTGGGGCGGGCTCAAGCTGAAGGGCTGGGATTCCACCCTTCCCGTCTGGGCCGGCGCGTCGTTGCTCCTGGTGCTTTTGATGGCGTTTCCGCTGGGCGCCATTTTCTCGACCAGCGTGCGCAATCAAGCAGGGCTGACGTTTGGCAACTATGCCGAGGTTTTTACCAAGCCGGCTTTTCTCACCGCTATCCGTAACACGATTATCATCTCCTTTTGGGTGGGGCTCATCGCCGTCATTGTCGGCGGATTACTCGGTTGGCTGGTGACGCGCACCGATCTTCCCTGGAAAAAAACGGTTCGCGCGCTGGTCATGGCGTCTTTCGTGACACCGCCGTTTCTCGGCGCTTTTGCCTGGACCCTGCTCGCCGGCCCCAACGCCGGCGCTCTCAACAAGCTATTTCGCGCCGTGACGGGGGGCGACGAGTTTCTCTTCAATATTTTTACGATGACAGGGCTGATCTTTGTCATGGCGCTCTACAGCTTCCCATACGCTTTTTCCATGATCGCCAACGTATGCGAGCTGATCTCCTCGGATTTGGAGGACGCAGCGGTTATCTTAGGGGCGAACAAGCTCAAGACCGCATGGACGATTACCTTGCCCCTGGCCTTGCCTGCGTTGCTGAGCGGATTTATCATCGCTTTTCTCCATTCGCTTTCGCTCTTTGGCGCGCCGGCGATCCTTGGGCTGCCGGCAGGAATTCATACGATTACGACCCAGATCTGGACTTTGTTTCAGTACCCGCCGCGCCTGGAGCTAGCCGCGGCCTTTTCCGTGCCGCTCCTGCTCGCCACCATGGTGCTGATCGGATTGCAAAAGAGAATTCTCGGCCGGCGAGGTTTTAGCACCGTCGGAGGCAGAGGCGGACAGAAGCGGCTGGTGAAGTTAGGCTGGGGCCGCGTTCCGGTTTTTATCCTCGTGCTCGCCATACTTTCCTGTTCGGTATTTTTGCCCTACTGGATTCTGTTGAAAGCGGCTTTCTCAAAGGCGTGGGCGATGCCGCTGGACTGGGATAATTTCACAGTAGAAAATTTCAGCTACGTTCTCTTCCAATATAGCGACACCCAGCGCGCAATCCTCAACACGTTCAAACTGGGTATTCTAACCGCGACCACGGGGACTCTCTTGGCGATGCTGATCGCCTACATCACGAATCGCAATATCTTGCGCGGAGCGCGGTATCTCTCGTTTTTCGCGCTCGCGCCGCTGGTCATCCCCGGCATCGTGCTTGCCGTCGGATTGTTCATCGTCTACACCCAACAGCCGGTGGTCCTGTACGGCACGGTTTGGATCCTCTTCATTGCCTTTTTGACCAAGGAGATGCCCATCGGCTTTTCTCAAGCCGAATCAACTTTTAAGAGCATTCATGTGGAACTGGAGGATGCCAGTCGAATTCTCGGTGCCAATCGCTTGGTTTCATTGAAAGACGTGACGGCGCCGCTCGCCCGGTCGGGACTGATCGCCGCGTGGTGTTTCATTTTTATCGGCGTCATCCGCGAACTCAGCGCAGCGATACTGCTTTTCGCCCCGAGCTCGAAGGTCATATCCGTTGTCATCTTCGATCTTAAGGAGGAGGGACAGGTCGGCGCGATCTCGGTATTGGGTATTCTCCTGCTGGCGGTTTCGTTTCTCATCATACTCGCGGTCCAACGGCTCTTGGGTCGGGACCTGGTTACGGCGAGAGAATAAAGCGATGGCGACCGTATCGCTGGTTGGATTGACCAAAAAATTTGCGACGCTGCCTGCGGTCGACAACCTCCATCTAGAAATCGGCGACGGGGAGTTCGTCTCGCTTTTGGGCCCTTCGGGTTGTGGGAAGACCACGACGCTTCGCTTGATCGCGGGATTTCTGGAGCCGGATGGAGGGGAGATCAAGGTCGGCAACGAGGTCATTTCGTCGTCCACGGTGATGGTTCCGCCCGAGCGGCGCGCCATGTCGATGATTTTCCAGAGCTACGCGGTTTGGCCGCATATGACCGTATTTCAGAACGTCGCCTATGGACTCAAGTTTCAAAAGTTATCGACGCGCGAAGCCGACCAGCGGGTCAGTCAGTTTTTGAGTTTGGTTCGCCTGGACGCCTTGAAGGACCGCTACCCCGCGGAGCTATCCGGCGGCCAGCAGCAACGGGTCGCCCTGGCACGCGCTTTGGTTGTGGCACCGCGGATCCTTCTGATGGACGAACCGCTGAGCAATCTGGACGCACACCTGCGCGAGGAGATGCGTTCCGAGATTCGGCGGTTGCACGAGGAGATTCGCATAACGACCATCTATGTGACTCATGATCAAGCCGAGGCCATGGCGACGTCCGACCGTATCGCTGTGTTGAACAGCGGACGGATGGTTCAAGTGGGTCGACCGGGGGAAATCTTCGATCATCCGAAGACTCGCTTCGTGGCGGAGTTTGTCGGAAAAACCAATATCTTATCGGGGCGTTTTGACGGCGGTAACCAGATGTTTGTGCGGGACGGGTTGCAAATTCGAGTCGCGGGTGGAGCCGAATTCAACGCGCGAAGCGACGCATTTGTCTGTCTCAGACCTCATAACATCGTGCTGATGGCAGATGAATCCAGGGCGCGCGAGATGGAACGACAGGGTTATAATCTTTTTGCTGGGCTCGTGCGGCGGCAAATCTATTTCGGGGACGCCGTCGACTACACGATTGAATTACCCGCCCATTCACTCAACCTGCGTATCATCACTCCTCCGTCCCAACGCTATGAGCAAGGCCAAAAGATCTACGCGTTAGCTCATCCGGACCACTGTGTCGTCATAAAAGAATGATGCGGCGGCCGATGGCGCGGTCAGCTGGGCTCGCGGACGGCGAAGAGTCGGGCGTGTTTTTGAGTAAATTGGCGCACCGCGAGCGCGACGATGACCAAACCGAGCCACGTGACGACTCCACTCACGATCTTGGGATCCGTGGAGCCGAACAGCCATCCCAAATCCTGTCTCCTGAAATCGCCAAAGATCCGGATCGTTTTGAGGCTGAAAATCCAACCGGCGTGGAGCCCGATGGACAGATAAAGTGTTCCGGTGCGCTCGAAGGCGTAGCACAGCACGGCGCCGATCAAAAAGAGTCCCAAGAGTCCAGGGAAGAGCGTCTCTAGATCGAGAAATGGGTGGAACGAATCGACCACGTGCCGTACACCTGCCCATGGATCGATGACCGTCAAGAGCGGGTCATCGGCAGGCTGGACAAAATGAATCGCTGAAAAAAAAAGGCTGGCGAAAAGATAACCGCGGAAACGCCCCAAATCCTCGCGCATACCCTTAAAGATGATGCCACGAAAAAAGATTTCTTCCACAAAACCCGCCGCCACGGCCGCAAGCAGCGCTTTACCGCAACGAGCCAAAGATTGGGAAAACGAAAGCCGGAAAAAGGGAACAAAGACGTCAGTCAGCGACATGACCATCATCAGGGATGCCATTGACACGATCGCGAGTGCGGCCCCAACGGCCAGGTTCCGCGCAGCCTCGGTGCGCGGCGTCAGACCCAATTGATTCAACGAGCCGATTTTCAGCAGTGGCCGGCAGACGAAGAACAGAATAATCCCCGAGATCATAAAGAACCGGTCGAAGATGCGCGAAAAGGGATAGCGATATTCCTCCCACCCCGCGTGAGCGCTGATAAATTGTTCCCACGCCGCGGCCGCCCACGGGCTGAGTAATGCCGTGAATGCGAGCGCTACCAGGCCGAAAATCAGCAGTCTTTGATAGCTCTTCATAAATTTTACGACTCGGGTGACTATGATATAACATCTCTATTGTGGGAAGCGAAATTCCGAACCAATTGGCGGGCACGGTCGCTCTCGTAACGGGCGGGAGCCGCGGTATCGGCAGAGCCATCGCGTCGGCGTACGCCCGCTCAGGCGCTAAAGTTTTTATCTGCGGGCGACGAAATGATGAGCTCAACCGCGTGTTGAGCGATCTCCGGCGTATCGGAGGTCAGGTTGATGGAACTGCTGGCGACGTTGGCAGCTCTGAAGATGCGAAGCGCATCGTGCGGTCGACTATGGACCGTTACGGTACGGTCCATGTTCTTGTAAACAACGCCAGCTTGCTGGGGCCGCGGGAGTCGATTGCACGTTATCCCCGGGAGGCTTGGGAAGACGTTATCCGAGTCAATCTGACCGGAGCCTTTCTTGTGACGCAGGAAGCTCTGAAAACCATGGTCCCTCAGCGCCACGGTTCGATCATCAACGTATCATCGGGTGTCGGCAGGGTCGGTAGACCTCGTTGGGGAGCTTACGCGGTTTCAAAGTTCGGTTTGGAGGGATTCACTCAAATCCTCGCCGAAGAACTAAAAGAAGTGGGAATAAGGGCGAACGCGGTAAATCCGGGGCCAACCAGGACGGAAATGCGCGCGAGCGCCTATCCAGATGAAGATCCGATGACACTTTCCACTCCAGATGACATTATGCCGGTATTTTTATATCTCGCCTCGGACGACTCGATCGGCATCTCGGGCAAATCGTTTGACGCTCAAGGGTGGCTCAAGCCCGCTGTTTGACCCCCAAGCATATTTCCTATAAAAGAATCTCAAACTTATGCCTTGGGTTAGTAGAAAGACATCTTCAAGCGTTAGACTGCAGAGTGGGAAAACTTCTCATCCAATACGGTAGCAGGCGTTGCGTCCTATTAAGCCAGGCAAAACCGACACGAAGGGGGGCGCCACGAGTCGACACTTACTAATGAAGAAATTTGCGCCGATTGCCGCCGTGATCGTATGGGCGGCATGCGTGCGTGTCGACGCTCAAGAACTGAAGAAAATAAAAATTGGTTATCCCGCGGTCTCCTATAACCAGGTCCACATCTGGGTTGCCAAAGATGCCGGGCTTTTTCACAAGCACGGCCTTGACGCCGAAGTAGTTTTCTTTCGCGGCGGGCAGATGGCCACCCAGGCATTGGTCGCCGGCGACCCTCCGATCGTAAACATCGGCACGGTGGTTCAGGCAGGGCTCCAGGGTCATGACGTGGTGCTGATCGCCTCCTCGGAAAGCGCCTACAACTATTCCGTCGTCGCGCGCCCCGGTATTGCGAAGGTGGAACAGCTTAAAGGAAAGAAGCTGGGCGTGAGCGGTTTCGGATCCGCATCCCATAATGCAGCGCTTATCCTGTGTAAAAAGTTTAATCTCGAACCCAATAAGGATGTGGCCGTTGTCGTAGCTGGACCGACCATGGAACGTTTAGCTGCAGTGGACGGCGGGCGAATCGACGCGACGATTCTAACACCGTCGGAACTGCCCCGTGCCCGAAAGCAAGGACTTGTTGAAGTCTTCGACATGCTCGATCTCGGCATCGAAGTCCAGGGCAACGGCTTTGCGACGACGAGGTCGTTCATCCGTAGCCAGCGCGATACCGTTCTGGCTGCATTGAAGGCGTACGTCGAAGCGCTTTATTACATTCCGCGCAATCGGGATGAAACCCGGCGCATTACGGCCAAGTACATGCGCACCACGGACGCGGATGTTCTCGACGCGACGTATGACTGGTTCATTAAGCGGGTTTCCAAACGGCCCTATCCCACGCTCAAGGGCATTCAGTTTCTACTGGACGAAGTGGCCGGGAAAATGGCCAACGCCAAGACCGCTAAACCCGAGCAATTTGTGGATCTTACGCTCTTGCAGCAGTTGGACAAAGAAGGATACTTTGCGGAGATGGGGAAACGATATCCGTGATGCACTGAAGTAGGGAGGGTTTGTCATGAACCAAACCATTGGACGGCGATTTCCGGATTTTGAACTGACCGATCATGACGGCCAGATCGTCAAACTCTCGCAATTCGCCGGGAAGTTTCCCCTGATCGTGACCTTTTATCGCGGCTACTGGTGAGGAAAATGCCAGGTGCAGTTGCGCCACTATGTCGAATTTCAAAAAGAGCTGGCGATCAATTACTGCAAGCTCGTCGTCGCGAGCGTCGATCCGCCGGAGGTAAACGCGGCCCTTCGCGCCGGCCTCGACGCTGAATTTCCGTTCTTGAGCGATCACGACCGAAAAGTCGTTCAAGCGTTGGATATGACGGAAACGTCAAAGAGCCGCGGTGTCACGGCGATGCCGTATACTTTTTCCCTGATGCCCGATCTCACGATTCACAATATCTATTGCGGCTACTGGTATTTGGGCCGGCCGACATTGGAGGAGCTAAGAATGGACCTGCGCGAAATGATGCGAAAGGTTCGGCCGGATTTTCACGGACCGTTGGCATGAGAAGCGGACGCAAACGACCCAAGCTTGAAAGCGCGGCCTAAATCTGTGACAATTTTGCTATGATCACACCCGAAGAAATCAAAGACACGGTATCGAAGGCCTTCCCGGTATCGATAATCGAAACGCAAGATCTTACGGGGGGAGGCGATCATTGGCAGTTAATTATTGTATCACCGGCTTTTGAGGGCAGAGGTTTGCTGGAGCAGCAGCGAATGGTCCATGATGCCCTCAGAGAGGTTATGCGCACGGAACGCATCCACGCTCTGACAATGAGACTGTACACTCCCGGCCAATGGGACAAACTCGGCTCTTGAGTCAAATTCGGAAGGAGAACTTATATGGCTGATGAGGTTTTGACCCAGATCGATGAGAAAGTAAAAAAGAATAAAGTCATGCTCTACATGAAAGGAACGCCGGATTTTCCCCAATGCGGCTTCTCGGCTCATACCGTGGAGATTCTAAAGTCCTACGGTGTTCCGTTCGCGAGTGAAGATGTGCTAGCCGATCCCACGGTTCGGGAAGGGATCAAGCGTTACTCCAATTGGCCGACCATCCCGCAGATCTACATAGACGGGAAATTCGTCGGCGGCTGCGATATTCTGCACGAGCTGCACGAGAGAGGCGAGCTCGAACCGATTTTGAAGGCGGCGTTCGGTAAGTAACCAGCCATTACGGCCCGCTCCGATAGGACCGGAAGATTCTTCCAGTCAGCTGCTGCGACATGCTACAATCACCGGTCGCATTCGTCTAACCGGATTGAGGTGTAGCCATGATCAGACGTAAAATTGCGGTTCCCTGGGTCGTCCTCGCACTGGTAGTTCTTAGCTCCTGTGCTACGTTGAGGCACTTCCGTGCCGATGACAGCTTCGAACGGGGGCTGGCGCTTTTTAATCAAGGCCATTTCGAAGAAGCGATTCCTCATTTCAAACGGGCCACCGAGCAGGAACCGGAGTTCGCGGAAGCCTATTTTTATCTTGGCCGCTCTCACCTAAGTGCGCGCCATTGGCGCGAGGCAATCCAGCCGCTCCGAACCGCTTATCGGCTTGCACCCGAAGACGCCAAGCAGGAAATTTTCAATGTACTCATGGACGCATTTTTTGCCGCCGCCCTTCCGCCCGAGGGAGTCAGACCATCCTCGGAACGCTTCAAAGACACTCTTTGATTCGCCGCTGGTAGCAAAGTCGATCGGTTCACTTTAATTCGAACAAGGAGAATACCCGTGATCCGGATGATGATGTTGGTGTTGGTCGCGACATTGTTGGTTTCTGTGAATCCCGCGTCGGCCCAGTTGGACAAAATGCTCAAGGGCTTGAGCGGAACTATTGGAGGTGGTGGCGGCGGTTTGAGTGACGCGAAGATCGGTTCCGGGCTGCAAGAAGCCTTAAAGGTCGGGACGGAGAATGCGGTGGTCCAAACCGGTCAGATGGACGGATTTTTCGCCAATAAGGCGATCAAAATCCTGATGCCGAAATCGCTTCAGGCTGTGGAACAGCCGCTGCGACTTGTCGGCTTCGGTCCGAAGATCGACGAATTCGTTTTAGGTATGAATCGCGCCGCGGAGAAAGCGGTTCCATTCGCCAAAGAAATTTTCTGGGATGCCATCGGGCAGATGACCTTCGACGACGCCAGAAAGATCCTGAACGGCCGCGATACCGCGGCGACGGATTACTTCAAAGGGAAAACTTCGACAAAGCTACACACCGCCTTCCGCCCAACCGTCGAGAAGGTCATGAACGATGTCGGCGTCAACCGGCAGTACAATGAGCTCATCGGCAAATATCAAAGCGTGCCCTTTACGAAGAGCATTAGCTTCGACGCCAATCAGTATGTCACTGAAAAGGCGACCGACGGTCTGTTCCTCGTCGTGGGGCAGGAGGAGAAAAAAATCCGCACCAATCCGGCCGCCCGGGTGACCGATCTTCTTAAAGACGTGTTCGCCAACCGAAGGTAGCCGCTGTCGCAAGAAGTTCCGCTGCCTGTTGGAATCGAGGCTTCACGTGTGACGAGCCTACCCGCTTGCCGCCCTTCGTGAGTCAGTTAGCCAACGAGGCCATGAGCTGGCCGAACCCGGAAACGGTTTCTTTCACTTTCGCCATTCGTATGGCATGCCAGATGTAGGCCTGGCAGCTGGTGACGACCGGCTTGCCGATCTCGTGTTCCAAGAGATCCACATCGGTAATCGTCGGCCAGCGAGGGCAGGGGACGAAGACGCCGTCGGCCTCCGGCGCTTGCTCGTAGAGTTTCTTGGCGATTTTATAGGCGGCATGGATGTCCATGTCCGTCAGGTCGGCGTTCTTTCGTACTCCATAGCCCTCGATTTTCAGGACCTGAAAGCCGGAAGCTTCAAGAAACGCTTTCATTCTTTGGTTGAGCGAATCTTCGTGCGGGGTCGCCACCACGACTTTTTTGATGTTAAGGGACCTGAGGGCTTCGACTTCGCCGGTGATGCCTGGCGAAACGGGCACCCCGAATTTCGCCGTTAACTTCTTTCCCATCTCGATATCGCTGCCGTAGCCGAGCTTGGTGAAAAGCGGTGAACCGCCGATGATGATGGCATCGCACTTGTTCTCGACTAGGTCCTGGGTCGCCTCTTCAATGCGCCGGAGCTGCCGCTCGAAGTCGGCATCCACCAGCTGGCGAATCGTTCCCGTGCTGTTCAAGAGCATGAAGCCCTCCGGCAGCATCCGATAAAATTCATAGACCAGAGTATCCCCGCGAGACGGGGCGACATGGCCGATCTTTGCCCGCCATCCGTACATAGTCGTCCTCCCGTGTATCGTACTGTTCGGACCGTTCAAACGGTTCGAGCCGTTTAAGCAGTTCAAACTGTTCAAGCCATTCAAAGTGGTTCAAATCGTACCGTCGCCGCGAAAAAGGTCTCAATCGAGATAGTCAAAGAGTTCGGCTAAATCCTGTATCCGCTGGACTCTCGGGTGATTGAACGACTGGTTGTAGGTCCGGTGTGGCATGAGCACGACCGCGCCGGTGCGCTCGGCTACATCACGACAGTTTTCATGACGGTCGTCGACAAACAACTCTATTTTCAATTTGCTGATCAGCTCGGACTTATAGTTTTGAGTGAAATAGACCGCCGGCTGAGCGATGCCATGTTGCTTGAGCCAGTCGCAAGTTACTTCATGAATGCTGTAGCTCTCGCGCTCATATCGGTGGGTCACAAAGACCAATCTCTCTTGCCGGCTGAGATCATCCAAAAGCTTCCATTGTTCCGGGGAAGGTAGCGGCGCCAGCTGCCGCCAGAATTTTGGGTCGTTGGAGACGCCTATAATGCATTCAGTGACGATCTCATTCGATAAGAAAGGATGATCCGAGAAATTCAGGTCCGTGATGGATTCCGGGTCGATCGGACCATTGCCCGCGTATTGTTCCATGAACCGCAAAAAAGGCGAGATGAAATCCGCCAAAACCCCGTCGATGTCCAAACCGACCTTCATGGAGACCCAATTTAAGCAAATCGGCGATGAGGGTCAACAACGTTTGTTGGCAGCGCGGCGCGAGTGTGCTACAGAAAAAATTCAACGCAAAGTCTCAACGGCCGAGAGGAGCGCGAATGGAAGAACAAGTTTTGGAGCAAGTGGATCGAGAAAGGATCGTCGAGCTGGCGCGCCACGTGGCGGATATCGTCAGCATCACGGGCGAAGAGAAGGAGATCGCTGAGTACCTTGGAAGCCAATTCGAAAAGTTAGGCATGCAGGTGAGTTATCAGGAAGTGGAAGAGGGGAGACCCAACGTCATCGGCACTTTGAAAGGAACGGGTGGCGGGGCGACCTTGATGTTTTGCGCCCACATGGACCACTTCGACAATCCCCAGGAGACGGTGGTTGAAGATAACCGTATTTACGGCCGCGGGCTGGTGAACATGAAAGCGGCCTTTCCCTGCTATATCGAGGCGGTCTCAGCGATTCAAAAAGCGGGAGTGAAGCTCAAGGGGGATATTATTATCTCCGGTGTTGTCGGCGAGATTGAAAAAGCCCAGATCGGACGATTTCAGGGCAAGACTTATCGCGGTGCCGGCGTCGGCGCGCGTTACATGATGGATCACGGTGTGATGGCGGATATGTGTATCATCGGCGAGCCCACCGGCCTGCAGCTTCAGATCGGCAATGCCGGACTGGTGTGGGCGCGGGTCAGCGTCGACGGGAAAGCGACGAAGTTCGTGCTCGCTGCGGCGAAGGTTGCCCAGGCCATCCAGGATTGGGAGAGAGATTATCAACGAAAGTACAAACACAAATTCATGTTGCCCACGGTTCAGATCGGCGCCATCGAAGGGGGAAACCCTTTCAAGCCCGGCACGCGGCCGACGACGGATATGTTTGTGATCGTAAAGACATTGCCCGGCACCCCGCCGTTGGCGATCCAACGGGAGATCGAAGCGGTTTGCGAAAAAGTTCGCAAACGGGAAAGCGATATTCTCGACATCCGCGTCGATCTCTACCTTTCCACGGACGGTTATGAGATCTCCAAGAGCGAATATGTGGTAAAGGCGATGGAAAGAGCTCACAAGACGGTATTCGGCAAGCGGGTTCCCTACGCGAAACCTATTCGCTACGGCATTACGAGCGATGGGTCGCGCATTGCCGCCTACGGTGTTCCGAGCATCACTTACGGTCCGGGTTTTGGCACGCACCTCGTCGATCCGACGGAAACCAAAGCGCCGGCGGAGTGGGATACGCCGACCGGAGTCAGGAGGGGAGTCGGCATCGAGAATATGGTCAACTGCACCAAGGTTTATGCGATGGCCGCGGTGGACGTTTGCAACAAGAAAAGGGCAGAGGTGGCGAAATCGTGAGGGAAATCATGGATCTAACTTTTGCGCACTATCGAAACCGTTTTTGCATGTTTCGTACCTATTATGCTCTGGCCGCTGGCAAGGTGAAGCCTGACGGTTTTAACATGAAGGTCATCGAGTTGCCGGACCCGCCGAGCCATGAGCAGGAAGAGGCATTGATTCGCGGCGACGTGCAAGTCGCGAATCTATACTTGCCCAACTTTCTCCACCGCAAGCTCGCGGGCGCGCCGATCATCGGCCTCTGCACCGAATGGAAGTCGACGGTGAAGGGTAATGGCGTTTTCGTGCGCGCCGATGGTCCCGTGCAAAAACCGCAAGATCTCGGGGGCAAACTCATCGCTACCCATCAGGGGGCGCATGCGTTTCATCGTTACCTGCTGCGTCGAGCGTATGGCGTGGATGACGCAACGCTCCGTTGGGAGTCTTACCCGCAGGAGCAGCTGCTCGACGTGCTGAAGAGTGGCAGAGTCGATGCGGTGGTCTTGCTCGACCATTTCTTTTTTCGTGGCGAGGTCGCGGATAATGTCCGTTGCTTGTACACGGACGGCGAAGCTTGGAAGATGCTTCACGGCTTCGATCAAATGATCAAGCATATGATCGCGGGGAGGGAGGATCTGCTCCGAGACCATCCGGAGCTGAAGGACAAGCTCCTGAAAGTTTTCCGAGCCTCTTTTTCCTATAGCGAGCGGCACCTGGATGAGATCGGCGATGCCTTCATCCAGCGCTACGGCGGGGATAAAGAGGCGCTGCTGGCATCGGCCCGCTATCCGAAGATCGAGTTTACCTTCACTGAAGAGGAACAAAAGCTTGCCGAAGCGGAGATGGAGATGTTGGTCGATGTCGGGCAGATTTCGCGCAAGGCACCGCTGTCGTCATTTTTCGCGATGTAACTCTCGGTTTATAAATAACAGCGTAGATTCACTGATGGCTTCAACTGTTGCTAACGGACAACTCAGCCGACGGCAATGGAGCCGATTTGCCGCCGCTGTTCTTCTCACATGCAGCCTCTGTTCCTGCGCAGTTGCGCAACGACAGGAGAGCGATGCTTCCCGATTGCGCGAAACCGCCGCTGTCGTAGAAGAAGTCAAAGCCTTCGAAAAGTCTCTCGGCATCGAGCCGACGGCGGCCTTGAGTCAAACCACGCAAAATGCACCTGCGCTTTCGATGCTGTGGTTTTGGATGCAGCGCATGGGGACTCTGGCCTTGCGCAAGCCTGTCGATATCCGCATGGCCATTGGTTTCTCCACCCTTAAAGAGCAATTAAGGCTAGAGCAAGTCTATCGAGTCGACGGTTACAGCGTGTATTACCGTCAGGGTAACGAGTTCGCCGATCCCCGCTCCATTGCCACGGTCGGCTTCGCCGAGGAGGGCATGGTGAGACGAGTCAAGGTCATTCTCCACGAAGATCTTCACGGCGACAAAAACTTCGATTTACCCTGGGATATTGAAGAATCCATCGTCACGCCACTGGGGTCGCTAGCGGCGGTGGAATTCTTCAAGCACAAGGGTGACATCGAAAACCTGAGGCGAGCGCTGGCATCCGTCGATGAAGAGAGAGAGTTTTCGCGCCAATTGAACGATTTGGCCAAAGAGGCCAAGCGTCTGTTCGAGACCGAGCCGCTGGAACAAGCTAAACACAAAATCCTCGATTCGATTGGATCTTATGCGATTTATTCTCGTCAATTTCGGCGCCAAATTGCCGGGCAAAACCCTTCCACGGTTCTTGAAGCGAAGCTCAGTCACGATCTTGCCTACTATCGGTATTTCGATACCATCGCCGCGCTATCGGAAAAAGCGCCGGATTTGAGAACGCTAATTGAGGATCTTAAAAATCTTCCCGGCGATGCCGGCTTCGAAACTTTGGAAAAATACCTGCAGGATTTAAATTCGAGGTATAGTGCCAGACAAAGATAGAACACACGGGCTCGCTTCTTAACCGTCTAACGTCCGAGGAAATCCTTGAGGCCTTTCCGAATGAGATCCTCCGTGGAGCTCTTTTTTCGTTCCTTGCGATCTGAAGGCGCCGATTCTTCTTTAGGAGAAGCGGATTCTTTCTTGCCTAAAAACCGTTGTTGAAGTTCTTCTGTCCCTTTTTGCAGGAAGCCGCGCTGAAGCGACTTAGCAAGATAGCTGGCATCGGGTTTGGGTTTTACTTTAGGTAGTTTGCCGGTCACTGAAAAGGGAATCTCCAGTTGCTTTTGGTCGTTGAACAGATATTTGATCTCACGGGCCGATCCGCCTATGTCGGCGGACAGTTGGGGAGAAAGCATCAGCGAGGAGCGGAAGTTCACGTTCCTTTCAAAGTCGACCCATCCGTTTCCATCGACGTTAAAATCGGCCCCGGTGATGCGGAGATTTTTGACGTTCGTCCGCCCGTTTGCCAAATCAAAGTCGGCCTTTAATTCCTTAAACTGGGTATCCTTGGCTTCGAACGTTTCGGGGTATTTCTTTCGAATCGCCGGTTTGATCATGTTGGTCAACCCGGGCATGCCTGTTGCTCCCGAGAGAACGCTGTCGGCGAGGTTGAAGTTGAGGAGCGCCCCGTCTAACACTTCCGCCTGTCCCTGGCCGCGGAGCGCGGGCTTCATCTCTTGCCAGGTTTTGCCGCTGCCCGTGACCTTCATATCCGCGTTCAACCGCCCGCGGATGTCTCTTTGTGAATCGTTTTCGGCCTTTGAGCCAAAGGTACTGTACAATTCTTTGAGATCGACTCCCTGGACTTTGGAAGCGAGGGAAAAATTGGGCACTGGACCTTTGAAGGCGTATTCTCCCTCTGCTTGCACGGCGCCGTTCAGGGCATTGACGTTGAAATTGCGGATGTGGGCGACTTTATCCGCCATGGAAAGGGTCGCTTGGAGATCTTTGTAGTCGATTGCGTAAAGGCTTCCATTGCTCGAGGCGATCTTCCCCTGGGCTGTAACATTGCCATTTTGTATGCCGACTTGTCCTTCACTGCTGAGGTTATGGATCACGTCTTTTTTTCGCTCTTCAGACAAAGCCGCTTGAAACTCCCCCGGAGATAGCTCGGGTGTGGATATCTTGTAGGTGACGCTGAGCGGAGAAAATCTTTCGATAGTCGCTGCCAGGCGGATATTGGAATTGCCTAACTTCAATGTCATTTCTTTAATATCAGCCCGCTGCCCTATAAAGTTAATCTTCGTATTCAGATTCTCGATAGGCTTGGAAAACTGAGGGGGCTTGGCGCTCGCGTTCTCTAAGCTGGCGTTACCCTGGATTTGCGGGGTGGCTCCTTTACCAACCTCGCCGCGGATGGTTCCGCGGACCTGCATTTTTCCTGAAAGCTGATAGCCGGCGATGGCGGGAATAATTTTTTCCCAACCATCCAAAGATACCGGCTTGGAGTCGATGGACAAATTCAGCAAGGTGCGGTCGCCTAATCTCACCTCTCCTTTGCTTGCGAGCTCCAGATTATGCAATTTAATCTCGGCTTGCCGAAGAACGATCCTATCGCCAGCGTGTTGCGCGTCGGCCGAGATTGTCAGAGGTATGCCGGGCTGCTTTTGGAAAGAGTTGCCCAAGCGGATCGACCCGTCGTTTCCTACAATCTGTCCTTTGAGCGCAAGATTTTTGAGAGTTCCTTTTAGTTTTAGATTCTCGATTCTGAAGACTCCCGCAAGATCCAAATTCTTCGGCAGGGCGCTCCTGACCTTCGGCACCGCGGCTTCCAGTTGACTGAGGTCGAGCGGATCGACATTGATCTCGCCGTCCAAGGGGACGTCACGAAAGTCAGCGCCCCGAGAAAGAGGACCGACGACGGTCTTGATTTTGAGATTCTGCTTCGAGGCGAACAGGGCAGCCGCCAGGTTGACAGTGAAAGGCCTGTCGAAATCCAGGTCTTCCACCTCCAAGTTGATCTGTCGAAGCTGAAGATTGGTGCCGTCCTTCTGGTCTCGATAGCTTACGTCTCCAGCCGAAATATCGACGAGGGATACGAAAAAAGTCGAAGGCGCCTCTTTCTCCTTGGGAGCGGCTTCTTTCTTTTGCTTTTTGGCGCCGTCCTCCTTTTTTTCTTTTTCGGTTTTTGCGATGGTTGAGAAATTGAAATCGCCCTTTGCGTTTCGAATGATGCTTATGGTGGGGTTGTGGAGAATCAACTTTTTAACCTGCACGTCTCTGCGCAAGAGGGGCAGAAACTTGAGGTTGACTTGCAGATCTTTGGCGCGCACGAACTCGTTCGACGAAAACGCGGGATCATCGGACATAGCGAAATCTGTCAGTCGAAAGCCGATTCCGTTCCAGAGGCTGACCTCCACGTCATCCACTGAAACTTTACGGCCAAGCGCCTGCTCGGCTTGACTGATCAAGTAGTCTTTGTTGCGCGCGATATACGAATTGACGTTGAGTACCGCGACAACACCGGCCACGCACAATAAAAGCAGGACAACCCCAACTATAATCCACTTGCGCATGCTTTTTTCTCCACGGGTATGGCGACGCAAATTGTCTCGACCACGGCGGCAACTTCCAGGAATGGGACAAAAGGAAGGATGAGAACCGTGAGATTGATAATGCCCCGAATAAAATCTAGCAAAAAAATGGTCTCAATTTAAGCCAAGCTCCAAAGCTTTTCTCCCTTTTCACATTGTACTCTGATCCCTTTTGTCAAGATAGAGAGGCTAACTCAAGTCGAGAATTGAGAAGACCTTCCGAAAAACGCAACAACCAGTTTTTTCGCGCTCAAGGAAATGCGCCGATCTGCGGCGCTTGTGAGAAAAGCGCCAAAAATTATAGGATCTTATAAACGAAATTACCTGGAGGCTGTATGGAAATTGTCGAGGCGGAGGAATTCTTGAAACACAACCATCAAGGCGTGCTGGTGGCGCGCAAGCGCGACGGTTCGCTACAGATGACCCTGGTTTCTTCGGTTATCGACGGGCAGGGCCGGGTGATCCTCACCGCGCGGGAGAGAACTTACAAGGTAAAAAACATTCGCCGCAACCCCCAGATCTCCCCGCTGGTCTTTGGCGATCGGTTTCATGGATCCAATTATATCCAAATCGACGGCAGGGCGGAGATCGTCCGACATCCGGAGGCGATGGATATCGTGATCGATTGGTACCGGCAGCTTAACGGCGAGCATCCGAAGTGGGACGAGTACAGAGAGAAAATGAAAGCCGAAGGCCGCATCGCTATGCGTGTTACCATCGAAAAGATCGGGCCACAAAATAGGCGCTAGCCGAAAGGATCAGCACCCAAGCCGAGCATAATCATTCCCGTGGCGGAAGGATGCAATGAGAGTCCATGCAAAAGATTTTCGCGTGCGCGAAGGAAACAAGATCGATCTCAAAGAGTGGACGACGCGGGTGGACCCGTATTACCGCTCAAAGAAGCAGTACAAAAAAATACTTCGCGAGCACATCACGGAGATGAGCGCGCTGCAAAATCTTCTTTATGCGTCGAACAGCTATGCCGTGCTGATTATTTTCCAGGGCATGGATGCCGCCGGCAAAGACAGCGCCATCAAGCATGTGATGTCCGGCGTCAATCCTCAAGGCTGCGAGGTCCATAGTTTTAAGCATCCGAGCATGGAGGAGCTAGAACACGATTTTTTGTGGCGCACCACTCGTTACCTGCCGGAGCGCGGTCGCATCGGCATCTTCAATCGTTCTTACTACGAAGAAGTGTTGATCGTTCGAGTCCATCCCGAGATTCTCCACAGCGAGGGGCCGCCGAAAGAACTGCTCGACGAAAAGACCATCTGGCGGGACCGGTATCGTTCCATCGTGGATTTGGAAAACCATCTTTACCGCAACGGAACGCGCATCGTTAAATTTTTCCTCCACGTTTCCAAGGACGAGCAGCGCCGCCGCTTTCTTGCCCGCATCGACGAGCCGGATAAGAACTGGAAATTCGGCCGGGGCGACCTCGAAGAGAGGAAATTCTGGGACGACTATATGAAGGCCTATGAAGCCTGCCTGAGCGCGACCAGCAGCCGGGAGGCTCCCTGGTATGTCGTACCCGCCGATGACAAGAAAAACGCCCGCTTGATCATCTCGCGGACCATCCTCGACACTTTGCATGGGCTCAAGATGGCTTATCCGGAGCTGAGCAAAAAACAGCAGAAGGAATTGCGCGAGCTGCGAAGATTGCTTACGAAGTAAGCTTTACAGGCGATGGCTGTGGCCGGGCAATTCTCCTTCGGCTGGATTGAATGGTCCGGGACGCCGGGCAACTCCTTCCGGCTTCCACGCCATCGACGTAATTTGAAGGGGCATTGAGCCGATGCTATCTTGAGTGGCTGGTACGTTGTATGAATTTCTGGCAAACGATTCCCAAGCCCATTATCGGTCTCTCGCCGATGGATGGAGTCACCGATGCTTCTTTCCGCTTTATCACGGCCAAGCACGGTAGCCCTGATGTTGTGTTTACAGAATTTGTCAACGTCGAGACCGCTTTCTTCGCGCCGGACACGCTTATAAAAGATTTCACGTATTCCGAGATCGAGCGTCCAATCGTGGCGCAGATCTACGGCCATACACCGGAGATGTTCTACAAAGTCGCACATATTGTGTGCGAGCTCGGATTCGATGGCTTGGATATCAATATGGGTTGTCCGGCGAAAAAGGTTGCGGCCAAGGGCAGTGGAGCGGCGCTGATTCTCAATCCTTCCTTAGCTCGATCGATTATTCAAAGGGTATACCAAGGTGTCAAAGACTGGTGCGAAGGACAAAGCTTGAGCGACTTAAACATTGATCCGGGCTTTATTCAAAAAACCAGGATTGCGAATCGGCTCAGGACCGGCGTAGAGCGTCCTCTCAGGCGCCGCCTCATCCCAGTCTCGGTCAAAACTCGAATCGGCTATGATCAGGTCGTCGTGGAAGAGTGGATGCAGACTCTGCTGGAGGAAAAGCCGTCGGTCATCTCGCTACATGGGCGAACGCTCAAACAAGGATACAAGGGAAGCGCAGATTGGGAATCCATTGCACGTGCGGTCGATGTATCCCGGAATTCGGGAGTCTTGCTTCTCGGCAACGGTGACCTGCAGGATATGCAGGACGTATACCGGCGGATAAGCCAAACCAAGGTTGACGGGGTTCTTCTCGGACGCTCTGCGCAGGGAAATCCGTGGATCTTTAGAGGGAAAGAGGAGGTGAAACGGGCGCTTTCTTCAAACGGCGGCGTGTCGATTGATCCAATGCCGATCAGATTAGAGGAGCGGTTCAGGGCGCTGCTGGAACACAGCAGCCATTTTGAAAAACATTGGGGCCTTCAATGTTTCGTCGGCATGCGAAAACATCTGGCGTGGTATTGTCGTGGCTCGCCGAGGGCGGCGGAACTCCGGTCTCAAATGGTTCAGGTGAGCAATGTCGGAGAGGTGATGGATTGCCTCAGAAACTATGCGGCGTCTATCGCTTCAGAGTTTCAACCGAAGGAGCGTGCCCCGTCGCCGAGGCCATCGCGTTCTTCCATGGCCTCTGAACGTTTGATTTCATGAGACTCATTCTTGCCTCCACCTCCCCCCGCCGGCGCGAGATTTTTGCGCTTTTGGGGTTACCCTTCGAAGTGATCGATCCGGAGTTTGATGAAGTTGCCTCACCTGACCGTCCCATAAGAGACGAGGCTTTGGACTTCGCTGTGGGAAAAGCTGCATCGGTGGTCAGGAATCATCCTGAAAGTCTTGTCATCGGTAGCGATACCATGATTTTGCTCGACGACACGAAGATCGGTAAGCCGAGTGGAATCGACGATGCAAGAGCCATTCTTCGCTCTCTTGCCGGCAAAACTCATCTCATCTTCACCAGCATTGCGATTCTCGATGGCTCGCGCGTTCCACAGCTCGGGATCGTCGAAGAAGTCTCAGTAAAAATGCGCGACTACTCGGAAGAAGAGATTGAACATTATCTCGACTGTCAGGAATCTCTCGATAAAGCGGGCGCATATTCGATCCAAGGAGAAGGGCGCGCTCTGATCGAATCCATCAGTGGCGACTATCTCGCCGCCGTGGGTCTGCCGCTAAAACCGATCGCCGGCTATTTGAAGAGCCGAGGGGTATCGGTTCCGGTTGATGTCGAGAAACTCTACGCTGATAAAGGATTCCGGAACTGGCGGAGTTTCTAACGCGGGACGCGTTGCGAAGTCTCACTCACGATTTACACTTGAGATGTCTGACGATCGGTCGGGCGGCCAAGAACCTAATCGAGAAGGCCGTTGATGTCTCTGTCGGCGGGCTAGCGTCCAATTCGCCGAATTTCGCTCACTTTGTTGACAATGGTCGATTCCACCCCTAGTCTGAAGCTATCCTAGTAAGTTGAGGGTTATCTTATATGGGGGCCCGTGATTGGGATTTTTTGATCTGGCGGCAAGCCAGCGACTTGCTGCAGCAAGCCGAGCGAATCCATCGGAATTTTTTACAAATTGCCGTCGGCGCCCAGTATCGGTCGTTTCATGGCAAAAGCTCGTTCTGGGAACCGCCCGTCAATGTCGTCGAGACCGACGAAAGCTTGTGGGTCATCTCGGCCATACCGGGTGTAGCTGCGAATCGGGTAGACGTCCGTTTGGATGGACGCGAGCTTGTGATCTCCGGCGAACGGCCGCTACCGAAATGCTGTCAGGATGGCGAGTTAAAGATATGGGAGATTCCCCTCGGACGTTTCGAGCGCCGACTTACAGTGATCGACGGAGGAAATCCCTTGTCCCTGGGAGAAACCAAACTCCAGAACGGATTGCTTATCATCGAGCTGAGGAAGTAATCATGGCTGCAGAAGAGAAGGAAACTCCTAGATTCAAACCCCGTCTGAGCATTCCCGCCGGGGCGGTGGCTATTTTACCCTTGCGCAATACGGTGCTTTTTCCCTCCACGATCATGCCGCTTGCCGTCGGTCGCGCGGCGAGCCTTCAACTTATAGAAGAAGCGGTTCGTCAACAACTGCCGGTTGGATTTGTCGCTCAACGGGATCCGAAAATCGAGGGGCCACAGCCGAAGGATCTCTTTGGAGTCGGAACGGCCGCGGATATTCTCAGGATGTTCGGGCTTCCTGACGGCCAGCGTCAGATCATCATCCAAGGCCGTCAACGCTTTGAAATCGCCGAATTTCTCGAGACCGATCCGTTCCTGGTCGCCCGCGTCACTATGGTGGCGGAGACAGTGCCACACTCCAAAGAGTTTGAGGCGAGGATCTTGAATCTGCGTCAAGAAGCAGCGAGGGCATTGAGTTTGTTGCCCGAGCCGATGAGCGAATTGAGAACGACGATCGAAAGGATCGACAATCCGCTGGCGCTGATCGACCTGATCGCTTCGACGTTGGACCTGCCGCTACCCGAAAAACAGGAAATTCTGGCGACTCTCGATCCGGAAACGCGCGCTCAAAGAGTTTCCGAGAAACTCGCGCGCCAGATCGAATTGCTGGAACTGAGCAAAAAAATCGGCGAGCAGGCTAAAGAATCGATGGACCACGCTCAGCGCCAATATTTCCTGCGCGAACAATTGAAGGCGATACAAAAGGAGCTGGGCGAAGACGATGGGCAGGGGATGGCCGCGGAGGAGCTGCGAAAAAAAGTCTACGAAGCCAAGATGCCGCCCGAGGTAGAAAAAGAAGTTCTAAGAGAGGTGACCCGGCTTGAGCGCATGCCCGAGATGGCCGCTGAATATTCGTCAGTAAGAACTTACCTCGATTGGATGGTGGAGCTGCCCTGGAGCGTTTCCAGCAAGGAGGAAATCGATCTCCCAAAGGCGCGCGAGATTCTCGATGCCGATCATTACGATCTCGAGAGGGTCAAAAAGCGCATCGTTGAATTTCTGGCAGTTCGTAAACTGATGCCTCAGGGCAAGAGTCCGATCTTGTGCTTTGTCGGTCCTCCGGGTGTGGGCAAGACGTCCCTCGGGCAAAGCATCGCTCGGGCCATGAAACGGAAGTTCGTGCGGCAGAGTCTCGGCGGGGTACACGATGAGGCGGATATCCGCGGTCACCGGCGCACCTATGTCGGCGCTCTGCCCGGCAACATTATCCAAGGAATTCGAAAAGCCGGCACCAAGAACCCGGTGTTTATGTTGGACGAAATCGACAAGCTCAGCGCCAGTTTTCATGGCGACCCATCGGCCGCGTTGCTGGAGGTTTTGGACCCTGCGCAAAACTCGACTTTTCAGGATCATTATCTCGGCGTGCCTTTCGATTTGAGCCAGACTTTGTTTATTGCGACGGCTAACGTCCTGGATGCCATTCCGGCCCCGCTTCGCGATCGTATGGAAATTTTAGAATTGAGCGGCTATATCGAGGAAGAAAAGCTCGCGATTGCAAAAAGCTATCTCATTCCCAGGCAGACGGCTGAAAACGGCCTCAACGCTGGACAGATAAGCTTTGCCGACGATGCGATTCGCGAAATCATTCGGTCCTACACGCGCGAGGCGGGCGTTCGCCAGCTCGAGCGTGAGTTAGGTTCGGTTTGCCGGAGCGTGGCGACGCGCGTGGCGGAAGGCTCTAAGGAAAAAATAACCATCGACCGCGAGTCAGTTCGGGCGTACCTCGGCCCACAAAAGTTCTTCAACGAAGTTGCGCTGCGCACCAGTCTGCCGGGTGTGGCGACCGGCTTGGCGTGGACGCCGTTCGGAGGGGACATCTTGTTCGTGGAAGCGACCAAAATGCCGGGGGAAGGCAGGCTCCAGCTCACCGGTCAGCTCGGCGACGTCATGAAAGAAAGCGCGCAGGCCGCCTTGAGCCTTGTCAAATCACGGGCGGAAAATCTGGGAATCGATCCCGATACCTTCAAGAAAAACGACCTGCATATTCACATACCCGCGGGCGCGATCCCCAAAGACGGTCCGAGCGCCGGGGTAACCCTTTTCGTTGCCTTAGTCTCGCTTCTCACCGGGCGCTGCATCAGCAAAGACATTGCCATGACCGGCGAGATCAGCCTCCGCGGCTTGGTGCTGCCGGTCGGCGGAATCAAAGAAAAGGTGCTGGCGGCCAAGAGGGCCGGAATTTCGTGCGTGCTGCTGCCGGAATTGAATCAAAGAGATATGGAAGAGATTCCGGCTGCGGTGCGGGAGGGATTGCGTTTCGAGTTTTTGAAAACCGTCGATAACGCCCTGGCACTGGCCCTAGAGCACGATACTTCCGCCGACTTCCCGTCCACCGAGGAGCTTGCGGCAGGTCCGGTTTCTTGACGCTCGCAGATTTTTCCCGTTGACACTTAAACGAATTTCTAGGTGGCGTGTAACGGTTGATTTGCTACTAATGTTCCGTTCGCACTTCGATGTGCACCCTTCGACCAGCTCAGGGCGAACGGATAAGGAAGGCCGTTCGTGGTCAGCCGGGTCGAACCACACGGCGCTAGCGATCTAAATGTTACAGGCAAATGTCGGCTTTCGCGTTGATTCCGAAACGCAAGACTCGGAAGTCGAAACTGCAAAGCGGACTCGATTATAATTTTCAGGGCGCCTGGCATCCATGTTTTTACTGCGATTCGATGACGTATCTCTGGCGTATGGCCATCTGCCGTTGCTTGCCCACGTCGATTTTCAAATCGAGCCCGGTGAGCGGGTGTGCCTTGTCGGTCGTAATGGCGCCGGCAAATCGACTTTACTTCGGCTCATCACCGGGGCTGCGCTGCCGGATGACGGCGAGATTTGGCGCCGCGACGCTTTGCGCATCGCGCATCTCGAGCAAGAGGTGCCGCCTGATACGGATCAGACGGTCTTCGAAGTCGTGGCGGCCGGGCTGGGCGAATTGGGCACGCTGCTGACGGAGTATCATCGGCTGACGCAGCACGCACTTGCAGCGGAGCCGTCGTTCCTTGAGAGAATGGCGCGGTTGCATGCACGCATCGATATGCTGGATGGCTGGAACATCAATCAGAAGGTCGAGACGGTTTTGTCGCGCTTGGGTTTACCGGCAGACCAGAGTCTTGCCGACTGCTCCGGCGGGACGCGCAGACAGGTCATGCTGGCGCGCGCTCTGGTGAGCGAGCCGGACCTGTTGCTGCTGGATGAGCCGACCAATCATCTCGACATCAGCGCGATCACCTGGCTCGAAAAATTTCTGCTCGCTTACCACGGGGCGCTGATCTTTATCACTCACGACCGGACTTTTGTGAAACACTTAGCGACCCGTATTATCGAGATCGACCGAGGAAAACTGACATCGTTCCCCGGCGATTTTGACGGCTACCTAAGTAAGAAAGAGGAAATACTCGAAATCGAGGCGCGCGCGCTTGCCAAGTTCGATAAGAAGCTGGCGGAAGAGGAGGCGTGGATACGCCAGGGCATCAAAGCGCGGCGGACGCGCAACGAAGGACGGGTCAAGGCTTTGCAGGCGATGCGGCGCGAGCGCGCGCAACGCCTGGAAGCGATGGGGAAGGCCCGCTTTGGCATCAATGCCAGCGCGCTTTCCGGCAAGCTCGTGGTCGACTTGCGCCGGGTGAGTTTCCGTTACGGTGACAATGTCATTATTGACGATCTATCGACGCGCATTCTGCGCGGCGATCGGGTCGGCATCATCGGCCCCAACGGCTCGGGCAAGAGCACGCTTCTCGAGCTGATCCTGGGCGAACTCGCGCCGGCCAGCGGGCAAGTGGTGATCGGCACACGCCTGCAGATCGCTTATTTCGACCAGCACCGCCGATTACTGAATCCGGAAAAAACCGTGCGCGAGAATATGAGCGACTCCGACTACGTTACGGTCAAAGGCCGTTCACGCCACGTCATCGGGTATCTGAAAGACTTCCTGTTTCAGCCTGAGCGCGTTGATTCCCCCGTCAAGGCGTTGTCCGGCGGCGAGCGCAATCGGTTGCTGTTGGCGAAAATCTTTACTCGGTCGGCGAACATGATCGTGCTGGACGAGCCGACCAACGATTTGGACGTCGAGACGCTCGAGTTATTGGAAGATCTGCTGGCCGATTACGAGGGGACTCTGCTGCTGGTCAGCCACGACCGAACCTTTCTTGATAACGTCGTGACGAGCACGCTGGTTTTTGAAGGCCGAGGCAAGGTCGGGGAATATGCCGGAGGGTACGAAGATTGGGAGCGACAACGCAGTTTCTCGCTGACCATGCCGCCGAAGCGCGCCAGGACGCCACCGCGGGCTACCTTCGCAGACGGGGAGCGCGGCAATGGAACTCGCAAGCTTTCATATAAGGAACAGCGCGAACTGGAAGCGCTGCCGGCAAAAATCGAAGCGTTGGAAGCAGAGCAAGCACAGCTACATAGGATGATGGCCGGTGCCGAGTTTTATCGACAGCCGAGCGATAAAATTGCTGCCACGATGGAACGCCTGCAAGCATTAACGAACGAACTCGAAGCGTGCTACGCGCGTTGGGAATCGTTGGAATTACGAGCGAACGCCGCAACGCGGGAAGGATAATTGGCCGGAATATTGGAAATGACCAAAAGGCCAAGGTCGTAAGCATAAAGAACGCAAAGAGCACGACGGAATTAATAGGCCCGCGACCATTACGTTCTATGTGGTGAAGGGATGTTTCATCAGGAGGACTTCGTGCAGATGCGTATTGCAGCGGTTGATCTCGTCAGCAACACTTGTTTCCCTGCCCTGGCGGCCGAGGAGTTAGGTTTCTACAAAGCCGAGGGTCTCGATGCTCACATTGAGCTCGTGTCGATGCTTGGAGCAACCAAGGCGCTGCGAAACGGAGCGGCGGATGCCCTGATCGCCGGCTCGGTGCACGACCTTCTGACGGAGTTTCCCCGCTGGGAAGGGGCGAAGCTGCTCGTAGCGCTCTCGCAGGGGACGCCTTGGCTGCTCGTAGTCAGGGCTGATCTTGCAGCAAAGCGCGGTGACATCGGCGCTGTGAAGGGGCTTCGGCTCACGGCAGCGGAGGGGCCGGATCTGGCGCTGCGACAGATGTTGGTCGAGGCCAAGATCGATCCCAACCGAGATCTGCAGATTGTGGAGCTGCCCGGCGCGAAGGCGCGCGACGTTTCCTTCGGCGTTTTTGCCGCGCGCGCTCTCGAAAGCGGTCTGGTTGACGGCTTTTGGGCCAACGCCATGGGCAGCGAGACCGCCGTAAGGCGGGGAGTGGGCAAAATCCTCGTCGATGTTCGGCGCGGCGATGATCCCGCCGAGGTTCGTCACTTTACCTTTGCCGGGCTCGCGACCACCGAAGCGTTGATCGAGCGCGACCCGGAGTGTGCCGCCGCTGCCGTCCGAGCGATTGTGCGGACCCAAAAAGCGCTTCGAGATAACCCGGCACTGGCCGCTGAGGTGGGAGGGCGCCGCTTTCCCGCCGACGCCGCGGAGCTGATTTCGACGGTCGTTGAACGAGATTTGCCCTTTTACGATCCTGTCATCTATGAAGAGGCTGTCGTTGGACTTAACCGGTTCGCGCGGTCCATCGGTCACTTGCTCAGTTTGGTGCCCTACGAACAGGTGGTCGCTGTCCGGTTCCGGAATCTGTGGCGTGGCGAATGAAAGAAAAAAAGGATGAAGGCGATCCGCGCCTGCGCTCGACGCGTATCGTTTCTTCACATGGGGTTACCAGTTCTTAGCGTTAATCTCGGGCGAAGTACGGGAGTGATTCTGGGGGCCGAGTGACTCACTGCGTCATGGGGTTGATGGGACGTCGGTTCCCGACGACCCATTTGAAGCCAGGCGTGAGTCAGTTATCACATCTAGTGACGCCGTGATGAGCCAGCATTGCGCAGACTCGGTTTCCATAGTCCTCACGAGCTTCGATATCTGCTTCCAACCGCGGCGCTGACGTACCCAGTGTGGCAATCTGTCTACGGCTCTCCTCGATCCGTCTAATCCACAAATCCTCCCGGAAGAGTTCTTCGCTGTCGTAGCCACGGACAAGGGGGCTTTGGGAGACCAAATGTTCCGGCTTTGGAGCTGAAGTGGATGGAAGAGTGAATTTCACCATGGGTTTTGTCTCCTGCTTCCGCCGTCGCCAGTTAATGAAATCTTCATACCTGGCGGATGCAAACGTCACAATCCATCCGAGAGCCAGCGCCGAGGCAGAGTAAGTCATCACGTTTTCGAAACTTAATAGGTGCATACGTATAGCGCTCCTGATAAGCCGGTGTCAAGCCCTTTTTTACAGGCCTCCGAAAAGCGTTTGTCGATCTGAAAAGGGAGGGGTGTTTCTTTACGCATTGCTTTTCACTCAGAAGATTCGGAAGAAACCGTGTACATCCCGTAGGCAATGACGCAGACTTGGAGAAACATTCTCAATCCAGCTTGTGGAATCTGATTCCCGGAGTCTTTATCTTTGCGGCATCCCAGTTCTTTTGGCCGATAATTTGAACGCTTGATTCTTCAAGATCGTTTACCGTCAGTTCCCTAAGCAGAGCTATAATCTTGTCGACCGCTAAACAGCGTCCGGCTTCGATAAAAATCAGGCTCTTAGACTTGCGGTCCGAATGCTGGATCTGGCTTTTCTTGTTGTAGTTGACTAAGTAAATCATCTTGCAGGTTTAGTAATCCTGTCGGAGTTGAAGGAAGGTAATGGTCAATGAGGTTCGTGGCATTAGGATTGAGTTCGTGCTCCTCCGCCTGCGGGGTTCGATGCTGGTGATTGGAAAGACCCACCCGCTTTGCATTGTGGTTAATAAGGGTAGCCGTGGTCCTTAAATTAGATGGCAAGTGGAAGGGCAAGAAGCGGGCCAGCGATGAGAGGGTTTCCGCTTCGGCGTAAGTATTGGAAAAACCAAGAATGACTGAACAGCCGCCCGCTATTTCGTTTTGACATACCCTTGACAGTTGTCCATTTCTTGTCAATTTAACAAAGACTCGTTGTACAGCAATTTCATTTTTAACCCGTCGGTACTACCTTAACCCGGCCTTAAAAAAACGCCGAAATTCAACGATAACGATCAAGAACCCTCTGGTCGTCGCTGCGCCATTCGCGCCATCATTGACCCATGGATTGCCTTGAGTAGCTGCTCACGCGCTTTTAGTGGGACCATGGCGTGAATATAGAAGCTTCTGGTTTTCGCGGGATCGCGTCGGGAAGAAGCCGAGGAGAGGGATAGAGCTTCGAACGCGGCCCGTAACCATAGCTGAGTATATTTCTGGGATCATCCTCTACCAAGAGAACGTTCCTACCCATATTCCGCAAATACTGCGGCGTCAAAGAAAATCAAAGGCAAGTAGAGGCAAAGTGGGAGAAAGAGGTGCTGTCCAATGCGGCGCTTGCCGTCCTGTTCTAAGCGGTCGAGTCATCCGGGTTGCTTGAGCGCCGCACACGAGAGAATTGCGGCGTTTTTAAATTAAATTTGTTTCTTGTTCATCGTCATGTGTTAAACTAGTCGGCAATTTTTCGACGCAGGAATGATGGTGTACAAAATAGTTTACGTCCTGAAAGCATTATTTGTTCTGATCTTTCTCCTGACCGGTTGTGCAACGACACAAGTCGCTCAACCTCCCGCGGCGCCTGTCACTTTTGCTACCAGCTTTGATCCGCTGGCGCCGCCGTCGTTTGCCGAGATGGATGGCATTCAATCGGCGAATGTGCCAGTGAGCAAGAACGTTTCCTTGGATTTGGGCCTGCAGGTTGTCAACCTGAAAACTTCTTTTCTCGAAAAGAAAGAGAATCTCAACGGCCTGAATGGAATTCTGGAAAAGGGCCTGTCCCGACGCTATCTGAATTTTCTTGCCAACTCCTCATCGCCCGGTAACTTTGGCGGCGATTACCGGTCGCTCGGCAAGGGGTTTGTTTTTATGACCGACCAAAGGGTAGACCAGGCGCGCGATGAGGCCCAGCTTTGGGGCGAACACAGTTTGGGCTCAGCCAATCTTCGCGGATCCATCGGCGAATCGTGGGAGCGGCTCTCGGAGATCAACCAGTTTCGCCTGACGAAGACTGCGGCTACTACGGTCAATTTTAACAGACCGGCATGGGGTGGGGGTTGGATCTCAAGCTTCTCTCTGGTGGGGGAGGGCAGCGACACAAATTATGATACCACGGTTTTCAACCAGACATTCACGGGCGCCTATCGGCCCATCAATGGCTTATCTCTTGGCTCGAACTTCAGTTTTAAGCAGGAGAGAAATATAAACAGCGGTATTAGAACGGACACTCCTGGCGCCGGACTAACGCTTTCCTACAGTCCTTTGAAGGATGGGCCTCTTTTGACTGGCACTACATCTTATACGAGAAGCTTCAGTGCAGACGGATCGAACAACGTTGGAACAGTCAATCTCATGGCCGGTATAAATTGGAAATTGGGAAAGTTTTTGGCGAAAGACGACGTCCTATCCTTCAATTTAAGGTACAATCACCAACTCGACTTCGTTTCCCCGAACGCGTCACACGAAGATTTTGGCGGGATGTTGCAATTGAAGATCGTGGGATTCTGAGGCTCCGAAAATAGTTGGATAAATAGCTCGGGGATACGACTCCCCGAGCGCGGCAGTAGCGCTCGTCGAATCATCTCAGCATTTTCAAAAACAATCACCGGGTTCTTTTACCCGCCTTGTAATACCGAATGGCGCGATTTCGATTCTGTAGCATTGTACAAGTCAGATAACCTCTGGTCATCGCTGTCATATTCGATAAAATGAATTATAGCTTTATATCCTCAAGGCTGAGGATCGCGATGATGGTAGCCGATCATCTGCGGAGTGCTGTAGCACAACTGGCACGAGCCGAGCTGAACTAGATCCGTTACGACCAGCCACGAGATTGCAAATTTTGCGTTGGGCTAGACGTCATGAAGACCAGAACGTTTCGTAGCTTTGCTCTCCTGTTTGCATTAGTCGCATTCGCCGGCTGCTCCGCTACGGAAAAGATTGTCAGTCAATGGAGCAACCCCGCTTACGCTTCGCTTTCCTTTAAAAGGATCATGGTGATTGGGGTAAGTGGGCAGACCAGCATCCGGCGCAACTTCGAAGACCTGTTCGTGGCTCAACTTAAAGCTGCCGGCTACGATGCGGTGCCTAGCTATCGATATGTAGCCGAAGACGAAAAATTCGAGCAAGCGAAGCTTAAACAGACGGCGCAAGCGGCTGGCGCCGATGGCACCATAGTCACGCGACTCGCCCACGTCGAACATAGGACGGAGGTTAGTCCTGGTTACTATAATCCCTTCCCGGCTTTCGGCTTCTATGGTTGGAGTTCCTTCGCTTGGTATGGCCTGTACGAGCCGCCGCGTTTTTACGGATATGAGGTGTATACCTCAGAGACGACGCTCTACGATGTGGCTAAAAACGAGCTGGTTTGGGCCGGCACTATCAGGACTTCGGAGCCCGACGACGTTAATAAAGCAATCAAAGGCTACGTGGAGACGGTCATAAAAGCGCTCAACGAAAAAAATCTCCTCAGAAAAGGATAGCCTCTTCAAAAATAGGCGTGCCGCTAAGTGATAAGCGAGGCTGCGGCGCGGTTGCGCCGGCAATCTCTCAATGGCAGATTGCTGAGCGAAGGGAGGACACCATGAACGACAAAGGCAAAAAAAAGGCGCGCGCGTTGGGTATCAACCATGTGGTTTTGGAAGTGGGGGATTTGGAAGCCGCGCTGGAATTTTACGGCGCGATCTTTGATTTTAAACTTCGCGGCAAAAGCGACCACAATGCTTTTATCGATCTCGGCGATCAGTTCATCCAATTGAGCCTCGGCAGGACCCAGGAGGCGGACGACAAGCGCCATTTCGGTTTTGTCGTAGATGACAGGGAGCCGGTACGCCGAGCGCTGATACAATTGGGAGTTGAGACACTGGATCGACGGCTCAATTTTCGCGACCCGTGGGGCAACCGAATCGAGGTGGTTTCCTACGATGACATCCAGTTCACTAAAGCATCGCACGTGCTCAAAGGGATGGGCGTCGGCGCTATCGAAAAAACCTCCAATGCCATTGAAGAACTTAAGAAGAAGGGTATGGCGCCGGAAAGGTGAGTGACGTGGCATTTACCATGAGTTTCTGTCATCACACAACGCTCGAACTACTGCCGGAGAAGCAAAAGAAATTTCGTTGCCGACACTGTCATTTGACCCTCGACGGCGAAGAGCTGGGCGACGGCTGTTGTCCGGAATGTTTCGAGCGATCCGGTGAGAAGCACTATGAGTTCGAGGAGATGGAACCGATAAACGAAGAAGGCGCGCGGTACAGGTGCGAAGAGTGCGGTGCGATCGTCAAAAGTGCATAACAGGCCCATAACCGTTCGGAGTGGCGGGAAGATAAGCGGGTAAAGCCGGTATTGAGCCAATATTTCCACTGATAGGAGCCTAGGCGGCGCCGCTCATCGTCTGCATGCGCAGACGCCGGAGGCTATCTTCGGGCCCCAAGAGATCGGCGCTTACGGCCTGGCTCGATGTGAGAAGAGCGGCGCTATGGTCGCGGGGGACTCGCCTACGGCATTTTTAATCGGATTTTCCTACCGGATAAGCCGCGCACGAGGCAGGGCCATGTAGATGGTGATCATGGACAGCGCGCCAACGACGCCCATTGACGCCAACGCCCATTGCGCTCCAGCGAATGATGATAGCGCGCCGATAAGCATGCTCCCTACGGTCATTACGACCTGACTCATATGAAAGAGAGCCATGGTTCGGCCGCGAAATGCGGCAGGAGAGTAGAACTGAATAACCGTTTGGACGAGGGCATGAGCATGGACGTGGCAAAGGCCGACGATACCCATTAGCACCAGCGAAAGCTGGAACCAGGGCGATATCGAGAATGCCACGACGATAACTCCATAAAGCGTCACGCCGCCGAGCATGAGCATGCCTCTGGGTAAGCGGTCTCCGACCGAAGCGATGAGAACGGAGCTGCACAGTGCCCCTACTCCCATGGAAGTTAAAAGCAAACCCTGGCCAGTGGCGCCCACTCCGAGGATGTCCCGCGCAAACACGGGTAAGAGCGTCGTGAACGGGACAATGAAGAAAGACGCAAACATAACGATGAGAAGACTCGTGCGAACGGCCTCATTCCTCCAGCTGAATTTCCATCCTTCGATAATGCTCTGCCCGAAGGATTCTTTATGAGCGGATTCGCCGTGAGAACCAGCCGAGGCGCGTCGCCCAGACCGAAGCCGCATAGTCCAAAGGGTTGCCAAAAAGAAAAAAACCGCTTGAACCAAATACGCACCGCCAGTGCCGGAAATGGCGATGAGAAAGCCCGCCAGCGCCGGGCCGGTGCTGCGCGCGACATTGAAAATAACGGCGTTAAGGCCAATCGCGTTTGTCAGATGACTGGGCGGGACGGCATCCGCGATCATCGCAGCACGCGCCGGCTGCTGAAAAACCTGGGCAACTGCCATCAGGAAACCAGTCACGTAGACATGCCAGGGCTGGATCTCATCTATATAAATCAGCAGCGCCGTCGCGGCATAGACCAACCCGTTCACGACTTGGGCCACCACCATCTGCATCTTCCGCGAATAGCGGTCCGCAGTGCTGCCGGCGACCGGGGACAATAAGAGAAATGGTATGGCTTGAATTCCACGTACCAGGCCGAGTTGAAGCGCTGAGTCGGTCAGTTCGTAAATGAGCCAGCCGCGTGTGACCTGATCCATCCACGTCCCCATGGACGCGAAGACCTGACCGTACCAGATCAAACGGTAATCGCGATACCGGAGCGCCTCGAAAGCGCGGAGTTGGAGGAGCGCATGGAGGGGATGCCAAGATCGGGTAGCAACCTCGCTGTCGGCGTTTTCCGCAGTCGGCGCGTCAGGCTCTTCTTTCGGAATCGGCGGTGAACGCAGAGGAGTCTCCATAGCTGGCCGATGGAGACTCTTTTGCTCCATGTTTCCAGCAAGATCGGGAATAGCGAAGGCTATAACATGGCTTAAGGGATGGCGTCCAGGTACTTAGGGTGACATATGCTTTTCATTCCATGCTACCGCGCACTTTTTGTGCTGACGCGCCAGACTTTACCGGCCGCGTCATCTGCAACGAGCAAAGAACCATCGGTCCAGACCGCGACCCCGACGGGCCGTCCGTATACTTCCTTAGTTTTTTCGTTGGCGATGAATCCGGTGAGAAAATCTTCCATGGCGCCGACAGGCCTGCCGTTTACAAACGGCACAAAAGCTACTTTGTAACCGACCAGATTCGATCGGTTCCATGAGCCGTGCATGCCGATGAAAGCGCCAGTGTGATAATGTTGCGGGAACTGGCTGCCTCGGTAAAAGGCCAAGCCCAACGCCGCGACGTGAGAACCGAGCGCGTAGTCCGGCTTGATGGCCTTGGCGACAAGATCCGGCCGCTGACCCTTTTTGCGTGGATCTTGGTTCTGTCCAAAGTAGGAATAAGGCCAGCCATAAAATGCCCCTTCCCGTATTCTCGTGAGATAATCCGGAACCAACTCATCGCCGAGCAAGTCGCGCTCGTTGACGACAGCCCATAAAGCCTTCGTCTGCGGCTCCCAGTCCATGCCGACAGGGTTGCGCAGGCCGCTGGCAAAGACGCGCATACCGGTTCCGTCAAGATTTGCTTCCAAAATCGCTGCTCGTCTCGGGTCTTTTTCGTCGATTCTTTCTTCGTCGACATTCGTAGCCGAGCCGACGCTGACGAAGAGTTTTTGTCCGGCGGGATCGACGACGACGTTGCGTGTGTAGTGGCCGCCCCCGGGCAAGTCCAGTACTTTCTCGGCTTTGCGCGTGATTTGAGTTTCGCCTGTGCGGTAAGGAAATATCACGACGGCATCGGTATTGCCGACGTAAAACCGATTGCTGATTAACGCCATACCGAAGGCGCCCTTCAGGCCCTCGCGAAAAACTTCTCGGCGATCCGGCACGCCGTTCTTGTGGGTATCGCGCAACAAAATCACGCGGCTGCCGGATTGGCGGAGCGATTCCATAACCAAGACGTCGCCATTAGGCAACACAAAGATCGACCGTGGATTGTCGAAGGCGTCGGCGAAAAGGCTGACTTCAAAACCGGCCGGCGCAACCGGAGTTTTGCCTTTGGGCCAGCCGATTATTGCGGGCGGACTGGCGACGGGCTTGGTCGCAAAAGGCGGTGGCAGAACGAGGCTTTCCACAGGGCCGGTTTCGATCACGCGTCGACCGTTCTGGCCACGGGCCTGCCTGGTAACCGCTAACGTTACGGCTAATGCTAGAAGCAAGCAGCATGTGCATGCCCCGCGATGTGTCGACATGGGGTTCTCCCTTGTAATACAAATCGTCGTTGCGAAACGGAATCAATTTCTGTGGAACTGAGAATATCATATCCCTCGCATCCGCCGTTAGCAGACGCATAGTTGGCGGCGGGCGGTTTTGTTTGTCGGCCGCGTTGCGAATATATATGTCAATTGAATCACAGGCTGGCTTGGAGAGAAAGGCAGAGTCTCTATTCAGCTGTCAGAAGAGTGCAGTTGTCGCGTTCTGTTAACGGCGAATTCTCCCAACTCTGCCGGTACAAGAGCTGAATTATGCAAGGGCAAAGATCCTGCTTACGGGGTGGAATACGGCCTTCGCGTCGCTGAAAAAAGATTGGCAAAAAAAACCCGGCGCCCCCTTTGGAGGCGCCGGGTTTTCTAGCCGTCGCAAGGTCCCGGTTACGCGACCATTTTGTATCTATACTACAAACAGGTTAGCGTCGTTCCTACCAGCCCCACCATCTATGCCGCCAGTCCCAGCGGTCTCGACGCAAGTCTTGTCTGTCTCCCCAAATTTCCCTGCGATCCTGCCGGATCTCCGCCTTGTCTCGAGCCAGCTCCTCTCGACTTGCTCCGGTTCGTAAATCGTGGCGAAATTCTCTCCGATCACGCCAAAGCTCACCCCTGTCGTTGCGAAGTTCGCGCCGGTCGTCTCGTGTGTGGCCCCACCACGCAGCTGAGGCCGGAGTTGTTACAGCAAACAGACTTGCCAGTACCAATGCGTTGGCAATCATTAATTTCGATTTCTTCATAAATTCCTCCGTTATTTTGATCCTTCCTCCACGATTAGACTCTGAATCAGCCATACGGTTTACTCGAAAGTGTTCTAGGGTGGAGTTTTTACGTTATTTCCGTATTTTTTACCTACCCTCACATTAAATCTATCGTGGAAAAGTATTGAATTAAACATAGTCGCCTGAGTGCGCAAGAATGAGGCCATGGGAATTTATAACTTAGATAAACAAAGTCTGCGTTCGTCGTTTTTGCAACATTACTTAATTTTGCCCGCAGCGTCGCAAAAGAAAGTGAGAAGATACAACCTGTCGCTTTTTTTGAACACTCTAATCAGCAAACTGACTGTTTTTTCCTAAATCAGATTTCATCATCGCCGATTAAGGGAGCCTTTAGAAGACCGCCAACAGCTAAAATATTATCGAAATGAGGCAAAATAATCACCGCTTACCGGCAATGTCTAATGCCTTTGTGCAGCTGTGGCATGGGGCTTGCTCAATTCAGCCATTTGCACGGTCGAGAGTGCGTAGGCTTCGCTGGCATAAGGCTGACATAAGACAGAGCGCGTGCGTACATACAAAATTAAATCAACTGACCATGGAAGCTCAGACGCGCGCAGTTTTGTAGAAACAATACTCGCCGACGCGAGAATAAAAGCTCGTAGGTGATTTTTCTTGGAGGGAGAAGAGATGATGCACAAAATTAAAATGCCTTTTATGACCTTACTTTTGGTAGCGGTGACGGCCGGTTGTTCCAATAGCAAGGCGGACAGTTTTTCAAGCACTTTCAGCAGTGTACCAACGTCCAATGCTCCGGACTTTGTAATGTTGGCGAAGAAACTCCAACCCCTCGTGGTCAATATTTCAACGATGCAAGCATCACGACAAGTACCGCAAGTACCACGGGGGCCGGGCTTGGGGGCTCCGCCTGATGAGCAAGGAGGTCCCGATGAGCAAAGAGATCCTCCCGCTGAGCAAAAAGATCCTATGGAGGATTTTTTACGGAAGCATTTTCAACAACGGGGGCCTTCGAGTGCGGTTCCGCAGAGAAATCTTGGCTCGGGTTTCATCATTGGATCGGATGGCTCGATTTTGACGAACGCTCATCTCATCGAGAATGCCAAGAAAATCACCGTAAAGCTCTCCGATAAGAGGGAGTTCGAAGCCAAAGTTTTAGGGAAGGATCAGAAAACCGACATTGCGGTGATCAAGATCGATACGAAGGAGAACTTGCCGAAGGTCCAACTGGGGAACTCGGACCGTCTTGAAGTGGGAGAATGGGTGATGGCCGTCGGTAATCCGTTCGGTCTCGAGAGCAGCGTTACCTCCGGCATTGTCAGCGCTAAAGGACGGCACATTGGCGCGGGCCCTTATGACGATTTCATTCAGACCGACGCGTCGGTTAATCCCGGAAATTCAGGTGGGCCGTTGGTGAACGGACGCGGTGAAGTCGTGGGAATCAACGTCGCGATTGTCAGTCAGACTGGAGCTAATGTCGGGATAGCATTTGCAATGCCAATCAATTTGGTGAAAGAGCTTCTGCCGCAGCTCCAAACTAAAGGCACGGTAACGAGAGGTTGGGCCGGGCTCGCTATTCAAGAGGTCACTCCGGACATCGCCCAAGCTTTCGGTTTGGCAAAACCCGGTGGAGCGCTCGTGGCCGGCATAGTTAAGGGCGGACCGGCGGAACGAGGCGGGATAAAGGTTGGCGATATCGTTACCGAATACGACGGTCGGCAGGTCAAGGATGCCAATGAGTTCCCGTTGATGGTTGCTCGCACCCCCGTAAACAAGGACGTCCACATGAAGGTTTTTAGAGAAAAGAAAGAGATTGCCATGACGATGACTATCGGCGAATTGAAGGATACGCAAAACGGCGGAGCGGGCAAGGGATAAACGAATCTTTTTTGATAGAGCAGGCGCGATCAGCTATTCACAGCCTACGATGCTGGTAGTCGAAAAAGGGCGATCAAATCCTACTTCAAACTGGTCGCCCTGAGCTCTGCAGAAAAACAGATCCCGGCCAATCTTGTTGCCTGCCTCCGTCGTCTTAAGTTTAATTAATTAGACTGCAACACCGGCTTAATCCTTCCGCAAAACAATTTACCAACGTATCTGCTGTGTTGTTGCACTGCGCGTGCAACCAGCGAAACACGCTACCTATCGTTCGCCGTTAAGTGCTTTTTCTTCTCAGGTAGATAGCGAGCAGGCAACCCTCTCTTTTGCAGCCTCCTTGCCGATGCGGTAAAAGATAAGGCACCACATCAAGGAGGCTTTATGAAGAAGATTGGAGGCGGGGATGCCGGCAACGCAAATCTTGGAGGAGGCGGAGAAGGAACGAAGTGATTTGATCGTCATCGGTGAGCACGAGTCGTTTGCCTTTATCTTCCATGCTATAACGAGCCGACTTCAGATCCCAAGGGACAAAGAAAAGGGAGGATACGATGATCGTTGTGTCGAACCGAATACAGGTGGCGGAGGGGCATGAAAAGGAATTCGAGGCGCGTTTCGAGGGAAGGGCGCGGCTCGTTGAACACATGCCGGGTTTCATCCGCCTGGAAATCCTCCGTCCGCTCAAAAGTGATTACTACGTGGTCCTGACCCACTGGCAAGATGAGGCATCATTTGGCGCCTGGACCGATAGCGCGGAATTTAAAGAAGCCCACAGGAATCGGCCTCGTGCGGAGATCTTTGCCGGCCCCAATGTTTTCGAGATGCACGAGGTGATCCAGCGAGCTGAAAAGAACGGTTAGTGGGCAATGTCGGCGTCTGCCTCGTATTTTTCGCCGCACACCGCTGAGGAGGGTTATATGAAGTCGGCCAAAATCAAGTTCCTATTCTTTTCGGCTCTGGCTCTTGTCGGTTTCAGTACCTCCGTCCATCGGGTTTACGCCGGGACGCGTATCTCGATCGGCGTAACGGAGACTATGGAGACATTCAATCCATATGCGGACAGCGTCTCTCTCATGTACAGCGTCTGGTGCCAGGTTTTAGGTTGTCTCGGCACCTACGACTTCGATAAGGGGCAGCATGTTGGATTGTTGGTTGAGCGTTGGGAGGTCAGGGATCCGAAAAACTGGATTTTTTACCTGCGGAAGAACAACAGATTTCATGACGGTTCTCCGGTGACCGCGGACGACGTTGTCCATTCGATCTGGCGAACTCGAAATGACCCGCTCAGTAAGCAAAGGCAGAACATCTCCGCCATCGCGAGTGAAGCGGCACTGGATAAATACACCGTCAGGATCACGACCAAAGAGCCCACTGCGCCGTTGCTCGACTATCTTTTCGACCGCGTCATCGTCACGAGTAAAGCCATCTATGACAAGTACGGTCCCGATGTTGCGGACCGCCAATATCCGATTGGCGCCGGGCCCTATAAGTTCAGAGAGCTGATTCCCGGCCAACGCCTTGTTATTGGCAAAGACCCGAGCCACCCGATGATCCAGCAGTACCCGCTGGCGCCGGACGAAATCGTTTTCCGGATCATGCGCGAGCCCGAGCAGCGAGTCACGGCGTTGTTAAACAACGAGATTCAAATCGCGCAATTCGTGCCGCCTCACTTACGGGAGCGGGTCGAAAAAAGCCCCAACCACAAGATCATTATGTTTCACACGGCGGAGATCATGTTTTTGGCGATGATGCCCAAGTTCAAGCCGTGGGATAACAAATTACTACGCCAAGCGGTTGCCTATGCCATCGATCGTGACACCATCATTCGCACGTTGCTCAGGGGAGAGGCGTCGCGGCTCGACGGTCCTATCGGTGTCGGACAATACGGCTATGATCCGAACTTGCAGCCCAAGTACGCCTACAACCCCGAAAAGGCGCGCGAGCTGGTCAAACAAGCGGGTTTTCCCAACGGCGTCGACGTAGAGCTCTCCACGCCGGTCGGCCGATATACGCTGGATAAGCAGATTACGGAGGCCATGGTGCCGATGCTCAATGCCGTGGGCATAAGAACAAAACTGCTTACGCCGGAATGGGCCACGCTTTGGGCCAATGTCCAAGTGGGCAAGGTGCCGTTTTATTACATGGGTCGTGGCGGGGTCGTCGACCCGAGCGCCGCACTGTCGCAGTATTTCGAAACCGGCGGCTCGCCGCGCATCGGTTACTCCAATCCGAAGCTGGATGAACTCCTCTCGGCGGAGCGTCAGACCTTCGATCCAGTCAAACGCAAAAAGATCCTGTCACAAGCGATGAGTTTGATTACGGAAGAAGCTCCCGCCCATTTTCTCTGGCGTCACCAACTCTTGTTCGGAATGACGAAGAATGTCGACTACCGACCGCTGCCGAGCGAGCGCATCTATGCTTGGAACATCAAAGTGCGGAAGTAGGAGTTTCGGATTTCAAGCCTGAGTTCGTTGTGTGCGTTGACACCCAGGTCGCCATTCGGTACGAAACACGCTATGATTTTGCCGCGTCGGAAGCAATATCGGTTACGATACACGCAATCTATCCGTCTCTTGGAAGGAGCGCTTTGAATGGTCAGAGTTGGATACGCATTAGGCTACGGTAAGTTTACCAATGCCAAGGAAATGGCCGATGTCATGCGGCAGGCAGAGGAGCGCGGTTTTGAGATGGCTTTTTTTTCCGAGACCATCGAGCTGATGCGCGATTCGGTGAGCTCGCTGGCAGCCATCGGACTGGCGACGAAGAATCTTAGACTCGGATCGACGCAGATCGTTCGTTTGCGCGGGCCGGTGGTGATGGCGCAATCGCTGGCGACTTTGGATGAGCTCACCGGCGGTCGGATGACCCTCGCCCCGGGAGCGTGCACGAAGAGCCACGCGCGCGTGCACGCGCTGCCCGCAGACGTGGGCGCGACGCCGACTGAGGTGCTTCGCGAGTACATTGAATCCATGCGGCTACTGTTGACCGGCGAAAAAGTCTCTTACCATGGCAAGTTCGTAAATTTTGACAACGTCGGTCTCGGCTGGAAACCGATTCGCGCCCATATCCCTTTTTATGTGCCCGCCACGGCGACCGTCGGGCTTCGGCTCGCCGGCGAGATTGGCGACGGCGTCGTACTCAATGCCGTGTGCTCGCCGGAATATACCGTCAACGCCCTTAAAATTATCAAGGAGTCGGCAGAAAAAGCCGGACGGGATTTCTCCAAGCTCGAAGTCGCACAAATCATCAACTGCTCCGTCGAAGATGACCACACCAAGGCTCTGGACGCCGTTCGGTGGGAAGTGGCCACCAAACTCGATCCGGTGCAGATTTCCTTTATCGCCGGTCCGAAGATGCGGGTTGGCGAACCGTACATCAGGAAAGAAGACATCCCGCTTTTCGAGAAAGCTCACGCTCAGGGCGGTATGGAAGGGCTCATCAAGGCGATTCCAGACTCCTATGTCGAGGGAATGACCGCCAGCGGCACACCGGAAGAGGTGAAAAAACGCGTTCAGCAGTACCGCGATGCCGGTGTCAAAATTCCGCTCTTGCGGCCCGCCGCTGCCCATCAGACGCAGCGACTTCTGGATCTTTTCGCGCAGCGGTAAGACCGCGTCCGAGTTTGAACGCTAGACCCGAGACCCGGAACCCGAGACTCCTTATGTATCGAGTAGGCATTGATATCGGCGGTACGTTTACCGACCTGTTGCTGGTCGGTGAACACGGCACGGCTATCATCGGCAAGACTCTGACGACGCCGGGCGACCCCAGTGTCGCTGTTGAAAATGCGCTCCGACCCGCGCTGGAGAACGGCACGATAAAAACAGGGGAGCGCGGCACCTTGATTCACGGGACAACGCTGGTTACGAACGCGCTGATCGAGCGCAAAGGGGCGCCGACGGCGTTGTTTACCACGGCCGGATTTCGCGACGCCGTCGAGATCGGCCGGGAGCATCGCTACGAGCTTTACGATCTCAATTTAGAACTCCCAAAGCCGTTGGTGCCGCGCCACCTTCGGTTCGACGTTCCGGAACGGATGGCCGCGGATGGCACGGTGCTGCAGCCGCTGGATGAAGCTTTCGTCCGCCGCTTGGTCTCCGAGTTGCGCGACAAAGGTATCCAAGCCATCGGCGTCTGTTACCTCAACAGTTTTCGTAGTCCGGTACACGAGTGGAGCACCGCGGAAATCATCGCTGAAGTAGCCCCGAAGATCCGGGTCTCGATTAGTTCGGAAGTGGTTGCTGAGATTCGGGAGTTTCCACGCACCAGCACGACCCTTGTTAACGTCTATGTTCAAGAACGTGTATCGGACTACCTCGCGCGCTTGCAGCAGCGGCTGGACGACATCGGATTCGTCGGGAATTTTTTCGTGATGCTTTCAAGCGGTGGCATCGCGACGCGTGAGACTTCAGCGCGATTTCCGGTTCGTCTTCTCGAATCCGGTCCGGCCGCGGGCGCCCTTGCCGCGGCGCAAGCCGGCATCCTCTCCGGCCATCGCGATCTGCTATCGTTCGACATGGGCGGAACGACGGCCAAGCTCTGTGTCATCGAAGACGGCCAGCCTTTGAAGACCCACGAGTTCGAGGTCGATCGGGTCTATCGATTTAGAAAAGGGAGCGGATTGCCGGTCCGTATTCCCGTTATCGACATGATCGAAATCGGCGCCGGCGGCGGCAGCATCGCGCGAGTCGATTCTCTCGGCCTACTCAAAGTTGGACCGGATAGTTCCGGCGCAGACCCTGGGCCGGCTTGCTATAGACAGGGCGGCATGGAACCCACGGTGACCGACGCTGATCTGATCCTCGGCTATCTCGATCCGAACTATTTTCTCGGCGGAAAGATGCAGCTCGATCTGGAAGGCGCGCGCCAAGCGCTGGCGCGGCTCGCCGAACGACTCGACATGACGATCGAGCTGGTAGCCTGGGGAATTCACCAGATCGTCAACGAGAACATGGCCAATGCGGCGCGCGCTCATCTCGGCGAGCGCGGCAAAGATCCGCGGCGCATGCCGATGTACGCCTTCGGCGGCGCGGGACCGGTGCATGGTTATCGCGTGGCGGAGATTTTGCGTTTGCCCGCATTGATCTCGCCCTTCGGCGCCGGCGTCGGTTCGACCTTCGGACTCTTGGCGGCGCCGCTGGCTTTCGATTTCGTCCGCAGCGCCTACAGCCGCTTGGATGCGCTGGATTGGAATTTTGCCAACGGGCTCCTCGATGAAATGGCGGATGAGGGGCGCAAGGTGCTGGAGAACTCGGGACTCTCTTCGACCGAAATTACTTATCAACGCACGGCTGACATGCGTTACGTTGGACAGGGTCACGAGGTTTCAGTGCCGTTGCCCGAGGGAATTCTTAGCGAACAGCAGATGTCGCAAATCACCGGCGCGTTCGAGGACGTGTACCGTGGATTATACGGCCGCAAAGGCCCGGATGTGCCCTTGGAGGTGATCAACTGGCGTGTCGTTGCAAGTGGACCGCGACCGGAGCTGAAGTTGAAGTTGGCTCATGCTGCTTCCGGCCGTAGGGATGCGCGCAAGGGCTCCCGGCGGGCCTACTTCCCGGAAATGGGGCGGTATATCGACATACCTGTCTATGACCGCTATGTTTTAAAGCCGGAGCTGCAGTTCGACGGCCCCGCAATCGTTGAAGAGCGCGAGTCGACTCTGGTTATCGGCGCGTGTGGACGAGCGCGAGTGGATGAAAGATTCAATATTATCGTAGAGTTTACCAATGAAAAGTGAAGTCATCGATCCAGTTACTTTGGAAGTCATCTGGAACCGGCTGCTCTCTGTCGCCAACGAGCAGCAGGACGCTCTGATTCGCACGGCCTTCAGCACCATCGTGCGCGAAAGCCAGGATCTCGCCTGCGGCATGTTCGACACGCGGGGACGAATGATCGCGCAGTCCATCAGCGGTACGCCCGGCCATATCAACGCGATGGCGACGTCGATGAAACATTTTCTCGCCGCCTTTCCGCCGGACAGGCTGGCGCCGGGCGACGTCTTGATCACCAACGATCCCTGGCAGACCGCCGGGCAGATCAATGACATTACGATCACGACGCCGATTTTCAAAAACGGGGGGCTCGTCGCGCTCTTCGCCAATACCTGCCACAGCGCGGATATCGGCGGGCGGATTCTCTCCGCCGAGGCGCGCGAGGTCTTCGAGGAAGGGCTGCGCATTCCGATCATGAAATTGTTCGAGCGCGGCGAGCCGAATAAGATTCTCATGCAGATCGTGCGCGCCAACGTGCGGCAGCCCGATGAAGTCATCGGCGATTTTTATGCGCAAACGGCGTGCAACGACGCCGGCGGCCGCGCGCTGCTGGAAATGATGGAAGAATTCGGCCTGGACAGTATCGATGCCGTCGCCGAGGAAATTATCCGCCGCTCGGAGAATGCCGTGCGCGGCGAAATCAGCAAGTTGCCGGGCGGCGAGTGGGCAAGTGAAACCTGGAGCGATGGCTTTGAGGAGCCGATTCTGATCCGGTGCACGGTGCGGATCACGGGCGACGAGATATTTATTGACTTCACCGGTTCGTCGCCGCAGAGCACGCGCGGCATCAACGTGG
>WNFW01000097.1_pt1 | contig 75257 bp, 73 predicted proteins | sample 5400131 | NCBI WGS metagenome assembly WNFW01 (sample SAMN13153362, study PRJNA577476) | soil metagenome | isolation source: 20 cm soil or saprolite under grassland replicate 1 | place: USA:California | collected 2016-06-15
CTAGTCAGCCTGGATGCGCGCGGATACCCATGATGGCCCGGAGCAAATGCTCCACGTTAGAGGCCTAATACATTGTTGCAGCTCTCACGTTCGTCGGTCTTGGAACTCCGTCTTGCAACGCACGGCCGGGCCATACATTCTGGCACAAATGCGACTTCCGTCATGAGCTGCAGGTTGTCCGGTGATGGAGGATAACCGGAAGAGCCGGCCCATGGCTCCCCTCATTGGCGCCCTGGTCAAGCCGACTCACTCTTCGTCCGATCATTACGGGGGATCCGCGCTTGGCTCCGGAGCATTCGGCCTCGCCCGAAGCCAATATTCTAGTGCCTTTCCTTCCGGGCGGCTGCTTTTTCCCAGAGAAGATAGGCGCGTTCGGCGTCAAGGAAGGATGAAGGGCACCGCCCACGAGGTCTTCGACCGATGCAGGAAGCGCGATTCCGCTGAAGCGCGCCGCCGCGGGTGGATACCGCATCGGCGTGGCGATCGCTTTCGTTCGCTCGCCGCGAGTTGGCGGCTTGCTGCTCTTGGGCGGCCGTCGACGAAATCACATCATGGAAGCAGGATCAGCAATAAGATCAGAACCATTGTGGCCAGAAGGCCAGCGAAGACATTCCTGAGCCAGGCCGCCGAAAGCTGCTGCACGAGATCCGCCCGACAAGCTGCCATTTTTACCACCATCGCTGCTAAGCTCAATCCGTTTGTTAGCTCGGCGGATCAGGCAGCGAGCGCCCGCCGCGAGCTTCTCGGTCACATAGGCGTTCGACAATTCGCTTACTGCTGCAGGAGCTCCCGTCGATATCAAGCGGATCCATGTGTGCAGCCATCATGATGGTGCCAAAGGCGGATGCGCGACGAAATAGCGAAGCGATCCGGATCTAGCCCACGTGACCTGCCACGGTCCCGCTCCTGATACAAAGCACCTTGACCCGCTCGTTCTCAGCGAGTTCCTGGCCGAGCGTTGTCCCGGCAAGGTAGGCCTGTCCGCGCATCGCGCACATCGACGGCGAGGCTATCTGCTCAGGCAGCTGCATGACCTGCACGGCATTGTTGCGGTCGCAATTCTGCAAATAGTCGGGGGTGACGGACACCGAGCAGACGAGAACCAACACCGTGAGCATGATCGACACTCCTGCGATTCCCCGCGCTACGGACTCCGCGGTCCGTTCGTTTTGAAAGGCACCTCAAGACTAGTTTCCTCAGACGGCCGACTCCATCCGACTGAGGTTGATTCGAATGTCGTATCGGTACGTGAGCCCTATACCTTGGTTTACCAATGCATACGCGGGTCGTCGGACAGATTCTGCGGATCGAGTCCGACGTCAGGTTTCCCTTAAGGGGAGCCATCCTTCGGAGGCCAAAGAATTAGGGGGCGGTTCTGCCTCCATCAACGGCGAGTTTCGCGCCCTGGAGGAAACTAGAGCGATCTGTCGCGAGGAAGATAATGGCTTCGCCAAGTCAAAGCCGCTGTCACCCGCCGTCAACACCACATCGCCCCGGGCGGCGAGATTGGGGGTGGCACCATTTGATAACCGCCGTTTCGTCCACTCGGCTGCTCATTGGCGAGGCCGCTCGGATTGTGAATTTCGCCATTGTTGAAGAGATAAGCGCCGTTCTCTCACAAATGCGTACCGAAGCGGCTCGATGAAGGCGCGCAAAATTATCCTCGAACCGGCGTGCGCATGCCCAGGATCGTCGGCATCGTAGCGGAGCAGCAAAGCAGGAGCGGCGCCGAGCAAGGGCCGGCGAGTGGACGTTTCGATCATCGCGCCGCGCAGGCGTTGTCCTGCGCCATTGAATGCTCGTCAGAACAAGAGCCGACTAAGTCCCACCTAAGTATGAGGCGGTCAACCCAAGGGATTATGCGGATCAACCTCTGCAGAATGGAATTGGCGGCTTTCACTGGAATAGTATCCGAGCAGCCGATCAAAAGCGGCGACAGGGCTGCCAGTGTGGCGTCGCGGCGGAAAAGGCAGTGCCGTTCCCAGTGTCGCGTTGATCGGCGCGGTTCAGCGAACGGAGGTCCGAATGGCCGCTTTCTCAGATTCGTATGTCTTGCGGGTGCTGCTTGGCGCTCACGTGCCGGCGCGCGGCGTCGATCTGGTTGCTCGGCGCCGGCGGAAGATGCTCGATCCCTACCGGCCCGAGCCGTACTACATGCGCGGTCCCGGACCGAAATGGCGTGAAAAGCACGGATGCGGCACCCCACGCTAGATGCCCGCATCCCTGAAACTCAATGGCGGATCAATATCATTGGACAGGAGAAGTCCGGTGAGTACGCGTGACGACTATCGCCAAAATGCCTGGGAGTGCCTTCGATGGGCGCGAACCGCCGTCGATCCGCGCGATAAGGCAATCTTCGTCCGAATGGCGCAAACCTGGACCAAGTTGGCAGATCAAGTCGCAACGATGCAAACGCCGGCCCGCTACTTCCGATGAAGCGCCACCGTTTGAGCGCGTCCATCAGGTTCACAACAGTCGCTGGCGGTGCAGTCGGGGCTTCTTTCTGCGGCGGCAATCCGGCCTGCTTTTGTCTCAGCGTCTCAACGCTGCCTGACCGCAGTCCACGCCATTGCCGGACGACATAGACCGACGCGCCGTCGTCCTTGTCACAACGCCGTGAGGATGGTCTCCCAAGCTACGGCGCGGCCGCGCTGCTTACCCTGAGGTCCTTGAGACGGCCCGCGACGCGAGCAAGGCGGCTGCCGAGGTTGCGTGCGGTTGTGAGCTCTGCTTCGACCGGCTGCCGCGAGCCGTCGGTTCCGGCTAGGGTACCGGGTCCATAGGGCGAGCCGCCGATGCCGTCGGTCACGAGGATTTGCGGGTTCTGTCCGTATGGGGTGCCGACAAACACCATGCCGAGGTGGATCAACGGGACGAGCGCCGTCAGGATCGTCGTCTCCTGGCCACCGTGGATGGTGGCGGTGCTCGTGAAAATGCCGGTGGCCTTGTCCTCGAGCTCGCCTTTGAGCCAGAGGCCACCCGTGGTGTCCACGAACTGCTTCATCTGCGCGCTCATGTTGCCATAACGGGTCGGCGTGCCCCAGGCGATGCCGTCGGCCCAGCGCAGGTCGTCGTGCGTGACCGCGGGAATGTCGGCCTGTGCCTGCTGTGCCCGCACATAGGCGTCCTGGGCCGAAAGCACCCTGCGCGCCTCTTCGAGCTCCGCGATCCGGCGCAGCCGCACGGTGACGTCGGGCACGCTCTCCGCGCCCGCCGCCACGGCCAGCGCCATTCGGTGAACGTGACCGTAGGTGCTGTAGAACGTGACCAGAACGTTCGCCGTCATCTCGGAATACTCCGCTCGATCGGGTCTCGATGAGATTATACGCTTGAAATTAATCGATGTGCGCCAGGTCCAGTGTTCAGATTTTAGCCTCTACACGTTCGTACGCAGACCGTCAATCGCTCAAGAATTGCCAGCGAGGTTCGCCTTACGACTGTCATCGGGAAGTGGTGAAAAAAGCCCGGCTGATCAAGTTCGGAGTGTAGTTCCGTTGTCAAAATTAGAAATGAGGACCGTACGCAGGCGGGTTCGAGGATCACGCGCTAATTCTGCCCCACCACTCCAATCCGGCCGGATGGAGTTTTTCGGAAGGAGCAGCGATAGCTCGTGTTACCGCGAGATCAGGCCCTCCACTGGTCGGGTGCTGGCGCGCGTACCGTAGAAGGTGGCGAGATCGATCCGCGAAAAAGGATTGGTGAACCCGCCGAAATAGCGTAACCCCGTTTCCAAGCGTATTCCCTCCCACCATGAGCCCCTGAAGATGCCAAACGTTATCGGTCCAGCAATCTGTTTGTGCCTCGGCCTGTCAACGCAGGCGTTCGCGCTGCCGTGCTCGCTGACTGACGCGGACTATCAGGCGCTGGCGAAGACCACGGAGAAATCATATACGAAATCCGACATCGAGGCATTGGAGCCCACAGATCAAGAGGCATTATGCAAGGCGCGCAAGTTCTACCGTGAGGCACGCGGCAAGGACCCACGGGTGGATGAACGAGGTAATCGTGGAGGACTCTGTTAGGAAAACCAATCCATCTAAAGGTCGAAAATAGCAAGGCGAGTGCGTTGGTCCGGTCGAGCATTGTGCTCCGAGAGATTCTGAAACCTCCTACCAGTCGGCCGCGAGACTGAAGAGCGGCGGAAGGGATCCGCAAGGCTCAGGAGCTGCCGCGATCCGTCGTGGGCCAGAGGCTGAGCAGGCGGTCGCGGACCGCGCGCAAAACGCTGCGGGCACGATCGACCGCCGCGACGCGCTTGGTGGCGCGGAACTCGCCGTCGCTGTCGGAGGGCAGCTCCAGCACCACCCGGTAAGCGGTGGCGGTATGGGAGCGGCGGTCCATCGTCGCGGCCACCGTCGCGAACAGAAGGAGGAAAGTCCGCCACAGGCGCTCGCCATGCTCCGCCGTGATACGCGCGCGGTTGCGCATCCACCGCTCGTACATGCCGCGAGCCCAGAGGTGATAGTTGCGCCGGTCGTTGTCGACCCGCATCAGCTCGAACGGCGACTCGCGGACCGCCTCCATGAATTCCGGCATGAACACCATCCGGAAGGTGCCCGGCCAAATGTGCTTGGTGACGAAGCTGTGGGTGTCGAAGCGCTTGCGCTCAGCGGCGAAATCGAGGTAGGTGCGGCCGCCCGGCTTGAGCCAGCGCGACAGCAAGCGCATCACCGTGCGGTAGTCCGAAAGATCCTCGATCACCCCCATCATGGAGATGGCGTCGAAGCGTTCCGTCGGCTGAAAGGTGAAGAAATCCTGGTAACGCACCTCGGCGAGCAGCTGCTCCTCCATGATCCGCTGTTCCACATATTCCTTCTGAAGCCGTGACAGCGTGAGGCCGGTGACCTGCACGCCGCGCTGCGCGCTGTAGCGCAGCATCCCACCCCAGCCGCAACCCACCTCGAGCAGGCGCTGGCCGGGCTCGAGGCGCAGCGCTTCGAAAGCCAGCGCGAGCTTGCGATCGGCGCCCGACTCGAGCGCCTCGTCGTCGGAGCAGTAGACCCCAGGGGTGTAAGTGTGCCAGATGCTCTCGGCGGCGTGAAGCTGAGCGTTCTGTGCGTCATAGTGCAGCGCGATCCAGGCTGGGTTCACGCGCGGGCGGCCGAGTAGGATCGGCTTCACGCGGCGCCATAGGTAGATGGCAGGATGGAAGTCGCCGAGGCGCTCCTGGTAGGAGAACGCCGCCAACAGATCGCCCTCTATGTCGAGGTCCCCATCCATGTAGGCGTGCGCGATGGTGAGCGCGTCGAGCGAGGCCAGCGCATCGAGCCCAGAGGGGCGGTGGGCACGTAGCGTGAAGGCGGGCTCCCCTTTGCCGAAGTCGATAGCCATCCCGTCGGGCGGGACCAGACGGAACGCGCTTCCGCCGGCTTGGCGAGCGAGGCGATTAAGCGCGGCGATGGTTCGCTCGCGGGCGATGCGCCGCGAGTACCTCATAAATCGCGCCGATCGCATGGCTGATATCGTGGTGCCCTTGGGTCTGGCCGTCCCATACCGAGGTCAACGTAGTTTGTCTACAGCGCGCGTTCTCGATCGTTGACGAGGATCCGGGCGAGCGCAACACGCAACCCGCCGCGTTGGGGGTGTGAACGAGGTGGCGCCGGTGGCGCCGGCAACTGCCGTTCGCGCACATCGGCGAGCCAAGCCGATCGATCTCGTTGAGCTTGGCGGTCTCGATCAGAGGGTAGGAGGTCCGCTTGTGGGGCAATTTTCGGACCGGGCCCGAGGTCCGCCACGAGTTCGTACTGCGCCCCGAACCGGACGTGGACAGCCGCCGCCGCCGAAAACCTCGGTCAGGCCGCGGCTTGCTTCCTCGCACGGCGGCCCGGTGCTCTCTTGGGCGGCGGAAGCAGCAGGTCGGCCCACACGCGGAAACGGGCGCGCAGCCGCTGCACCATCGCCATGCTCAGCCGCTCGTTCCCGTGCAGGACTTCGCTGACGGCGGTGTCGCATCGAGCTCCCGGACCTTGCTCGAACCCGAAATGCTGCGGCCGGCTCGGGACCAAGGGGTTTGCGACAGATGTCCGATGGCGGCACGACTGCGACATCAGCGGTGCCCCTTGGAATTCCGCTTGCGTCGCCTGAGCGGACGTGGAGCGGAAACACCCGCAGGACCGGGTTTGACCCTGGCTGTGTGAAAACCCCGAAGGATCGAAAACCGATAGAATGGTCTTTCTCAGATCGATCGAAATCAAACGCACTTACGAACTCTCGCGACCGCAATCGCGATCCGACAGAATGCCTGTTCTATCGGTCCTTCGCGTCACCGCGTTTTTACACAGCCAAGACCCTTAGCCGACACGGCGTGATTGCCTGATTGGATCGAACCATGCTAAATGAGAAGGGAGTTCCGAGATTGCAGGCGATACCGCAACTCATCGTGGCCAGAACTGCGGCAACTCAGTACACCGCGCAAGTCACAGCCTAGAATTGATTGCAAGATGGAGGGGGGCCAAATGCTTCGGACTGTGCTCGTGCTATTTGCGCTCGTGCCGGCTGCTTCGGGAGCGGCAAACGCTCAGACGGTTGCACAAGCGCTAAAGGACTTTGGGCTGCTGGGGAGTTGGGCAAATGACTGCAGTAAACCACCTAGTTCGAACAATTATCACACACTATATGAACCGCTGTCAAACGGCGACGCGAGACGGACGTATTACAATGCACCGAACAAGATCTTCAGCCAATTTGTTATCAAGCGCGTTAGCCGCGTTGCCGCTGACCAGGTATTGTATGAACAGGAAGGTCAAAACGATCTTCAGTTTGTCGTGTTGAGGAAGACCGGTAACCGATACCGAGTTTTTTCAAATCACAGTCGGGCTGGCAAAGTTTATGTGCAGGAGGGAAAATACGTCAAAGACAGCCCCGCCCCTCACGGCGATGAGACGCCATGGCAAACCAAATGCCATGATTGAACAGTAGTAAATGTCTTCTCCTGGCAATTTTCGGACCGGGCCCGACGTCCGCCTCGAGCCCGTACTGCGCTAAGGGCCGATGCTCAAGATCGGCCTACATCGGTGGAACAGCGGTCAGTCCCTGGCCGCCGAGCACGACAATGGGCTGGCCGGGCTTATATTCGGGAGCCGCGCTGACCTGATCGCGGGTCAAATCGAGGCTGATGCGATCTCGCTCATGGGCGGGTGCAAAATGCAGCGCGCCCCAATCAACTACGATCTTTCGGCTGCCCACGCCGAGAAAACCCCCGAAATCGATCACAGCAGCACGCACCTGCCCGCCTTGATCGACCAGGACATCGACAATACGACCCAGGTTCTCCCCGGTCCCGCTGCGGACCTCTTTGCCGAGCGCACCCTGAACGTCATGAGAGAGCAAAATCGATTGCCAGGTGTCCTCGCTGTAATGGGGGTCCCTGGATGTGGACGTTGCCGCCCATGGTTGACGGATCTCCTCGGCCAAGGGAGCCACCGCGGGTAGCGCGCAAACGCTCGCCGCGAGGATTGCAGCGGTAAGTAGGCAACTGCGCATGGAGCCCTCCCCATAGGATCGATATCCGTTGAACGCGAATCACCCGCGTCGGTTCCGGTTAAATGCTCGTCCACGCACCTGGCCATGTCGAATTCCGAAACGGTGCAGCAGAGGAAGCGGTGAGGAGGGCGAGCGACCCACAGAATGCCGAGTACTGGCACCGGGTGGCCGTCGAGATTTGGCGACGACAAGCAATGTAGCAATAGCGAGCTCGAAGAAGGGCTAATGCCAAAACACGCTTTCGCGCATCGAACTTACTTGCCCCCTAACCAGGCGGTGGGGGTTCCTGGCCTCCGGGATCGGAACGCTTCTCAACCAGTGTTCCGATCAGGCGCAACAACTCCGTATGCTGAGGTCCGTAGCTTCGCTCACAAAGGAATGCGCCAATTTCAATGTCAGTCGCTTTTCCACCAGATGGCATATTAGGAATGTGCCTGACAAAAACGCGCGCTGATTCGGGTTCACAAGCGAGCAACCATCTATCGCCGTTTGGGCTGCTGTAGAGCTCCCTATTTTCGAGGGCCATGGACCATCTCTAGGTCGAGGCTTTATCGTGTGTCGCCTGATGCGGCTTCCGGGAACGGTAATTGTTCTGCGAGATGCACCCACCAGTTCGCAAGCTTGAGAACCGCCACCTGCCTTTTTGGGTCTGTAATTGGTAAGAGAGGCTTAGATATTCCTCACAAAACTCGGGCGATGATAGGTCAGAATGTATGCCCGTCCGCTCCTGGTCAGGTTCTAGTCGATCAAAATCAACAGCCACGACAGACCCCGTTCAGTTTTCGAGCGAGTTCCTTATCTCTCCTGGCGCTCTCCGCCGCGTCTCTCCTCCACTCCGGCGAATCGACCGTCGGCGTCGTGGCACTGCTATAAGGCGCTCCGGGTGCTATATCAGACTTTGCTTCGCGCCGCGTAACGGACGTTGGCTCGGATCGACGATTGTGCTGGTCTCCAATACCCAGTTCCTTTGCGGACGCGTGCGGGACTAGGTGCGGCAAAACAGCCGTCGAACCGCAATACCAGAGCGTTAGCCCGGATGCTACTAAAATGGCTCTGTGAATTGATAACATGCGGGTCTGCTTAGGCTCTTGGCGCGCGGACGTGCCAAATGCAGGTGCCAAAGGTACCCGCATGGAACGCAGTTATATTGGGAGTATCTTGTGCCTGCCGACGGCATCAGCGCTGCCAAACTGGCTCGAACGGAGACTTCGGTATGTCTCTGTTTTATGGGCAGCTCTCAGACAAGCCACCGCTTGCCTGCAAGACACATATGGGGCTTCCGAGGCAAATCGCAAGCCACACGCCGGCTGTGCCGATCGCGCCGCGTCCGTCACTCGTGCGGCTGAAGGTCGAGCGAAAGGATCTTGCGTGGGTCCCGGTTCCACCGAGAGCGGGGAGATACCTTATTATTACCTTGCGCTTCCTTCTTACCCTTAGCGTCGGCTTCAGCTGCCTCTTTCGCCAACCGGAGTGCTCTTAACCGCGCGATCTTCTCGTCAACGCCGCGATACTGGACTTGATAGTCGGCCCAGGCTTTGCTGCTCTCCCGGGCCTTCTCTTCTTTCCGTTTGAAATTGGCCTCGGCACGAGCCTTAGCTTCGTTCGAATTCGACACCGTCACCTCCGTCCTACATACGAATTGGGCAAAGCCCGGACGCGCATCCGCCCGGGCTTCGCAATCTTTGGAATTATTACGACGCTACACGGAACGGATTCGTCAGGCCGTTCGCAAGCGGGTGCGCAGTCGAGGTTGCTACTTTCTGCACCAAAGCCGACAACTCTTTTGTCTGCTCCGAGAAGGTTTCATACGCCTCGCGAGTCCGGCCGCTCCAAACCTCGACGAGCTCCGATGGTGTCTGGACGCTCACAAGCTCACGCGCAAGATCGAAACTCGCGACCGTATTTTCCTGCGCCATCTCGAGCATCTTGAGATAACATTCCCGCACGTCGCTGAAGGCGGTTAATGCACTCTGCTCGGCCCGACGCGTTTGCTCCGCGCTCGCGGCGCCCGCCTTATCGAATGTGCTCTTGGCCTGCGCTGCACTGTGTTCGGCGAGCCTTCGCGTATTAGCCGTAACATTACTCATGCAGTTGCCTCCAATGGCTTGCTGTCCCTCCGGCTATAGATAGGGAGTAAATGCTGCAGCGCAACAAGGTAGACACAAAACGTGATCGGGCCGGAGGCGACGAAACCGGGCGTGAAGTGAGCGAGCCGGACGCGCTGTCCAGGGCTATGCTGCCAAACATTTATGTGGTTCTCGCGCATGATGGGTCTATCTGAAAGTGTTGCAAACGCGGGCGGATCAATCGCGGCTGTCGATTTTGCGCTTGCTGGCTCGAACAATATGCCGAAGGGCAGCGTGCGTTCACATGATTGCCCTGGCTGGACGGTAGGGATTTCAGCGGGCGTTAGTCTGGCTTGTGGCACTTTTCGGACCTGGGCTGACTCGTCCGCCTCGAGCCCGTAATGCGCCCCGAACCGGACGTGGACAGCCGCTCCCGGCGAAAACCTCGGTCAGGCCGCGGCTTGCTTCGCGGCGCGACGCCTCGGCGCTTTCTGGGCGGCGGAAGCAGCAGGTCGGCCCACACGCGGAAACGGGCGCGCAGCCGCGGCACCATCGCCATGCCCAGCCGCTTGTTCCCGTGCAGGACTTCGCTGACGGCGGTGTCGCATCGAGCTCCCGGACCCCTGCTCCAACCCGAAATACTGCGGCCGGCTCGGGACCAGGGGGTTTGCGACGGATGTCCGATGGCGGCACGACTGCGACATCAGCGGCGCCTCTTGGAATTCCGCTTGCGGCGCCTGAGCGGACGTGGAGCGGAGACAACCGAAGGACCGGGCTTGACCCGTTGCGGACTTCGGGTGTCAGTGCCACAGCGGCGTACCCTCTGGCCGACCGCCGCGAATGGATATTTCTGCAATCCTTGCAGGCTGGCGGGTAACCGCATGCAGTTTGTTCGGCTGAACGCCGCTCATACTGTGGCGTGCACGGCACACTCGCCGCCAATCTTAACCGTTTCCTGACATCGCGCTTGCTCGGCTGAGATCGCGCGCGCACTTTGTTAGTGTTTACGGCGCCGATGTAGGGGGAATTTTGAACCCGGCGCCGCCATCAAGGGGCGAGCAGAACAGATAGGGACGATTCAGTCATGCAGGTTTCACGATGGCTGACAGCCCCGTCGGTCGCATTTGTACTTGCTGCGGCCACGGCGATACCGCAGTCCGCGCAAGCCCGCGAGATCGTCGGCTTCTCTGGCAATTATTCGGCCGGCACCGTGGTGGTCCGCACCAATGAGCGATCGTTGTATTACGTGCTCGGCGGGGGTAAGGCCATGCGCTATCCAGTTGGCGTCGGGCGTGCCGGCAGGCAGTGGAGTGGTACAACCTTCATCAACGGCAAGCTTCTGCGGCCGGCGTGGGTGCCACCGCCCGTCGTAAGGCGCGATAAACCGAACTTGCCAAGTCTGATCCCCGCTGGCGCGCCGAACAACCCATTGGGTGCGGCGGCAATGCTTTTGGCTGGCGGCGAACGCGCCATCCACGGCACGAACAATCCAGGATCGATCGGCGGGGCTGTGTCCTATGGCTGCATTCGGATGTTCAACGCGGACGTCTGCATTCGGATGTTCAACGCGGACGTGCTCGATCTCTATGGCCGTGTCGGCCTTGGAACCACAGTGATTGTGACGCGGTAAGCCCGGGCGCTTTATATCTGTTCCGAAGCGGAAAAGCGGCCTACGCGGTGATTCACCCGCGTCATCGATTAGCCCAAGTCTCTTGTTGGCACTTTTCGGACCTGGGCTGACGTCCGCCCCGTGTCCGTAATGCGCTCCAAACCGGACGTCGAAAGCGGGACTTACTTCGCGGCAGCCTTGGCGGGCTTCGGCGAGGATTCCGTCGGCGCCAGCGGTTTTAGCTCGCCCATCATCGTGGGCAGCAACTCGGATACCGTCGGGTGGATATGCATGGCCCGCTGCAGCACCGTGCATGGAGCTTTGGCGTACATGAGATCGAGAATGCAATGGATCACCTCGTCGCCCCCGACGCCGAGAATGGACGCTCCCAGGATGCGCTTATCGCCGGCATCGACCAGGATTTTCATGAATCCCTGGGTCTCGCCCTTTTCGACTGCGCGGCTCACCTTGGTCATCGGCCGCTTCGCGATGAGTGCAGGCTCTTTGCGTTCCCGAACCTGCCGTTCCGTCATCCCCGCGCGCCCCAAGGGGGGATCGATGTAGAGTGCATAGGCGGTCACGCGGTCGGCGATACTGCGCCGATCGTTGTCGAGAACGTTCGCGGCGACGATCTCGAAATCGTTGTAGGCAGTATGCGTGAAGGCGCCTTTGCCGTTGCAGTCCCCGAGTGCCCAGATGCCCGGAACATTGGTGCGCAGCTGATCGTCGACCTGGATGTAGTCGCGCTCGTCGATCCTCACGCCGGCTTTGTCCAGCCCGAGGTCGTCGGTGTTCGGGCGGCGGCCGACCGCCAGCAGCAGATGCGAGCCGGTGACCTGCGGCGCGCCTTCCGTGCATTCGACCGCAACCGAGATCCCTTTGTCGTGCCGGGCGGCGCTTATGCACCTGGCGTCGAGGCGGATGTCGATGCCTTCCTGCTCGAGGATTTCAGCAACGGCGGCAGCGACATCTTCGTCTTCTCGTGCAATGAGCCGCGGCTGCATCTCGATGACGGTCACCGCACTGCCGAACCTGCGGTACATCTGAGCGAACTCGAGTCCGACGTAGCTTCCGCCGATGATCACCAGATGCTCCGGCAGGAAATCGACGTCCATCATCGAGCTGTTCGTCAGATAATCCACTCCCTCTAGACCGGGAAACGGCGGCACCGACGCGCGGCCCCCGACATTGATGAAAATCATTTCGGCCGCCAGTACTTCATTGCCGACCGCGATCTCCCGCGGGGATAGGAACTGCGCGTGACCCTGGTAGACGCTGCAGGATTTCAGGCCCTTCATCCAGTGCTCCACGCCCGTTCTCGACTGTCCGGATATCGCATCCTTGCGAGCCTTGACTGCCTTCATGTCCACAGTTGCCCCACCCTGCAATCGGACACCGAAATCGGCGGCGCGGCGTGCGGTGTTCGCCGCATCGGCGCTTGCGATCAGGGTTTTCGTCGGGATGCAGCCGGTGTTCACGCAGGTCCCGCCAAACAATTTTCGCTCGACCACGGCGATCTTCATGCCGGCATCCACCAAACGGGCGGCGAGTGAGGGTCCCGCCTGTCCGGTTCCGATGATGATGGCGTCGAATTTCTGCATCTTTGTGATCTCCACGCCCGCCACCACCAACGAAGCGGGGTCCTCGGCCGTCTTCTACGGGACAACGTTTTTCAGGGCAACACGGAACCCTTGGGAAGGATGCGGTGTCTCGTTACAGATCGATAACGATGTCCTCCCGGGGCCGGGAACAGCAGATCAGCACGTTGCCGTCCGCCGGCGCATCGATCGGATCGGGCCGATAGCTGACTGCGCCGGATACAAGTCCGGTCTCACAAGTGTGACAGACCCCGGTGCGGCACGACCATCGCACAGGTATGTCGCACGCCTCGGCCAACTCGAGCAGGCTCTCGAACGCCGACCCCCACCGAACATTGAGACCGCTGCGGGCGAATGAGACCAGCGGTCCCGCGCCAGGAGGCCCTGCCGGCAAGTGTGCCGACCGGCGCGGCGACGCAGCGACGCCCGGAGTACGGGACGCAGCTGAGCCGAAAATCTCAGTGCGGATGCTACTTGCGGCGATCCCCCAGGCTGCGAGGCCGGCGGTCAGATCGCGCATGAAAGTGGGCGGTCCACAGATGTAGAAGGCGCCATTGCGCGGCACGGCCAATTCCTGGAGCACTCGCATGTCCAAGCGTCCGGGAGCGTCGAAATCTACACCCAGCCGATCGTCGGGGTCGGGCGAGCTGTAGCGAATGTGGCTATGCCCCTGGACCAGGGCTTTGAGGAGGGTGCGCGTCTCCTCGGCAAAAGGATGCTCTCTGCGGCAGCGAGTTGCGTATAGCCACCAGACTTCCCTCGACGACGCCTCGGCCGCCAACGCGTAGAGCATGGCGAGCACGGGGGTTGCCCCGATGCCCGCGCTCAGAAGGACGACGGGTTCATCGCCCGACCGAAGGGTGAAGTTGCCCCGCGCCGCGCTCGCGTACAGCACATCGCCAACCTGCAGTTTATCATTGATGTACGCGCCGGCCGAGCCGTGGGCTTCCCGCTTGATGCTCACGCGATAGCGCTCGGTGTTGGGTTCGCCCGACAGTGAATAGCTGCGCAGCAGCGCGGGCGCATCGGGCGCCGGGCTCAGCCGAAGCACGATGAATTGGCCGGGCAGGGCTGCGGTCAGAGAGCGCCCATCCGTGGGCTCGAGCATCAGCGAGGTCACGGTGCTGCTGTCGCGAACCTTGCGAGACACCCGCAGCGGACGGAACCCCGGCCACGCCGCAGGTGGACCGGACGCCGGAGCGAGCCCGGCGTTTCCGCTCGTCGCATCGCCGCTGCGCTGCTGCTCGAGCAGCGCCTGGAACGAGGCCCGCCAACCGGGGCTCAGCGCGGGGACGCGCAGCGCCCGCTGCAGCTGGCTGCGAGAATGACCGGGCATGTACAGCAGCGCATTAATCTCGAATACGGTCATGCGCTCGGCGCCCGCCGCGACCTGCACGATCTCATTGCCGGCCTCCACCTCGCCCTCTTCCAAGACGCGGAGATAGAAACCGGGTCTACCGTGGGAGACCAATAGGGCCGCCATCTGCGGCTCATTCATGCGGATGCCCACTCGGTAACAGGTGACTCGCGGCTGCGTAACTTCGAACATTGCGCCGCCGACCCGATAGCGGTCGCCGATACACACCTCTCGGTCGGACAGGCCGTCGACCGTGAAGTTCTCCCCGAACTGGCCATAGACGAAGTCGTTTCGACCAAGCTGCCTTTGCCAATAGCGATAGGAGTCGATCTGATAGACGAAGACGGCCCGGTGCTCGCCGCCGTGCCCGGCCAGATCCCCTTGCCCGTCGCCGTCGATATTGAGCCGACGCACCATACGCCGGCCTTGAACCGGTGCCTTCCAAATGCCGGTGTGAACGGTCTTTCCTCGCCACGCCACTTCGCGCGGAAGGCCTATGTTGACCGAAAGCAAGTGTGCCGTCACTTTCTCCTCCCGCTCCGACTGAAGTCATGGACCGCTTCCCATCTTAATATCGGTGTCGAACAAGCGCAGGTTCGCCGGGCCGTCGTTGCTTGCAGCGCCGATGAGGTCGTCGAATGATGATGCCGCTTGCTGCGGTGCACGAGTCCGCTACGGGCACGACTCGGAGCTAGCAGCATGTACGACCCAAAGTCAGTTATTGGTGCAAGACGACATGGGAAAGCAGCATCGACCAAACGGCAAGCGCAACCGCTCGGTTGCGCCGTGGGTACGTCGTGAACACGCCTCGATCGCATGGCGGATAGCGTGATGCCTTGCAGGTGGGGTCGCCCATACCGAGGTTGAGGCGCCCATCAGGTCCTCGTTTATGTCTCAGTGTCCCAGTTTATGGCGGAAGCGACCAATTCGCCGAAATACAATTTTTTATTTCCCGGGCAGGAACGGCCGAAGCGCGACGGCCGTTGGGTTCCTAGGGCGGCACGGGGTTCGCGCAAAAGGGAAATCCCCATGGGTACGGCGGAGCAATATAGGCGTGCCGCCTGGGACTGCCTGAAATTGGCCGAGACTACCTCGAACCCGCAAACGAGCTCGGCAATGCTGAATTTGGCCCAAGAGTGGGTCAGCCTGGCGGAACAAGCCGAACGCAACGATCAATACCGATTGGCCGGATACCGAGCCAAGGCATGGGAATGCTTGTCACTCGCGGAGAGCGTCGACGATCCGGAGCGGCGGGTCGACCTGCTCCTGTTCGGCCGGATGTGGCTGAGTCTGACGGAACCGATCGAGGACGACCTACGGGGTGCGTATGAGTTGCCGCCTCGGTTGGCGGCCTAGTTCGAGACCTTCGAGTACGCGGCGCAGGCAAAGGTATCCTGGCGACCAGGCCTGCTATTCTTTCACATACCCGAGAAAGCGTTCCATTCTCCCGACGAATTCACGGTTCTCGGCCAGCCTGCGCCAACTCCCGGCCAGACGCAGGTAGTCGTCCCTGCTTTGAGGCTCCACGGCCAATGCCGCCAGCCGCTCGCATTCGGCGGCTCGGTTCTGGCAATGCTGGACTGCGGGGCTCGACCTCTGCAGCATCGCTTCTTGCTCCCGGATGGAACAAGGATTCGAGCGCTACCCAAATTAGAGAGTCAATAAGATCGTGTCGCGCCTTGTGGATATCTTCGGCGGCGCGGAGCTTGCGGAGGATTTCACAGGCCCGGCGGGTCCAGCAGCGCGTCGCCTCGGACCCCGCTGCTGCCGCCTTCTCCGGAACCGCGCTCATTCTTCTCGGCTCGGCTGGCTAGCCGGAGCCAAGTCTCGGCCATGGCGACGAGGACCGCCTTCGATTCCGGCGTTTGCATCCCGCTGGCAAAATGCAGGCATTCCTGGGCGTAGGATCGATACAATTCGGCATTCACGATCAGCACTCCCCACTACGACGATTCCCAACCCCTACCCAATACCCGACGTGCACAGTCGTTCCGGGGCAGTGCGGCAAAAGAATGGAGGTATTTGGGTAGACTTGGGCCGAATGCGTGCCATGCGCCGGCGTGATGCCTGAGCCAACGACCCTCGTGCGGTATCGCCGCATCGTCGGCACTTCAGAGCTAGGTTCCCGAAGAAGCTCTCCGGGTCCTACCTCGCGCTTGCCGCAGCGATCCGTTGGAGGCGCGAGCCGATGCAGAGGTCTTCTCGTGCGAGCTATATATGGTGCGGGCTGTCCGCTCGGAGGCGGCATCTGGCGTAGGAGGGTCCTATCGGAGGCAAGCATGCCGTCATCGCCGCGGTCCTGCTCGGTATGGCCGCGGTTCTGCCTGCAGCCGCATCGGCGCAGGTGCCCGCCGATGCGAAGGCGCTGCTGGACCAAGCCCAGACGGCGCTTTCCGCAAAGCAATGGCAACAGGCAGCCGACGCGCTGAGCGCGCTGGTCATTCTCGATCCGCGGTGGTTCAATTTCCAAAACCTGGGCGCTGCCGAATTCAATCTCGGGCGATATGAGAAGGCGATCGCCGCCTACGACAAAGGCATCAAGGCGGCGCAAGAGGACAGGGATCGCGACAAGATCAAGTCGGCTCTCGGCGAGATGCACAACGACAAGGGCAACGCTCTCCTGAAGCTCAAGCGCAACGACGAAGCGGTCGCCGCCTTCACCAAGGCAGCCGAGCTTTCACCCAATCCGGGCCTCGCTTATTTCAGCCTCTGCGCCACCCAATACAATCTCGGGTTGGTTGAAGGCGCGGTCGCTGCCTGCGACAGGGCGATCAAGGCAGACCCTACCAAGGCAGACGCATATTTCATCAAGGGATCGGCGCTTTATGGCAACGGCACACTGGATCAGCGCAACAAGTACGTTGTGCCCCCGGGAACTGTCGAGGCGCTCCAAAAGTATCTGCAGCTTGCGCCCAACGGCGGGCATGTCGAGGATGTGCGGGCGATGCTCGGCGAGCTGAAAAGCCCGGTCAAGCCCAAGTGATTCGCAGGTTCCGGTCAGGCACCTCGTCGAGCTCGGATCTGGGCAATACCGTTTGTTCCCAAGCAAACACGAATTGGCGGTAAAGGTCCGTTGCCGGCACGTTTCCGAAGAGCCGCTCGGAGTCGCAAGCGTCCGCTCCGGGGGTAGAGCGGACCAAGCCGCCCCGTGCTCGAATCGACGACATTGACCCGAAGCGGAAGAAAGTTGTCCGTGGGCACCGACAGCGACTATGGTGCGTCCGTCGGAGATCCTTGGGGTGAGCGTCATGAGCATCCGCACACCGCGGGATATCGTCTTTGGTCATGCCCGGATCGGCTACAATAAGGGCCAGGGACCGATGCAGGTTGTGGCGCTTAAGCTCGACGCTTATCTGCCTGCAGTTCCCGGCCGCGCAGCGACGCCGGCCCTAGTGCTCGCTCACGGCGGCGTTTTTCATCGAGGATCAAAGGAGAGTGACATCTTCTCCTCCGACACCGGTACTACCACGGCAATCGCCGAGTATTGCCGCCGCTTTGCCATGTTGGGCTTCCCCTCGTTCTCCGTGCAGTACCGGCTCGCGCAGATGGACCCGGAGCCGAGCCGCGAACCGGTTCTTACGCGGCCCGACGATGTGCCGATGTCGCGCGTCAGCGTCATGCGCGCCAAGATGGGCCTGCCGCCGATAGAGCCGAGCGATATGGCCCGCTTCATGGAGGCTGCGTTCGACGACGTCGCCGAGGCCGTACGCTTTGTCAAAGCGCGCCACGTGGATTATGGCGTCGATCCTGAGCGTATCGTGATCGGTGGCTTCTCGGCGGGCGGGCGGTGCGTCACTTATGCCGCTTACGGCAAGCGTGTCGGCGTCGCTGGAGTCTTTTCCCTGTCCGGTCCGTTGATGCCGGTAGATGCCGCGGCCTATCTGGCCTGCGGGCATGACCTGCCGCTACCGGCGTTACTGATGATCTCGGGCGAACGCGATCTCGACTACGTCTGCACGTTTGTCCCAGAGGTCGAGCGGCAGTTTCGGGCGGCCGAGCGACGCGTGGAATGGGCTCAGGTGCCGGGTGCCACCCATTTCTACTCGTCCGAAAGTCACACATTAGACGGCCGCACAGTGTTTCAGGTCATTCGCGACAGCATCACTACGTGGGTCGGACAACAGATCGAACCTGGCCGCGCAACTGGCATCGCGAAATCCCCCGCCGACCGGAGCTAAGCGTAGGCTCGAATCGCAGATCTGTCTGCGCAATGGCACGAGTGTCAGCTTTTGGCACATCTCAGACGCGGCGCGATGTCGGACCTGAGTCTGCAATTCGCTCCACGGCAGACATCGACCGATAGGCAACCCGGCCATCGCAACAGCGTGATGGGCGAGCATGCGAATTGCCGTCACGGCCGGCAGGCGAGTATACGCGCTTGGCTGCAAAGAAAGGACGCAAACATGCGCGTTCGATCCAAGGCGGGACTCGCCGCCGCCGTGCTCACGGCCGTGCTGTTGTCGGCGCCGGGATCGGGCGCGCAAGCGCCGCAGCAGCCCGGGGCCCCGACCTATGAGGAGCTCGTCGCCCGCGCGAAGACCGGCGATGCGAACTTGGATTACCTCGCGCTACGCAACGCCTATGCGGAAAGCCCGCACTATGATCCCTACGGCAGCAAGCTCGGCGAACTGCAAAGCGAAATGTTCCAGGCCTACCGACGCGGGGATTGTGCCGCCGTTCTCGCCAAGGCCGAGAGCATCTTTGCCGCCAACTTCGTGCACGTGGACGCGCATCTCCTCGCCGGCCTTTGTCATGGCAAGCTCGGCAACGAGGCGGCGATGCGGAGCGAGCGTCAGATCGCGCGCGGCCTGATCGACTCGATCCTGCAGTCGGGCGACGGCAAGAGCGAGGGGACGGCGTTCGTCGTGATCGAAGTCGCCGAGGAGTACAGCTTGCTGAGAGCGCTGGGATTGCGGCCGTCGAACCAGGCGCTCATCCATGCGCAGGGTCACAGCTACGACCGCTTCGACACCCAGTCGAACGGCACCGGGCAAGAGGTCGTCGTGTTTTTCAACGTCGATCGCCCGCTCGCCGTGCTCGAGCGGGAGCTGCGGCCGGAGAAAAAGTGAGGCTCCGGCCTCCATCCACGGGGACGTCACGCAGGCCTGAGCGCCTCGGCCGCCACCAGCTCCTGATACGCCTGCGGCAGCAGGCGCGCGAGCAGCGGACCCCACGCCCGTTGCCCGTTGTCGTCGGCGATCAGGTCCTGGCGGACTTCGATCGCAACGTGATGCAGGCCGCGTCGCTCACCGTGCACCGGGATGGTGTAATCCGACGCATCGGTCACGCCGTAGGGCTCGTTGTCGCCGACGGCAAGCCCTGCTTCGCGTTTCAGCAGCGCCATGAGGAGACGGGCGAAACGCGGGTCGCGATTGTACAGCACGCCGGCATGCCAGGGCCGCGCCACGCCCTCGAAGATCGGCGTGAAGCTGTGCATCGCGATCAGCGCCGCCGGCCGGCCGGCCTGCCGCCGCCGCCCGAGCTCGGTTTCGATCCGATCATGGTATGGCCGGAAAATCTCGCGCACACGCGCGGCCTTCTGGGTTTCGCTCAGGCCCATGTTTCCCGGTACCCGGGTCAGCTCGCTGATCCCCGGGATCGACGATTCCGAGCCGGGGGCGCGGTTGCAGTCGATGACGAGGCGCGAATAGTTCTGCTGCACCAGCGTGGCGTCGAGCGCGTCCGCCACCAGGCGGCAGACCGCGGCGATGCCGATGTCCCAGGCGATGTGGCGCTCGCATTCGCTTTCCGGAAGGCCGAGCCGGCCGAGCGCGCGCGGCATGCAATTGCCGGCGTGATCGGCGACGATCAGGAACGGCGACGGGCCGTTTTCGTTATGCACACTGACCGGCGCCGGCTCGTCGGCGGCCAACAGGCGATCCAGTATGTCATTCATCGGCGCTCACGCTCGTAGAATCAGCGACGGCATGGTAGGGGCACGCGGCCTGTTGTTGGCGCGAAAAATGCATGTCCTTTGGGACTTGCATCCGTTCTGAGGCTCCCATGCCGGTTCTCACCGTCAGGCACGCGACGACCTATCACTACAGGCAACCGGTCGCGTTCGGCGAGCACCGGATGATGCTGCGTCCGCGCGACGACGATGACCAAAAAGTGCTCGAATCCGAGCTCAAAATCACGCCCGAGCCGAGCCGGCTTTCCTGGACACGGGATGGCTTCGACAATCATGTCGCGATCGCCCGTTTCGCGGACCGGGCCTCGGAGCTTCGCTTCGAAAGCACCATGCGTCTCGACCACGCGCCGGCCGAGTTCCGCGCGGCCGATATCGAGGATTTTGCCCGAACCTATCCGTTTGCCCAGGCGGCGGAAGCCGGGCCCCACGTCGCGCGCTTCATGGCGCCGCGGTGCCGGCACCCCGAGCTCGATCGCTGGAGCGCCGGGTTCCTCCGCGAGGACGGATCGGCCGACACCCGCGCGCTTCTCATCGAGTTGACGAAGACCATCAGCGAGACCTTCAAGCACGTGGCGCGGCACGAGAAGGGAACCCAAGATCCGATCCGGACCCTGAAGCTCGCGAGCGGGAGTTGTCGCGACCTTGCGGTGCTGATGATCGCGACGCTGCGGTTGCTGGGAATCGCCGCGCGGTTCGTATCCGGATATCTCAATCTCGCCGATGACGACGACGAGAGTGTCACCGGCGGCAACACCCATGCCTGGGTCCAGGCCTATGTTCCAGGCCCCGGCTGGGTCGACTTCGATCCGTCGAGGGGGACGGTCGGGAACCAGAACCTGGTGCGGGTCGCGGTGGCGCGCCAGCCGCGCGAGGCGATCCCGCTGCAGGGCACGTGGATCGGGTCCGCGTCGGATCATCTCGCCATGAAGGTTGCGGTCAGGGTCATCCCGGCGGATGCTGGCGCCGACCGCGGCGCCCGCGCCGGTATGGGACGATGACGCCGGGCTGCGAGGATTGCGGCGGCCCCGTGATCGGTCGCCGCGCGAACGAAGAACGGCGTTTTCTTGCCGCCTCGTTCCTGGCGGACACCCCAGGGCTACCGCATATGGCCCGTAGCAAGCCGCATTCTGCTCCCTCCCCCCTTGTGGGGGAGGGATGGGGAGGGGGGTGTTTGTTTGATTCTGCGGACCTTATACCCCCCTCCCGGCTCGCGCGGGCCAAGTCGGATGTTTCCGACTTGGCCAAGATAAACGCCGAAATCGACAATCGCCGATTTCGGATGGCGCGCGATCCGACCTCCCCCACAAGGGGGGAGGTAACCGGAGCAAGCTGCCAGCCATATGCGATAGCCCTGGCAGGCACCCGGTGGGCCGCCGCTCGCGCGGGCTGAAAGGGTTTTTCCCATGAAGATTCGCGCAGGCTACGAGATTTCCTATGACTGCCCGCAGCCGACGCCCATGATCCTGGCGCTGAGCGTCCATCCATCGCGCGTTCCCGATTTGTTGACCCCGGATTGCATGCGGCTCGATCCCCCGCTCCACGCCACCGAATATCGCGACGGGTTCGGCAACATCTGCCACGTCATCCGCGCGCCGACGGGCCGCCTGACGATCTCGTCGGACATCCTCATACGGGACAGCGGAGAACCGGATGCAATGGTCCCGGAAGCGGCGCAGAGTTCGCTGGAGACGCTGCCGGTGGACGTCTTGGTTTATCTGCTCGGCAGCCGTTATTGCGAGACGGATCGCTTGATCAGTTTCGCATGGTCCCGATTCGGCAAAGTCCGCAAGGGATGGCCTCTGGTTCAGGCGATCTGCGATTACGTCCACGACAGCATGAGGTTCGGTTACGAGCACGCGAGCCGGACCAGAACGGCGTGGGATGCCCATAACGAGCGGTGCGGCGTTTGCCGGGACTTCGCCCACCTCGCCGTCACGCTGTGCCGCTGCATGAACGTTCCGGCGCGCTACTGCACCGGCTATCTCGGCGACATCGGCGTGCCGGCCGAGGATACCCCGATGGATTTCAGCGCCTGGTTCGAAGTCTATCTCGGCGGCGGCTGGTACACGTTCGATGCCCGCCACAACACGCCCCGCATCGGTCGCATCCTGATGGCACGCGGGCGCGATGCCACCGACGTCGCGATCGTGACCTCGTTCGGCCTGTGCACCCTCGCGGGCTTCAAAGTGAGCACCCACGAGGTCACGTCGGCCGCCAACTCGCGTCCGTGACGCACCGCTTGGCTATGTGGGCGGGTTCCGGTGCGCTGTCCGCGGCCAAGCGACGAAGCCGTTCGCGGTTCTCGGCAGCAGCTGCCTGCCGCCGGCGTCCCAGGCTAACACCGCCGAAGCGTCCGGTTTCGCGATCGGGGGCGGACGGTGCTAACTCGGCTGGGAAAGCTCGATCATCCGCGGAATATTGGATGCGACCATCGCGCCCCGAAAGCCGTTGAATGTCCACCTCGCACCCGCGGTTCAGGGCGCGCATCGAAGGCTCGCGAGAGACCATTTTCGACCTGATCGCATGCCAACGACCGGCACTGTCGTCGGGTTACCGGGCGCCCGTGTCATTCGCGCCAGGCCGCGAACGCCTCCTGGAACGCGCGTTCGCCGGGCGCGCCCTTCTCGACTGCCAGAATCGCGCGCCTGCCGTTTTCGTACACGAGCGGAATATCGAACCAGGGCTGCTCTTTGAGCATCTGCAGGTTACGCTGCATTTCGCTATCGGCCGCCGAGAGGCCGATGAGGAACGAGCCGGAGGTCACCTTTGCCGTAACACCGGCGAGGCGCGACCCGTCGGCCTGCTCGCCCGATTTCATCAACAGCGCCGGAATGCTGGTGATCTCGCCAAAGTCGGCGGCAGGCTGAAAGGCAATCTCGATCGTGTGGCTCGCAGGCAGCACCTTGTCGGGATTGCGGCGGAGCGACAGAATCATACGCATATGACGCTCCGGTATCTCCAGCTCTGCGCGAATCGCAAGGTCCTGTGGCTCGCCTTCCCGCGACACCATCTCGGTTTTCCAGATCACCGACCCGGCGTAGCGTCTTCCCCGTCGGTCGGCGGGATCTTCCTCGTACAGCGAGGCGCTCTGCGCACCCGCGGCCCGTAGCGCCTGCTGCCCCGGATCGACGCGGTCGGCGATCTTGGGACGCGAGGCAATGATCTCCCGCTGCCACCCCGCGAGGGGGCTGGTCCCGAGCCAGGCTTTCAACTGATCGCGGTGCCAATACAGCGTCAAAGCGAGCGCAACACTCGCCAGGACTACGAACCAAGCCGTTGTCAGAGCCATTAGGTGGACGAGTCGGCCCCGGCCCCGGCGTCGGTCGGCATTCTCCGCGGACGGCGCTGAACGGTCCAGTGCAGGGCCGCGCGGGTCGGTGTTTTCGCTTCCGGGCACCAATCCGGGCGCCTCGATCCCTGTTGCGACGAAGGCGCCGTCGAAAGCCGCGACTCGGGTGCGTGGAAATCTCCGGCGCGCCGGGATCGATTCGCCCGACCGATCGACGACACGCCTCTCGGCATCCGCCTCGACCCTGCGGACGGCATCTTCCAGGGACAGGCGCTCGCGCAGGATCTCCGGCTCTTCAAGGGGCGGATCGAGTTCCCGCAGTTGCTCGACCAGCACGGTCTCGACGCGTTGGTACAGAGCACGCCGGGATTCGGCGGTGTTGTCTTTCAGACCGGCGATGCGCCGGGCGATCACGGGATAGTAATCGGTCATGAGCGTCCAAAACTCCGCGGAAACTCTCCTCTCTCGGCCGGCCATCCGGCCTCGCGTCGCGCCGTCGCAAAAGCGCCGCATCAGGAGCGGGCGAGCTGCGATTCCGTTTCCACCAGTCGTCGGTGACCATTGCCTCGCGGCGCGTTTGGCGGCGCACCCCGAGTGCCTGGCGAAAGCTCGATAATCGCGACCCTCCCGCCGGGAGGAATCACGGCGTCCCAGCACGGGAATGGTGCGCGCGGTTTGTGGCGCGCGTAGGGTAAATTTGTGAAACGACTCCGTTGGAGTTTGTATTTGCTCGACGCCGGTCCCGGTCCTCGGCGGATCGAGGCGGGTCCGCGCGACGTGGATAATCACCTTGACGGTGAACGGCAGTGCAGTCCGCCGAGCCGAGCCATCGGCGATCTCGCCCGCCCATCGTCTCAATTTTTCGCTCGAAACCCGGTCGTCCCGCAGACCTGAAATGTGAGCCGATCCGGGTTTACGCTTGTAACAACGTGCGTATTCATCTTGTTGCCACGCCGCCGGTTCACATCGCAGTGCCCCAATCAGGACTCTTGGGAATCATAAAATCGCCCGAGGATCAGTGAAGCCTCCCGAATCGGAATTTGGGGGACGTTACGACCGCCGGATTGCCATCGATCCGGTCTCGGCCGGAAATTGCAATCGCGAAGGCGCGTCGTGCAGGTTCAGCGGAGTACGGCAGATGAGCGATGTCATCAACTTCCAAGGTGATGCAATGGAGTGCCTGCGCATGGCGGAGCGAGCGAAAGGAGTTGAAGAAAAGACCGTGCTTGTCGGCTTGGCACGAGCTTGGGTGCTGCTCGGCGAGCAGCTCAGGTACCTGCACGACGACACCAATTCCGATTTGCCTGAGCCAAGCCCGCTGAATTAGCTCGCTACGGGATCGGATCGGCCGGAGCGGTCTTCAGCCGCGCATTCGGGAGGGCGACGTGTTTCTTGGCGCGCGGGAAGGGCATCACAGGTCCGTGGCGAAAGCAATCAGCTGGCGCGTGACGGGAAGCATCGATACTTTGCTATTGTCGTATTTGGTCACGAAGAATCTTTTGTTCGCGAGCTCGATCGCCAGTGCCGAGACGATCACGAAGATCGTGCTGTATTACGCGCACGAGAGAGCATGGACCGCGATTCCCTGGGGGAGGCGCTCGCGAATGCATCTCGGACGCTTTGGCCGGCGGAGCTGGACCGCCGCAACAGCGGCTCTTGCGTTGCATCTGCGGCATCCGTCCAATCCGGCCAGGCTGGCCGTAATCGGCGCATTTCTATTTTGTTTCGTCATCGTACTGACCCCGCCGCAGATTCGATTCAATTCTGCCGGCATTGCCGAATCGGTCACGGCGGCGAGGAAGGATAGCTCCAGGTCGGCGGCGACCAATGCGCCGCTCGATCGCGCGGGAACGCCGGCGACCGTCCAAGATCCTGCATCCGGGACGTTCGATCCCGTTCTCGAGCCGGCTCAATGGGCACGGGTGACGGAGGCCGCCCCGCAAGCGCCGAAGGAGGCGCCCCAAGTCGAACCGCCGCGACGCAACCTGGCCGACCACGATGGCGCCAAGGAGGTTCAGCAGAGGCTGATCCATCTGGGCTACCTGTCGGCATCGGCCACCGGCGTGTGGGGCCCGTTGTCACGCAAGGCGCTCAAGGCGTTCAAGTCGGATCACGACCTGGCGGCGGATGAGATTTGGGACGAAGCCGCCGAGCGCAGCCTGTTCGGCGGCAGCGAAGACAAAGCGGAACCATTCGTAGGAGTCTGGGGAGTCGACGCGAGTGCCTGTTCGCCTCGGCCCGGCCGGAACGGCTTCTTGCCCGCCGTAATCGGCAGCCGTGGAGCCCATGCCGGCGAAACGTCTTGCACATTCGAGAGCAAGAGGCGGACCGCGCGGGGATGGAGCGTCGTCGCGAATTGCTCCAATGCGCAGGATCGTTGGACTGCGAACGTCCGTCTGATGATCATCGGCGATCAGCTGACTTGGACCAGTGAACGGGGCTCGCAGAGCTACCTGCGTTGTCAGCCGGGATTAGGCTTTGCGGTGGCTTTCTGACGCATCGCGGATCGCTGTCGGGCTCGGCAGAGGCATGATCGCGCATCAGAACAGCGCGTGGCGGATCAGGATCCACAACAGCAGCGGCTTGTTCAGGCGGACCGGAACGCGCGGCGCGGAGAAGCCGCGCTCGACGAGCCTTGTGAGGATCCGCTTGTAGGCTTCCGCCATGATGCGCGGCGCGCGGATGGCGCCGCGCGGCGAGCGGTCCATGATCGCATCGGCCGCCCGGAAATGGTTTTTTGCGCGCTCGATGACGGGAGCACAGGCCGCGCCGAGCGCCGGATGCATCAGCACCAGGGCCGGATCGTCGATGCGAATGCCGGCGGCCTCGAGCGCTTCGCGCGGCAGGTAGAGCCGGCCGCGGGCGGCGTCCTCGTCGAGGTCGCGCAGAATGTTGGTGAGCTGCAGCGCGCGCCCGAGCTGGTGGGCCAGCGCCGTTCCCGCCTCGGCCTCCATGCCGAACACGTTTACGCACAAACGTCCCACCGCGCTCGCCACCCGGTCGCAATAGAGATCGAGCGTGGAAAAATCCGGGGCGCGGATGTCGGCGGTAACGTCCATCTCCATGCCGGCGATGATCGCCAGGAAATCCTCGCGACCGAGATCGTAACACCGGACCGGCTCGACGAGGCCGCGCAGACGTGCCGGCGGTTCGCCGGCGTAGAGCGCGTGTACGTCGGCGCGCCATTGCGCGAGCGCCGCGAGCCGCGGCTCGCGCGGCCCGTGCGCGTCGGCGACATCGTCGACCGCGCGGCAAAATCCGTAGATCTCGAAGATCGCTTGTTTCGAGCTCTCGATCTCTGGTAACCCCCTCTCCCCAACCCTCTCCCCAAACGGGGAGAGGGAGCCCGCCGAGTTTGCCGCACTGCATTTCGTAGCCTGCCATCATCCCTCCCGCATTTTTGGCTTTCGCGCCCGCGCCAAAAAACCGGGCGCCGCGCGCCGGACCAGGCCCTCGCAGATCCCGAGGAGAGACACGCCGAAGAATCCGGCTTTGGTCAAGTGCACGCGCTGGCTCAACGGATCGCGTCGGCGCAGCGTCCCGGTCAGCGTGCGCGCCAGCCGCTGGATGGCGGCGATCTCCAATCCGAGCCGCCAATTTTTGACCTGCACGCTCAGCGGTTCGGCGTCGCGCAGCAGGGCGGCGGTGCGTTCCGCAAGCTGGCGCACACAACGCAGGAGCGCCGGCGACGCCTCGGGCCGGCCGAGCGCATCGACCGTCAGCCCTTCGCGCTCCAGCGCATCGAGCGGAACATAGACGCGATCGAGGTTGCGATAATCCGCGCCGCAATCCTGCAGATGATTGATGATCTGCAGCGCGGCGCACAGCGCGTCGTTGGCCGGCCAGGTGTCGCGGCTCTCGCCGTGCACGTCGAGCACGAAGCGGCCGACCGGCATCGCCGAATAGCTGCAATATCCGATCAGATCCTCCCAGTCGCGATAGCGGCGCTTGGTGACGTCCATGCGAAACGCCGTGAGCAGATCCTGAGCGTGGCGTGGCGAAAGCGAGCGCTCGGCGAGCGCGTGGCGCAACGCGGTCGCGTCCGGCTCGGCCTCGTTTTCGCCCAGCAGCCCCTCTTCGAGCTGGTCGAGCAGCGCGAGCTTGTCCGGTTCGGTGAGCGAGGCATGGTCCGCGACGTCGTCGGCGGCGCGCACGAAGCGGTAGAACGCGAGAATCAATCCGCGGTGACGGCGAGCGATCAAGCCGGAAGCCACCGGGAAGTTCTCGTCCCGATGGGTCTTGCCGGACTTGACTTCCGCGGCGGTCCTCATCCCGTCTCCGACAGATCGGCCTGGACCCGGCCCTTCCACAGCCCGCCGCGGCCGCGCAGATGCTGATAGGCGGAATCGAGCGTGAAGGCGAGGTAAAACGCGGCAATGGCGGGGAGCGCCGCGCCCCACAGCGGCGACACCTGGTAGAACCGCAGAATCGGCTGGAATGCGATCGCCATCAGGGCCCAGGCGGCAAGCCCGAGCGCCTGCGCGACACCCGATCCGAACACGGCGAGCAGCGGCGGCGCCAGGAACGTCAATGCCAAGCCGGAGATCGTCCCGAGCAGGAGCGCCGGCGAATAGCGCAACTGGTCATAGGCCGAGCGCGAGACCATGCGGCGCACGTCGGCAACGCGCGGGTAGGCCCTCAGACTCCGCGCGCGCTCGGTCAGGGAGAGCCAGATCGGCCCGATGGTCTTGAGTGCTTTGCCGAGCGCGCAATCGTCGATCAGGGCGCCGCGGATTTTTTCGATCCCGCCGATCGCCACGAGCGCGTCGCGGCGCACCAGCATGCAACCGCCTGCCGCGGCGGCGGTGGTGAAACGCGGCCGGTTCACCCGGGAAAACGGATAGAGCATCTGGAAGAAGAAAATGAACGCCGGGATCAGCGCCCGCTCGGCCAAACTCTCGCAGCGCAGCTTGGCCATCAGCGAGGTGAGCACCAGATTGCGGGCTTGGGCGCGCGCCACCAGCGTGGTGAGCGCATCGGGCGCGAAGAAGATATCGGCATCGGTGAGCAGCAGGTATGCGGGAGGATTTTTTGCCCGGCTCTCGACGTGATCGATGCCTTGCTTGATGGCAAAAATCTTTCCGCTCCAGCCGGCGGGAAGTTTTCGGCCGGGCACGACGGTCAAGCGATCGGCGGCGCCTTCGCGCGCCGCGCACACGCGCGCCACGTCCGCGGTGGCGTCCCGGCTCTGGTCATCGACGAGGACGATCGTGAACGGTCCGCGGTAATCCTGCCGCAGCAAGGAACTGAGGCTTTCGGCGACGACGTCGGCCTCGTCGCGCGCCGGGATGACGGCGGCGACCGCGGGCCACGAGTGGGGTTCGGCCGGATTTTCCTCGGAGCAGGCCGCGATCGGCTCCCTCCCCCCGCCGAACTCGGGTGTTCCCGAGTTCGGCCATTCATAATTGGTCCAAGTCGGAAACATCCGACTTGGACGTGGGGGCGGGATGGGGAGGGGGGTGTTTGTTTGATCTTGCGGGCCTGATACCCCCCTCCCGACGTCGCTTCGCGACGCCGACCTCCCCCACAAGGGGGGAGGTAACCGGAGCCAGCCGGCAAGCACGTGCAATCGCGCGGGCCACGACCGCGGCTCGGCCGATTGCTCATTCTCGTCGCGCTCCGCGGCCAGCCAGAAACCGCCGCGGGCGGCGATCAGGTAGATCCAGACGGCGAGGCTCGCCCCAGCAATGGCGAGACCGGCCGTCATTGCCCTCGTCCATCGACCATGGGCGCTCTACTCATACCGGTGCCGGGCTCGCGATCACGGCGGCGCTTTTCTAGCCGACGGCGTCGGACCCCACCCGAAACTGCGGAACCAATTTCACCTCGGCCGTGATGGAGTTGGAAATGAAGCAGTTTTTCTCGACCTCGTTCATGATCGTCCGGGCGGCCTCGAGGTCGGCCTGAGATTTCAAGACGACGCTGGGCCGAACGCCGACTTCGGTGATCCGATACTTGCCGTCGACGTTTTCCAGCAGGCCTTCGGCGGCGCTCTCATAAGCCGCAAACTGTACGCCTTTGCTCTGGGCCAACGACAGGAACGTCAGCATCAAGCAGGCATTCAGCGCGCCGACCAACAGCTCTTCGGGGCTCCAGACGCCCGGCTCTCCCTTGAATTCAGGAGGACTGCCGACGTCCATTTCGGGCTTTCCGGGTGCGGACGCCCTGCCGCGGCGAGCACTGTTCCAGACCAAGCTGTTGTTATAGCGGAACGACTTGTATGCTTTCTTAGCTTCCACGTGAGCCTCCAAGACTGGAGCTGGGTTGCTCCGGAACGTAAGATCGTGGATGCCCGGCACAAGAGCCCGCCCCGGACTTGACCCGGCGCCGGGCACGACGACTGAGAGGTAGCGGCCGTCGGTCTCATACGGCGGCGCCGGCCTTGATCGCCTGGCCCATCAAGGTTCGTCCCAGCGACCACACCGCGCCCGGGACGCGGTGCGCGTCGGCGATGACCGCCGCGAACGCCCGCTCGATCCACTCGCAATCCGCTTCGGAAATGATCAGGGCGGGCAGAAGTTTGATCGTATGAATGCCGTGCCCGGCGACTTGGATGAGAATGTTGTGGTGCTGGAACAGCGGAATGGTGATGAGCTGGCAGAACAGGCCGGTGTTCACCGCCTCGAGCGCGTTCCAGGACGCCTTGAGCTTGAGCGAGCGCGGCGCTCCGAACTCGATGCCGATCAGCAAGCCCTTGCCGCGGACCGCCTTGATCAGCTCGTGCTGCCGCGCCATTCGGGAGAACGCGGCGAGCAGCCGCTCGCCGAGCCGCGCGGCATGCTCGGTCAGGCGCTCCTGCTCCATCACTTCGAGCGTCGCAAGTCCGGCCGCCATCGCCAGGTCGTTCTTGGCGAAGGTCGAGCCGTGCACGACCGCCCGGTCCATGCGGTCGAACACTTTGTCGAAAATCCACTTCCGGGTCAGCACCGCGCCGACCGGCACGTGCCCGCCGGACAGCGATTTCGCCAGCACCACCATGTCGGGCTCGACGCCCCAGTGCTCGACCGCCAGAAACCGGCCGGTGCGCCCGATCCCGGTCTGAACCTCGTCGGCGATCAGCAGGGTCCCGTGCTTGCGGCAGAGCTCCGCCGCGCCTTGCAGATAGCCGTCTTCCGGCAGATTCACGCCCTTGCCCTGGATCGGCTCGACCACGAAGGCCGCGACATCGCGCGCGGCGAGCACCCGTTCCAGCGCCGCGAGATCGTTGAACGGGATCTCGATGCAACCCGGCAGCAGCGGCTCGAACCCTTGCCGGAACGTCGCATCGCCGTTGATCGACAGCGCCCCATAGGTGAGGCCGTGGAACGCGTGGCTGCAATACACCAGCCCGGGGCGGCCGGTCGCGCTGCGGGCGAACTTGAGCGCCGCTTCCACGCTCTCCGTGCCGGAGTTGGCGAAGAACACCTTTTGCAGATAGGGCGCGTAGCGGAGCAATCGCTCCGCCAGCACGCCGGCCAGGGTCGAGACCTCCATCTGCACGAGATTGGGCAGGTCGCTGTCGAGCACGCCCTTGAGGGTTTCGCGTAAAGATGGATGATTGCGGCCGATCGCGAACACGCCCCACCCGCTCAGCAGGTCGAGGTAGCGTTTGCCGTCCTGGTCGAACAGGTACTGACCGCGTCCGGCACGGAAGCGGACGTCGAAGCCGATGGTCTTGAGCACGCGCACCATCTGCCCGTTGAGATGGCGCGTATGCAGCGCGTAGCGCTCCGCTTCCCGCTCGGCGAACAGCGCCGCGGCGTCCAAGGCCATGCTAGTCTCCCCTCGGCGGCCGGACACCCACCGGGGCCGGCCGACGCGAATTAGAGCCGTGACGGGAGGGCGGCGCAAACTTCCCCTCCGGAAGAGGTAAATTCACGAATTCCAGCGCGGGACCGTCCCCCCGCGCGGGTCCGCCCTCTGGCAATAATGCAGCCGGCGATGGATGGAAATAGGGCTTTGGGACTACGGGCGGGGGAATCGGGACAGGACATGCGAAAAGCTTGGTCGATCGCTGCGGCGCTGGCGCTCGTCGGGGGTCCGGCGCTCGCCGCGGATCCCACCGGAAACTGGCTGGTCAAGGACCAGACCGCCGTCATTCGCATCGCGCCCTGCGCCGATGCTCTTTGCGGTACCATCGCCTGGACCTCGCAGCCCGGGCTGGACGAGAACAATCCCGACCCGGGCAAGCGTGATCGCCCGATCGTGGGCACGCAGATCATCGTCGGGATGAAGCCCGCCGGCGGCAATCGCTGGGACGGCGAAATCTACAATCCCGAGAACGGCAAGACCTATTCCGGGCACATCATCCTGCTGAGCCCCGATGTGCTGCGCATCGAGGGCTGCCTGCTGATTTTCTGCGGCGGCGAGAATTGGACGCGCTCACGGTGAAGGCCGCGGCCGTGAAATCCGGGAAACCGTTCCCGGATTACGCGGCGCAGGCCACACGCGGCGCGCCCCGCGGCTTGATCGGGAGCAAAGCCCCCATGCCGCCGACGCGACCGGGGACGTCATTCATGTGCCGCGACTTTGATGGGTAGAATGAGGTGAAAACTTGCGCCGCGCGGAGAGTTGTCGGCAGCCCACAGGCGGCCGCTGTGCGATTCAACGATGGAGCGGCTGATGGACAGTCCCATGCCGGTCCCATGAAACTTCGTGGTAAAGAACGCATTGAAGACCTGGTCCGCCTGCTGCGGGGGCAGCCCCCTGCCGGTATCGCTGACGGACACCATAAGCTGCTGGTTTTCCGCTCGCTGCGACTTGATGGCGAGTTCGCGCGACCCGTCCAGGTCCTTCATCGCATCGATGCTGTTACTGATGAGGTTCATCATGACCTGCTGCAATTGCACGCGATCTCCCATGACCTGGGGAAGATCCGCCGCCAGCTGCGGCCGGACCGATATGGAGTATCGCGCCAGCTCGCCGCGCAGGAGGACGATCATCTCGCGAATAACTTCGTTTACATCCAACAACTCCCGTTGGGGAGTACCCTTCTTGAAGAGCAGGCGGATCCGGCTGATGATTTCCGCCGCATGCGTTCCGTCCTTCACCATATCCACTGCGGCTGCGCGCGCCTCTTCGAGATTTGGGGTGTCGCCGGCGAGCCAGTGCAGGCAAGCCTGGGCGTTGGTGACGGCGGCGGAAATCGGCTGATTCACTTCGTGCGCCAGGGAGGCGGTCAGCTGCGCCATGGTGGTCACCCGGTTGACGCGTGCGAGATCCGCCCGCGCTTCACGCAGAGCTTCTTCGGCGCGCTTCTGCTCCGACAGGGAGGCGATCGACGCGAAGGCCAGAATGACGAAGGTAATGCCGGCAACCGCCAGCGCCAGGCTGGTTTGATCGAGACTTGCATTGAATTGGGCCTCGTGAACCGGGCCGTGAGCGGCAAAAATGGCGGCCCGCATCCCCGTGTAGTGCATGCCGGAGATGGCCAGGCCCATGACGACCGCCGCAGCGAGCTTTTGCCAGAGATCCGTGGTTCGGAATGCCAGCCATAGTGCCGCCGTCGACGCGCCGATCGCTATGACCACAGACAGCGCGACGAATAGCCGGTCGTAGCTGAGCTCGGCGTGCACCCGCATTGCCGCCATGCCGGTGTAATGCATGGCCGCAATGCCAAGTCCCATGAAGATGCCGCTGAGAACCAGGGGAAGCGGCGATGCGCTCCGGCGACTGATGACGTAAAAGCCGCCGCCGGTTGCGAAGATCGCCACCAGGAGCGAAAGAATGGTCAATCCGATGTCGTAGGACGTCGGTGTCGGCATGACGAAGGCGAGCATGCCGATGAAGTGCATCGACCATATTCCGCCTCCCATCGCGATCGCAGCCGCTACCAGCCAGACGCGACGCGCAAGTCCCCGGGCGGCCTCCACGTGCCTGCCGAGATCGAGGGCGGTGTAAGACGCCAAGCAGGCGACCAGAACGGACAGGGCGACGAGATACGGATCGTATGTTCCGGTAACGACCATCGGGACCGCGCCAATTTTCGGACCAGAGACCAGCGGGCGACGAATCCGCCGGCTCACCTGCAAGTGCAGTCGGCAACGTCATTGGGCGCAAGGCCGACCTTGGCCGACATTTCCCACATGACTTGGTTCGCGAGCTTCAGGATGCTCCTTCGGCACTTTCCTCGCAAGGTAGGGCTTGCACGGTCCGGCACGGCACTGCGTTTCCGGTGTCAAGGCCGTCCAATGTCCTCTTGCTTCCGCACGTCAGCGGGTTCCGGTGCGAGGCGCAAGGCATCCAGCGACCGCCCGAAGGGCCGCTTGCCCGGCCGCAAATCCGGCACGGGCTCTACAACCTGAGTAGCCTCGATCGCCGCGCGTATCGACGCGATCGGCCCATTCTGGAACTCCGGGCAGTCGCGCCATCCAACTAGCCGATAGCGGTGATCACGTGGGCTCTTACGCGACCTTCGATCGAACCCATTGCAAATCGCCGCGCCAATGCTTCGGTCGCCTCCTGCGTGGCGTCTTCCAGGCTTGCTGCATCACGAGCCACGATTTCATTCCTCAACGGAGTTCCTTGACAGTAGGCAATCGCAGCATCGCGCGGCGAGCGCGCCCTGCTCGTATCATCGCGCGTCTCGACGCAAATCGGTGATCGGGAGCAGGAGGGAAGACGCTGCCAGCGCGGTTCCCGTCAGCACGAAACGGCGCGACACTGGCGACACCACAATGGGCCTCGATCCTGCATTGCGCGAGCACTACAAATCGCCGGCAGCCGCCGGTAAGAAATCCATCAGTTCAGTTATCACAGCAGAGGTGTGTCGGGTTCGGAGAATCAGGACAGCCGTCAACCGCCGCCGATGACCCTGAGCGTCACTTCAACCGATCGCGGATCTTGTCGAGCCCTGCGTGCGCGCAGCCGTCGTCGAGCTTGGCCCCGGGCGCGCCGGCTGCGCCGATGGAGCCGATGACCTCGTCGCCCAGCTTGATCACCACGCCGCCGCCAAAGAACATGACGTGCGGCAGCTTGGCGAGCGGCGCGATCGAGTCCTCGCCTTTCGCGCGCTCGGCCAAGGCGAGCGTGTCATTCTTGAACGATACGCTCGTATAGGCCTTGTCGTGCGCGCTATCGAGCGAGTGGATGCCGGTGCCGTCGCCGCGCAACGTCACGATCGTGGCGCCGTCGGCGTCGAGCACGACCGCGGTTTCGTGGTAACCCTGCCTGGCACAGGCCGCGACCGTCTCGCTCGCCGCTTCGACCGCGAGCGCCGCGGGAATCCGATGCGTCGTCAACGTATCCGCCCAAGTTGTCGACGCGCCGACTAATGTACCAGCCGCCACCATCGCCATTTTGCACATGTGTTTCATGATCTGCCTCTCTCGACCGACATTCCCGAGATGATCCGCGAACTGACACAAATATACTCAGTTCCCCCGGCTTGCCTGCAACGGACGCGCGGCGTGGACAGCCACCAGCAGTCCTCGCAGCGCACGGACGAACTGGTCGGTTCGAGCCATTTGGCTTGGGGCTGCCGGATGTCGGCGCCTGGCACTTCTGCGACACGGGAAGGATGTCCGCTTTCAGCCCCGGAGGCGGACATTCGCGGGCTGTCGCGGCGCCCGTTTATGAGTTCAGGATCTTAAGTTTTTTCTTGTTCCCGCGGCGGTTCCATCACCCGGCCGGAACAACTCGCCCGCCGCCATCGTGCACAGCACCAGGCGAGCGCCATCAACTTGCCCATGCTCGATATGGGCGCCGAAGATTGCCGCTCGCGTGAGACTCGATTGCAGCGCGGGCCCCCGCCGCCGACCGGCGAACCGCGGGGGCGAATTGCGAGTTGATTGCAGCCGATCCTTGGCCCGGGTCAAAGCCGATCCCGGCCGCGCTCACGGTCCCGAGCACACCACGCGACGACCACGATCCCAGCAAATACTGGACCCACGACCCCAATAGCCCGGGTAGCCTCCCCAGTACGGGCCGCCGTACGGATCGCCGTAATAGTAAGGGTCGCCGTAATATGGTACCGTCGCTGCGCCCAAGGCGAAGCCGCCGATGACGGCGCCGGGCACCCACCAACCGCCTCCACCGCGGCCGCCGCGCCAACGCACATCGGTTGCCGCGCCAAGCGCCGCCGCCCCGATTGCGGCGTTGCCGGTCACAACCGGAGCGGCCTGCAATTGGCCGGCCGCACCAACAGCGAGCGTGACGAGGCTCAACGCGATCGCACGTTTCACCCTGCTCATGTCAGCCTCCTTCAGCCGTCACATCCACCTGCCGAGCCCCGCACCGGAACCGTGGATCACAATGCTTGACGTGAAGAAATCGTTCCGGACGGCGAGATTCTTTCCGGCGCAACGACGGAGAATGCCGAAGGCGCCAAGCCTGCCGCAGTCTCCCCAGGCTTCCGGCAGTTCGACCAGGTTACACGAGATCCGGCCGATTAGTTCGTTGCGAGTGCCACGCACTTCCTCCTGGTCTATAAAGCGATCGCATTCGGCTCCGAGAGAGCTGCAATCTCCTCCCTCCCCTCGAAAAGGGGGAGGGGGGTGGGGATCGCGAACCTCCTCCGGATGGATGCGGCAGAAATTGTACGACACGAGTGGAGCGAGATCGCGCAGGCGCGGTTTTCGAATTTGTTTGAAAAGGCGTTCGTCGATCGAGTGAAGCGGCGCATGGCAACGCGTTGGTCAGCGGAAGTGAAACTTCGCAGCTCCGGGCCGCCGTGCCACCCTTCGCGAGCCGCAAGCCCGCGGCGCTCTCTAAGTTTCCTCTTTCACCCGCGGCGGGCCCATCAGCGCCGGCTGGAACAGCACCGCCGCCGCCATCGTGCACACCAGGGCGAGCGCCATCAATTTGCCCATGCTGGAAGTGCCGGGATGGCTGGAGAGCCACAGGCTGCCGAACGCGGTCGCCGTGGTGAGCGCGCTGAAGACCACCGCTCGCGTGAGACTCGATTGCAGCAGCGCGGTTTTTCCCTGCCGCCACGCCATGATGTAGTAGATCTTGAACGCGACTCCGACCCCGAGCAGCAGCGGCAGCGCGATGATGTCGGCGAAATTCAGCGGGAGCTCGATCAGGACGCACAGCTCCAAGGTGACGACGCCGGCGACGAGCAGCGGCACCAGCGTGAGCAGGACGTCGGTGATCCGGCGTAGCGTGATCCACAACAGCACGGCGATGGCCGAGAGGGCGAAGATGCCGGCTTGGACGAAGGCCCGCACCACGGTGTTGCCGGCTTCGAACAGCGACACCGCCGGCCCGGTCGCGTCCGGCTGGACCGCCAATACCGCGGTCACGAAGTCGCGCAGGACTTCGGTGTTGTCGGGGTCGCCTTTGGGCAGGACCTGAACCCGCGCGTGGCCGTCCGGGGTGACCCACTCCCTGGCCAGATCGCGCGGGATGTTTTCGACGGTGATGCGCTCCGGCTTGAGCTCCTGCCTGAGCTGGTGGAGCGAGATCCGCAGCGGCGCGACGACCGCGGTTTCCGCCCGTTTGCGGGCGGATGGATCGGACTTGGCCAAGCGGGACAGGAGCCCGGACAGCCGTCTTGCCGCGTCGGCTCCGGGCCCTTGCTGGTTTCCGGCGACCTTGGTCAGGGTGTCGGCCGTGGACGACAGCGCCTCGACGTTCTCCTGGTCGGTGGGAGGCGGATCGGTTTCCTTGGGGTTGAGCGAGGCGTCGATCGCCGCCGCCGCCGCGCGGATGAGCTTGAGCTTTTCGTCCTGATCCTTGGGCACCAGTCCCTGCAGCGTCATCGTGCGCGAGACTTGCGGCAGGTTCGCGATCCGCTGCGCGGTCGCGTCCGCGGCGCCGAGATTCGGCGTCATGATCTCGATGGAATTGGCTCCGGTCTCGGGATCTCTTCTCAGCTCGAGAAAGGTCGCGACCGATTCGACCTTGGGACTGCGCAGGTGCAGCGGATTGAAGTCGAACGGCAGGAACAGCAGCAGCGGCGAGGCGAGCACGACGACGAGAACGGTCAGCACCACGACCGCAATGCGGTGGCGCTGCAGGAATCGGTCGGCCGGAGCCAACCACGCAAAACCCATGGAGTGCGGCTCTCCGGGCGGCTTCAGGATCGCCAGCAGCGCCGGCAGCACGGTGATGCTGCTGATGAAGGCGATGATCATGCCCGAGCCGGCGATCTGTCCGAGCTCGGAGAGACCGCGGTACGCGGTCGGCAGGAACGAGGAGAAACCGACCGCGGTCGCCGCCGCGGCGAGCGCCAGCGGGCCGCCGACCTTCACGGCGGTGCTGTGCAGGGCTTTGGGCAGGTCCTCATAATCGTGGCGTTCGGCACGGTAGCGCACGCTGAACTGGATGCCGAAATCGATGCCGAGCCCGACGAACAGCACGAAGAACGCCACCGAGATCAGGTTGAACGCGCCGACCAGGAACAGGCCCCATGCCACGGAGACCGCCAGGCCGAGCGTGATGCTGACCGCGACCGCGAAGATGATGCGGAACGATCGCAGCGCCAGCCACAGGATGAGGAGGACCGCCAGCAGCGATGCGGTGGCATTGAGGCCGGCGTTCTGCTTGAGGGTGCCGAATTCGTCGTCGTCGATCGGGATCAGACCGGTCTGGCGCACCCGCGCCCGATAGTTCTCGGCGAGGTGCAGATCCGCGGCGGTCCGGGCGATCGCATTGGTCGCCGCCAGTCCGGGCTGCAGCGCGCTGAAGTCGAGCACCGGCTCGACCTCGATGAATCGCCGCAGCTCGCCCGGCTGCGCCGGCTTGCCGCTGGCCAGCACGCGCCAGGAAAAGCTCGCCGGGCGGCCGGCCACAACGTCTTCGACGGTATCGGCGGCGAGCGTCATCGGTCGCGTCATATCGTCGAGCTTAAGCTCCTTGCGCTCCACTCCCATGACGCCGAACGACAGCGCGTCGAGCGTGCCTCGCAGACTCGGGTCGGCGGCCAGCGTCTCGAGCAGAGCGTCCGCCCGTGTCAAGCCGTCGGTGACCCGCGCGACCTCCTCGGTCGACAGGAACAGCAATCCGTTGCGTTCGAAGAAGCTGCCGCTCTGCGGCTGGCGAACTGCCCGGATGACATCGGGGCGGCCTTGCAGGACCTCGGCGAGCTTGGTCGCTGCTTGCTCGACCAGTTCCGGCGTCGGCGCGTCGACCACGGCGAGGATTTCCCGTTGCGGGAAGGCGGCCATGTACTCCGTCGCCCGTTGCGTCCAGGGCAGCTGCTTCGAGATCAGCTCGTTGATGTCGGTCTTGATGGCGAAATGCCGCGCGGCGTAGACGGCGGATGCCGCCGACAGGATGAGCGCGAGCGCGAGGACCCACCACGGGTACCGGGTGCAGAAATCGACGATTCGGACGATGGCGGACTTCAGCATCGAATGGGGATCAGCGGCCGGATTCGCATCCGGCTGTCCGGTTTGGGATCATCGGGTGAGCGGCCGATGAAATGCATATGGATCGGGCGAAAAGGCAACCAAAAACCGCGTGCGTTCAGTCCCTGCGGACCGGTGGAAAGCCCCTCCCGCCGCAACGCCGGCACGGCCGGCCAGTTGCCCGGGTGCGAAAGATACCCGCCCGATGCGCCTCGCTCGCGCTGCGTCGGTTTCGGCCGAGCCCGCACAAGCTTACCCCAATCCAGACACACGGGGGAACCGCCCGGGTTTAAGGTGTACGGGAGTTCAGTCAAGTATTCGGGATCGGATAGCGGGTGCGAGTAGATGGGACAAGTCCGGCAGAATCTTGTCTCCCGGCCGACATGCCTGCGGCAATTGCTCCGACCGCCGTCCTTGGCTATGGATGATCGCGGATTTGCGCGGACCGCGCCGATTCCGGCGGAATGGGATCATCCGATGCGCGTGCGGCAGGTGCGATCGTGACGCTGGCGGCCGAGCTTGCGCCGTCGTTCTCGCAGCGTCTGAGTGCCGCAGCCGCGGAAACCGACCGGCTGCTGGACCGCCTGCTGGCATCGGCCCCGTGCCAGAACGAGATCCTGCGGCCGCAGCGGCTGCTCGATGCGGTTCGCTATGCGAGCCTGGGCGGGGGCAAGCGGATTCGGCCGTTTCTGGTGGTCGAGGCCGCCGCCCTGTTCGAGGCCCCGCGCGAGCGCGCGCTGATGGCGGGGGCCGCGCTCGAATGCGTGCACTGCTATTCGCTGGTTCACGACGACCTGCCGGCGATGGATGACGACGACCTGCGGCGCGGGCAGCCGAGCGTGCACAAGGCATTCGACGAGGCGACCGCCATTCTGGTCGGGGACAGCCTGCTCACGTTCGCCTTCGACGTGGTGTCCCGGCCCGAGACCCACCCCGACGCCGCGGTCCGGGTCGAGCTCGTATCCGCGCTGGCGCGCGCCGCGGGGTTCGGCGGCATGGCCGGCGGCCAGATGCTCGATCTTGCCGCCGAAGGCCGGTTCGATCCGCGCCGGGAGCCGCTCGATCTTGCGGCGATCACGACGTTGCAGCAGATGAAGACCGGAGCGCTGTTGCGGTTCGCCTGCGTAGCGGGCGCGATCCTGGCCAGGGCGCGCCCCGAGGAACGCGAGGCGCTCGCCCGCTACGGCGAGGCGATCGGCCGCGCGTTCCAGATCGCCGACGACCTGCTCGACGTCGAAGGCGACGCCGCGACCGTCGGCAAGTCCACCGGCAAGGACGCGGCGGCCGGAAAAGCCACCTTTGTCGGGGTGCTCGGCGCCGAGGGAGCCCGGGCGTGGCTCAAGAATCTGGTCGCGGAGGCCGAAGCCGCGCTTGCGGGCTTCGGCTCTCGCGCCGCCATGCTCGCCGCCATTGCCCGCTTCATCGCCGAGCGCCGCGCATGACGTGGCCGACGTTCGCCGCGCCGCAACGGCTCGCCCGTTGGGCGGCCGCGTGGCCGTGGCGGCGCAGCGCTCGCGCCGAGCCGAGCCTGCCGGAGGGGCGCGTCGATGTCGCGGCGCGCGCGGAGCTCGGGCATTTGCGCGAATGGCGCAATGCTTTCGCCGATCTGCGCAAGGATCATCGCTATTACGAGCTGGTCGAGGACACGATCGCGCAAGGTTTCGAATATCGCTATTTCGTGGTGCGGGACGCGCACGGCGGCGTTCTGGCGATCCAGCCGTTTCTGCTGCTCGATCAGGATCTGTTGGCCGGAGCCGGAGAGAGCATCGGCGCGCTCGCCGGCCTGCTCCGGCATCTGTGGCCCCGCTTCCTGCGCGTGCGCACGCTGATGATCGGCTGCGCGGCCGGGGAGGGGCACCTCGACGGCGGGCGCGGCGGCGATGAGCCCCGCCAGCGGGCCTCCGCGCGGCTGCTGGCGGGCGCGGTCCTCAGCCATGCCCGCGCGCTCCGCGCGCGGCTGATCGTGCTCAAGGAATTCCCGGCGAACTATCGCAGCGCGCTCGAATGTTTCTTGGCTCGCGGGTTCACGCGGGTTCCCAGCATGCCGATGACGCGGCTCGACATCGATTACCCGAGTTTCGAAGACTATTTGCAGCGCGCGCTGAGCCGCAAGACGCGCCGGGATCTTCGGCTGAAATTTCGGGCCGCGGAGCAAGCGGCGTCGATCGAGCTCGAACTGCGCACCGACGCCACGCCCGTCATCGACGAGCTCTATCCGCTGTATTTGCAGGTCTACGGTCGCTCGCGGATGCGTTTCGAGACGCTGACAAAAACCTATTTTTGCGAGATCGGGCGGCGCATGCCCGACAAGGTCCGCTTCTTCGTGTGGCGGCAGAACGGGCGCGCCGTCGCGTTCAGCTTGTGCATGATCGAGGGCGACGCGATCTACGCCGAATATCTGGGGCTCGACTACGCGGTGGCGCTCGACCTGCATCTCTACCATTACGCGGTGCGCGACGTGGTGCGCTGGGGCATGGCCCAGGGGTGCAAGTCCTTTCGCAGCGGCGGCCTGAACTACGATCCCAAGCTGCACATGCGCCATCGTCTCGACCCGCTCGACCTCTACGTCCGCCACACCTCGACGCCCGTCAACGCCGTGCTCAAGCGGATCCTGCCGCTGCTCGAGCCAACGCGCCGCGACCCGACGCTGCGCAAGTTCGCGAATTTCGCCGAGATCTGGGGCCGGCCGTAGCCGGCAGCCCGGATGGAGCGCCGCACCGAACCCGGATGTTTCCGCGTTCGGCGACGACAGCTCTCAAGATCGCGGACCTCGAGGTGCGCTTTGCCATTCTCGCCGACGTCGCTCCAGCTAGAGCGGATTCCGGTCACGTTGAAGCATAGCTTTCCCCGCGATCCGACGGCCGGCCTGGTCGAGGCGGAGGGGGCGCTTTCGCTTCAACTTCCTGCGACGGGTCCGTCGGCGGGACCCAATGCGATCGATTGCCGGGTCAAGCCCGGCAATGACGAGATGAGATCGGCTTGGGCTGCGGTCGGGATCACACCCCGAACAGCTTCGTGTAGCGTGCCTTGATCTCGTCCGCCTGCTCCAGCACGGCAGCCGCGTCCTCCTTCATCGTCTTGATCCCGCTGAGCGGCTTGCGGCCCTCCTTCTCCTTCGCCTTGGGGTGCACGGAGCGCAGCGCGCCCGCGTCGATGATCAGCTGCTGCGCCTCGGGCGTGAAGCAGAAGTTCTGGAACAGGCGCGCCGCGTTCGGACTCGGCGCGCGCGCGAAAATCCCGTTCGGCCCGACAATGAGCGGCGACCCCTCCGTGGCGTAGACCGGCTCCACCGCCTGGCCCGCCTCCTTGAGGTGCAGGACGACATACTCGCTGCCGTCCACCTGCACGGCGCGCTCGCCGACCGCGAGCTTCTTCGGCGGGTCGGTCGCGGACTGCACCTGCATGACGCGCTGCTTGGCCAGCTCCGCGAAGTAGTTCCAGCCCAGATCGCGCGCCATCTGGAACGTCGCCGTCATCGTGCTGCCGCTATAGCCGGGATGCGACTTGACCAACTTGCCGCTCCAGCGCGGATCGAGAAGGTCGGCAAAGCTCTTCGGCGCCTCCTCGGCCTTCACCAGATTGGTATTGTAGGCGATGACGCTGAGCGTGATGCGGAAGCTCGCGAACATTCCGTCCGCGTCCTTGTGCTCCGGCGGATAATATTGCGCGACGTCCTCCGGCACGTGAGCGGCGAGCAGGCCGTCGCGCTTCCAAACCAGGAAATGCGCCGCATCTGACGAGTTCACCACGTCGACCGCGTAGATGCGGCTGGCATATTCCTGGCCGATGCGCTGGAAGACACGCTCGGCGCCCGAGCGCTCCACCCCTACCGCAACGCCCGGGTAATTCGCCTCGAAACCCGCGGCGATTCGCTCGGCAGCGGTGAGATCGATCGAGGTGTACCAGGCAACCTTGCCCTCCTTCTGTGCAGCCGAGACGAGCTCGGGCGTGATGGCGCTGGCTGGCGGAGCGGCCGAGAGCACGCGGGTGGCAGTCGCGCTCAGGGCAAGGGCGGTGGAGGCCTTCAGCACGGCGCGGCGGGTGATTTTCGAACCCGGCATCGTAACCTCCTGCGGCGCGGATCGAGGCGCCAACACATGTCATGGGAACGGAAGAATGTTCAATTTCCCAAATCATATCCAAAGGACCTGATCAAGTAGAGCCGCCCGTGCGGCCTTGGGGCGGATTCCAGAGCCTCGAGGTGCGCCAAGCGCGCGTCAATAAGACCGGAATCCGCGCTAGAAGCAAAGGTTGGCCACGAAGTTTCCGCGTTTGTCTCTGATCGCGTAGCGACATTCCGCGCGCTTGAGAGCGGCCTTGGCAGCTTCATTGCCGAGCGCCGCGGCTCTATCGTAATACGCCTTGGCGGCATCTGAATCCCGCGGTCCGCCTCGCCCGCCTTGCGCGAAAGCGCCCATCCGCTCCAATGCCCCCGGATGACCTTGCGCAGCCGCTTTTTCAAACAACGCCCGCGCGGCGACATCGTCCTTCGACCCGCCGATGCCGTCCGCGATCATCAAACCGAGCTGATACTGCGCTTCTGCCGAATTCGTTTCTGCCGCTCTCGAAAGCAAGGCTCTGGCTTCGACAGGATCCGACGGTGCGCCGCCCTCGTAAGAGAGCGCCGCGAGATTGAGGGCGCCGCGGGGGTTGCCCGCCGCGGACGCGCGCTCGAACAGCTTGCGCGCCTCGGCCGGGTCCTTGGCAACGCCTGACCCGGTCGCGAGCAGCACGCCGAGTTCGACCATGGCCGACGTGCTCCCCTTGTCGGCCGCCTTGCGATAGGCGCTGACAGCTTCCGGCAATTGTCGATCGGCCGCGTAGGCCCGGCCGAGCTGGTAAAGCGCTCGGCGTGACGCCGCCGACGCAATTCTGCAAAATTTGATCGCTGTCGCGACATCGGACTGGGCGATATCGCTGGTGCCTTTGACGTCCGTCGGCTTGTCCGGATCGGCAGGGTCGGCGGCGAGCCGGTCGCAAAGCACAAGATCGGCTGATTGAGCGTGGGCTGAGGAATCAAGCGAGGGGATGGTCAGCGCCAACAGGCCGATGCCGAAGTTGTAAGCGATCGAAACTGCGCCAGATCGTTTGATCATGATCCCGTGTCGGTTTCTTGCGCGAGGTTTTTTGCGACGAACCACCTCCAAGTGAAGCGATCCGCGATGCGTTGAAGCCATGACCAACGTCGGCGGGGGTTTCGAGGCCCCGCGCTGGCGGGTCCGAGGCGGTGCGTTACGGTTCTCCCGCCGCAGCGCGCTAAACCTATTCCGCCGCGCTGCGGCCCGCGCCGGAAGCGCCGAAGCGGCGCTCGATATAATCGAGCACCAGGTTCTTGAAATCGGCCGAAAGCGTCGGGCCGCGCAGGGTGTGGGCCTTCTTGCCGTCGATGAACACCGGGGCGGTCGGCTGCTCGCCGGTGCCCGGCAGCGAGATGCCGATGTCGGCGTGCTTGGATTCGCCCGGGCCATTGACGATGCAGCCCATCACCGCGACGTTGAGCGCTTCGACGCCCGGATAGCGCGTCTTCCACGCCGGCATCGAGTCGTGGATGAAGTCCTGGATGTCCTTGGCGAGCTCCTGGAACGTGGTCGACGTGGTGCGGCCGCAGCCGGGGCAGGCGGCGACCAGCGGCACGAAGGTGCGGAACCCCATGGTCTGCAGCAGCTCCTGGCAGACCTTGACCTCGAGCGTGCGGTCGCCGTTGGGCTCCGGGGTCAGCGAGATGCGGATGGTGTCGCCGATGCCCCGCTGCAAAAGAATGCCGAGCGCCGCCGAGGACGCGATGATGCCCTTCGAGCCCATGCCGGCCTCGGTCAGCCCGAGGTGCAGCGCGTAGTCGGAGCGCCGCGCGAGCTCGGTATAGACCGCGATGAGGTCCTGCACGGCGGAGACCTTGGCCGAGAGGATGATCCGCGATTTTTCCAAGCCGATCTCCTCGGCCCGCGCCGCCGAGATGAGCGCCGATTGCACCATGGCTTCGCGCGTCACCGCGCGCGCCTCGACGGGCTTCGGCGAACGCGCATTCGCGTCCATCAGCCGGGTCAGGAGCTCCTGGTCGAGCGAACCCCAGTTGGCGCCGATGCGGACCGGCTTGCCGTGGCGGATCGCGGTCTCGACGATCGCCGAGAACTGCCGGTCCTTCTTGTCCTTGAAGCCGACGTTGCCGGGGTTGATGCGGTACTTGTCGAGCGCCTCGGCCGCGGCCGGGTGCTCGGCCAGGAGCTTGTGGCCGATGTAGTGGAAATCGCCGACGATCGGCACGTCGACGCCCAATTTGAGCAGCCGCTCCTTGATGTGCGGCACGGCGGCGGCCGCCTCGTCGCGGTCGACCGTGATGCGCACGATCTCGGAGCCCGCGCGCGCCAGCGCCGCCACCTGCGTGGCGGTCGCCGCCGCGTCCGCGGTGTCGGTATTGGTCATGGACTGGACCACGATCGGCGCGCCGCCGCCGACGGCAACGCGCCCGACCTCGACCGCCACCGACGTATGCCGGGGCGCCGGCGCGGCGGTGGGGGCGGTGGTTTCCATTCCGTTCTCCATGGCCAGCGCAGTGCCAGATCGGGGTTTCGGGGTCAACCGGTCCCGACGAGGGCCGGGGCCCGGCTGCCGGCATGGCTAATATAGGCCGAAAACGCCGGGAGGGCAGGGCGGGGCTAGGGACGAAGCCCAAGTGCTGACAGGGTGATTGTCGCTTCGACTTAGCACCGCCACGCGACACCCCAGCGATCCGCATGCGTCACCTCCGCCACCGGCCGGCGCGCGAGCGGGCCGAAGCTTCCCTGCGGATAACCGATCGGCATCAGCGCGTAGGTCGACACGTCATCGGGCAGATCGAGCACGGCCCTGACCTCGTCCTCGCACCGGATGTGGTTGGTCGTGATCAAGGTGCCCAGCCCGAACGCGCGGCAGGCGAGGATGATGTTCTGCACGGCCGGATAGATGCTGGCGCCGCGGATGCGGCGCTCGTAGGCGAGCTCCTGCTCGTAACGTTGCTGCACGGATGCAGGCAATGCCTCGCGCGGCGGCGGCGGCCTCTCACGCAGGCACGGCACCAGCAGCACCGGCGCCTCGCCCATGTGCTCCCACAGGTACGCGCCCGAGGCGAGGAAGCGCCGATACTGCTCCTCGCTCATGTGCGCGGGACGCCCGCGCGCGCGATAGATCGCGCTGGCGATATCCGAGGCCTTGCGGTAGATCGCGCCCAGTTTCCGTCGCTGCTCGGCGTCGCGCACCACCACGAAAGCCCAATGCTGGGCATTGCCCGCCGAGGGAGCGCGGATCGCGGCATCCAGGATCTTCGTGAGAATTTCATCCGGCACCGGGTCTGGCTTGAGCCGCCGCAGCGAGCGGGCGGAATACATTGCGTCGAACAATCCGATTTCCGACATGGGCTGCCTCGCCGCGCTCGAACGAAAGACGGTCCCGATATCACAGCCGCTGCAAATTGCCGATCGAGCTGGAGGCGAGGAACAGGCCGATGCGGAATCCGGCTGCGGTTGTTTCGGTCCTGAGAATCACGCTTCCGTCGCTCGTGCGCCACAAGAAGAAATCCGCCTGCTGCTCCGCGGGTTTGCCGAGCTCCTCGACGCAATATCGAAAGGTCTCCGTCACGATGCGGTCCGCGTCCCGGCGGTTCGCCAGCAGCAAATACGGAGCGATCGCGCAGATTCGGCCATGCACCGCCTGCACCATCACCTCCCAGGGGCGTCCCAAAAAACTGACCGGCACCGCGTTGTAGTTCTTTTCGCCCACGAACTGGCGCCCCATGGCGGCATTCTCGCTCGGGGAGAACTCGATGAGGCCGCCGAGCCCCTCGACGGATCCATCGAGCTTGTACCTGCCGACCGCGAAAGTCTCAGGCGGAGCAGCTTTGCCCTGAAACGGCCAGCGCATCATCGGTCATTCTCGCCAATATTGAATGAACCAATAGGTCTCCCGCCGCGACCAATACTAGCGCTGACGACTCCTGGCTCGAGAGTTGCCGGCGTTGGCATGACGCTCCGATCAAGCCCGGCCGCTGTTGCATGGCACACCACGCATCGAGTCTGGCCGAGCCGAGTGCCCCAGGCAATCGCAAACCGGAATTCGGGGAGAAAGCGATGCTCCAGCAACACAGGCCCGGCGTCCTTCTATGCCTGGAGCGGGCCGGCGAAAATGCGAACGGCTGGCGGGGCTGGCCGGCGATTCTCGTTCCCGGGAGACCTACGTTCGCATGGCAAGCCAGTGGCGCGCGCTTGCCGCGCACCGGGAATTCGTCGAGCAGATCGAGGGCCTGCTTACCGCTTCCGGCGCGAGCAAACGAGAGGAGCTCGATGCTTCGTCGAGCTCGACGCCGGGCTGAGGCGACGCCTCGCCCATGCCGGCCAACGCCGAGCACGCGCAGATGCTCTCGGCCACGGCTTGCGATGCTCGTTGCCGCGCCGGCCGAACAGGCGCACCCTGTGAGGGCTCCAAGGAGGGAGGACAAGGTGCGCCACCGGCCGATAGGATTTGCCGCGGCGTTGGCAGCCGCTTTGGTGCTCGTCGCGAGCCCGGCGTCGGCCCAAAAGCCGGGCGGCACCTTGCGCATGTATCTGTGGGACAACCCGCCGAGCGCCTCGATCCACGAGGAGGCGACCGTCTCCACCGTGATGCCGTTCATGGCCCTGTTCAACAATCTGGTGCTCTACGACCAGGCGAAACAGCTCAACACCATGGACGCCATCGAGCCGGAGCTCGCGACCAGCTGGGCGTGGAACGACGACGGAACCCGGCTCACGTTCGCGCTGCGCCGGGACGTGATCTGGCACGACGGCAAGCCGTTCACGGCCAACGACGTCGTGTGCACGATGGACAGGCTGCAAGGCAAGGCCGAGGACAAATTCCGCAAGAACCCGCGCAAGATCTGGTGGAACAATTTGAAAGAGGTCGTCGCCGACGGCGACCATGAGGTGAGCTTCATCCTCGGGCGTCCGCAGGCCTCCTTCCTCGCCTTGTTCGCCACCGGCTACACGCCGATCTATCCCTGTCACGTCTCGGCCCAGGACATGCGCACGAAGCCGGTCGGCACCGGCCCGTTCAAGTTCGTGGAGTTCAAGGGCAACGAGTCCGTCAAGCTGGTCCGCAACGCCGACTATTGGCGCAAGGGCCATCCCTACCTCGACGCCATCGACTGGCGCATCGTCGCCAACCGGTCGACCCGGGTTCTCGCCTTCATCGCCGGCGAGTTCGATATGACGTTCTCGCTCGACCTGACGGTCGCGCTGGTGAGAGACATAAAATCGCAGCTGCCGAAGGCGGTTTGCGAGCTGCAGCCGACCAACAACACCACCAACCTGATCGTCAATCGCAACGCGGCGCCGTTCGACGATCCCGGAATGCGATCGGCGCTGGCGTTGGCGCTCGATCGCAAGGCCTTCATCGACATCCTCACCGAGGGTCAGGCCAAGGTCGGCGGCGTGATGCTGCCGGGACCCGAGGGCAGCTGGGGCATGCCGGCGGAAATGGTCGCGGCGCTGCCGGGCTACGGCACCGACGTCGGCAACAGCCGGGGGGAAGCGCGCAAGATCATGGCGGGCCTCGGTTACGGTGCGGGCAATCCCCTCAAGCTCAAGGTCGCGACCCGGAACATCCCGCTCTATCGCGATCCGGCGGTGATTCTCATCGATCAGCTCAAGCAGATTCACGTCGAGGCCGAGCTCGATCCCATCGAGACCAACCAATGGTTCGCCAAGGTCGCGCGCGGGGATTACTCGGTCGGCCTGAACTTGACCGCCGCGGCGCTCGACGACCCGGATGTGAACTTTTACGAAAACTACGCGTGCGGCTCGGAGCGCAACTACCCCGGCTACTGCAATCCGGCGGTCGACAAGCTGATCGACCGGCAGTCGCGGGAGACGGATCTAGCGAAGCGCCGGAGCTTGGTGTGGGAGGTCGAGAAGAAGCTCGCCGAGGACGTCGCCCGGCCGATCATCATGCAGGGCGTCGCCGGCCTATGCTGGCAGCCCTACGTCCGGGGCTTCGTGCTGCACCACAACGGCATCTACAACAACTGGCGCTTCGACGACGTCTGGCTGGACAAGTGATACCAAATACGGCCTTCGCTGTGCCATGCCCAGCAGAGCTCGGGGATGAGCCGGGGATCAAGGCAGATTCCGTAGGGTGGGCAAAGCGCGAAGCGCGTGCCCACCATTAGAGATGTCGGTCAGAGGCCGGAAATCACAAAAAATAGTCGCCTGGTTTCCAGACGTCGGGCACGGCGCGCCTGCACGCGCCTTTGCCCACCCTACAGCACTGCCGTCCTCCTCAATTATGGTGGCGAATTGGTCTTGGAGCCCTGCTCCGCGGGTTGGGCGGCGTCGCCGGCCGACGTCTCGGCGGACGGCTCGCCGCCGATTGCCCGCGACGGGAACAGGGCGGCCGGGAAGTCCGCGGCATAGCGCGGCGCTTTCGGCCGCGGGCGATACTCCGGCCGGGGACTGAGGTCCGGCTCGACCAATCTGCGATACAAGTGCCACGTCGCATGGGCGAGGACCGGCATCACGACGGCGAGGCCGAGCAGGAACGGCAGCGAGCCGATCAGGAGCGCCAGCGCGACGATGAGGCCCCAGATCGCGATCGGCACCGGGTTGGCGAGAACCGCTCGCACCGAGGTGTGGATCGCCACCGCGGCGCCGACCTCGCGGTCGAGCAGCAACGGGAACGAGACCACGCTCATGATCAGCACCAGGACCGCGAAGACAAACCCCAGCGCGTTGCCGGCGATGATCAGCGTCCAACCGCGCGGCGTCGTGAAGACGTCCCGGGCGAATTGCGTGAGTGAACCCGGCGTCGAAAAACCGAACAGGGACTGATATAGCAGCTCCGCCGTCGCGAGCCAGATCAGGAAGATCGCCATCAGCAGGAACCCGAGCGCGAGGATGGCGTCGCGCGAGGGGGATCGCAGCACGTCGAACGCATTGGTCCAGGAGGATTGCAGCCCCAGCTCGCGCCGGCGGCTCAGCTCATAGAGGCCCACCGCCGCGAACGGACCGAGGAGCGCGAACCCCGAGGCGAGCGGGAACAACAGCGGCACGACCTCGTAGCCGAACGTCAAACAGGCCAGGAACAGGCCGACGAGCGGATAGAGGATGCCGAGGAACAGCACGTGCGTCGGCATCGCCGAAAAATCGTCGATCCCTCCGGCCAGCGCCCCTTTGAGGTCCGTGAGCCCGATCTTGCGGACTTTGGGGTACGAGGGGGTTTCGCCGACACCGGCGATCACATGGAGGTTCGGCATCGTCCTGCCTCCGGAATTGGCCGCCTCGACGGCGGTATCGATGTCACCGCCGCTCGCATTGACCCGCGCGACCCCCCGCGAATTCCCGGCCATTGTACCGCACCGGCCGGATGCCGTCATCCGGGATTCTCTCAGATCCCAGACCGGACATATTCCGCAGCCGTTGCCTGCGCTTGGCTGCGTCGAGCGCTTCGGTGCAGTCCAAACATTCTACCGGCCCGCGTAGTCCGGAGGCGGTTCGAAGCCCCCGAACTCGCGCTCGATCAGGTGGGCAAAGGTGATCGTGGTGCGATCTTCGAGATAAGGCCCGATGATCTGAACACCGATCGGCAAATCGGTTTCCGAACGATCAATTGGTGCAGCAGTCGCGGGAAGCCCCGGTGCCGTCGCAACTCCCGGCCAAACCAACTGGTCGAAATAGGGGTACTCCTTGCCGTCGATTTCAATATGTCGGGCCCACATCGGCGACGAATGATCGTGGGGAAAGGCCGCGGTCGGCATCGGTGGGCAGAGCACAGCATCCCATTCGCGAAAGAGTTCGCTCCATTGCCACTGGAGCCGGGCGCGCGCCACATCGGCCGTCAGCCAGTCGCGATGGCTAGAGACGGCCCCGCGGATGCGGTCCGCCCCTAGGCTCTGATCGTCGGGCTTGAGCGCCTGTGCCGCACTTTGCGCTTGTTGATAGCGATCGGGTGGCCCGTAGCCGGTCGTAACGGACGATAACAGCCGCATGTAAAGCCGCGCTGCATCCGCAAGGTCGGGTAGGAGCGGGCTCTCACGCATTACTTTGACACCTGCTTTGACGAGATTCTGTGACAGTCGATCAAGCGCAGTCCGCACAGTTGTTGCCGTCGGCAATAGAGGATGGGTGTCGATGACGAGCACCCGAAAGCTCTTGAGATCCTCGTGTCTTGGGCTAGGTAATGCCAGTCGATACGCAATGCCCTCACGCGCCTCATCTGGACCAGCGATCACATCGAGGGCTAGCTCAAGATCGATCGCACTCCTCGCCATTGGTCCGACGACCACGAGATCGGGCTGGTAGGGCAATGCCCTTGGAGGGCCCGGGGGCGCATGGCCCCGCATGGGTACGACCCCAAAACTCGGTTTATGAGCGTAAACACCGCAATAGTGTGCCGGTACGCGCAGCGATCCGCCAATATCCGACCCAAGCGATATCGGCCCAAAACCGGCAGCTAAGGCAGCCGCGGAACCACCGGAGGAGCCACCCGGTGTGCGGTTGAGATCCCAGGGATTGTTGGTGGTTCCATAGACATCGTTGTAGCTCTGAAAATCCAATAGAAGATGTGGGACATTGGTCTTGCCGAGAACAACAGCGCCCGCAGCTTTGAGCCGAGCGACCGTAGTCGCGTCCTCGGCTGGCGTCCAGTTCCTGAAATTCGATATTCCCCAGGTGGTGGGTAGCCCAGTGATGTTAAAGGATTCTTTGATTGTAATCGGAATGCCGAGCAGCGGCTGCCGCGCACCACGCGCCAGGGCGGCATCTGCGGCCTTGGCGGCACTGCGGGCTCGCTCGAAGTCACGAACAACGACCGCATTGAGGCGTGGATCGAGCGCGTCGATGCGCGCGATGACATCTTCAGCGAGCTCGATTGCAGAAATCTTTCGGGCCTGCAGTGCTTCAACAAGTTCTTTGGTCGTTCGGTACTCCCACTTAGATCCCGCCATAGAAACCGGCTTCTGAGCAAAAGCTCGGCCGGTCCATGTATCCTTCGAGACGGCACCAGTGACCGCTACCGCGCCGGCCGCAATCAAAAAGTCGCGCCTGCTTCGACTTTTCATGACTCGGCCCTCCCACAGTTGTTTTGCGCTGGTACTTGCAAGTTTGGGCAGCGACCCGTCTGGATACAGCGACAACTCCGCATGACGCCTTAAGACGACCCTGCGGCTGTCGCTGATCAAGCCGGCAATAAAAGGACAGTCGGTGAGGATAGTGCCTGCCGACGGCATCACGGCTGCCCATTTGCCCGAACGGAGGCGTCGGCACGTCCCCGTTTCAAAGGGCAACTTCTTATAGCTTACACCGATTTAGCAGCCGATTGAAGGGTGGTTGGCGTCAGGGAGTGAGAAGCTCGTTATTCGGCGCCGATCTGCTGCACTGCGGCAGAGCGCGCGGCATTCCCGCGGAACGGGGTCATCAGGCTCAAGCCGTCGCTACTGGGCGAGGCCGATCGCGCGCAGGTAACGTGACGCGCCCGGATGCATGAGGTCCACACTCGGCGCCCCCGAGGCCGCACTCGCACTTCCGCAATCCGCGGCGAGGCGGACGTGAACCGAAGGCCGCCGTTCTTCGCATTTCGACCCGAAGCGGACTCTCGACAGACCGCTCATTCGATCACCTCGTCGGCCTGAGCGAACAACGCGGGCGGCACGGTAAGGCCGAGGGCCTTGGCGGTTTTCAGGTTGATCACCAGTTCGAACCGCGTGGGCTGCACGACGGGCAGATCGGCGGCACTCGCGCCCTTGAGGATTCGACCCGCCAGAATGCCGGCCTGGTGGTAGGCGTCCGTGAGGCTCGGACCGTAGCTCATCAGGCCGCCGCCAGCCGGAAACTCCCGGATGTGGTAGATCGCGGGAATCCGCCGTTGGGCCGCGAGCGCCACGAGTCGATCGCGGCGCGAATCGAAGAACGGATCGTTCTGGACGACCATGGCGGCGGCTCCGCGTTCGGCGAGCGCCGAGAAGCTCCGCTCCAGCTCGGTTTCGGTGCTGGCGCCTACGACAACCAGCCGCCGGCCGAGCGTCTGGGCAGCAGCCTGCACATCCTGCGTCTGGGACTCGGCATCGCCGCGGTCCTGAGGGTTTGTGAGCAATGCCAGAACCCGGGCGTCGGGGACCAGTTGGGCGAGCAAGCCTAGTCGTTTGCCCCCGAGCAGGCCGCTCATGATGTTTACGCCGGTGGCATTTCCGCCCGGCCGGTTCAGGCTGGCGACTAGGCCGGCCGCCACCGGATCGCCGCTTACGAAGAGCACCGGGACCGGGCTGGCCGCCGCCTTTGCCGCACGCGCCGAAGGAACACCGCCGCCGGCCATGATGATCGCGGGGTGCAGGCCAGCAAGCTGGTTGGCCAGCGCCGGCAAAAGGTCATACGCGCCCTTTGCCCAGCGATATTCGATCGTAGCGGTCCGGCCGTCGATGTAGCCGAACGCCTTGAGGCCTTCGAGAAACGCCGCGGTATGGCCGGCGGATTCCTCGGGTGATCGGCTGCTCAGGAAACCGATTAGCGGGGCGGCGTGCTGCTGCGCCCGCGCCGCGAGCGGCCACGCAGCCGCGCCGCCGAGAAGCACGATGAACTCGCGTCGTCTCATAACCAGCTCCGACGCTAAGACGCATGCTGGCAATATTGAAACGATAGCACGCCGTGACCCCCACGGTATGCGGAATTCAGCCGCCCGTGAGGGTGCCCTCCGACGTTATGACCGCCAGCCAAATGACCGTTGTTGGCAGATCCCGGAAGCGGCGCCTGACATATTTGACGGCTGCTCACGGTTTCAAAGCGCACTCGGCAAGCACCCGACGGTGCGTTCATGAGTTCAGCCCAAAGCTCCCGGCTCCCAATGGATCGCATTTCATTCTTGAGTGTTGCTTATCTGCCACATGTCGAATCAACCGGTGGTGATATACTTATGATCGAATCATTCTTGGAGGCCGCCATGAGCAGGTTGCTCGCTGTCGCCGTTGCGGTTGCTGTCTTTGTTTGGGGAGGCTCCGCGCAGGCGGCCGACATGCCGGTAAAGGCGCCCCCGCGGATGGCAGCTCCGGTTCTCGCGATTCCCTTCAGTTGGACCGGCTTTTATGTCGGGCTCAACGCCGGAGGCAGCTTGGGGACCTGGGGCGCGAGCAGCAACGCCCAGATCTTCGAGCCCGACTCGTTCAGTTCCAGTCCGAGGCTGCTGGGCGCCGTCGGCGGCGGTCAGGCCGGGTTCAACTGGCAATTCGATCCGTGGGTAGTCGGCATCGAAGCCGACATCCAAGCGACCAGTGAGCGAAAAACACAGGCTTTTACGCTTGTCTCGCCCGACGATTTTGCCTGCGACCAAGCGTTCCCGTCGTGCGACTACCTCAACAGATGGAAGTTTCCGTGGTTCGGAACGGTGCGCGGACGCCTGGGCTTTGCCAGCGACCGATGGCTGTTCTACGCCACGGGCGGTTTTGCCTATGGCGAAGCTCGATACGATCTCGCGCTGACCGGTCCGGTCTTCGGTTTGGTTGTCCACGATTCTACGCGCAAGTCGGGCTGGACCGCCGGCGGCGGCGTCGAGGCGGCGATCAGCAGTCTCTGGTCGGTCAAACTCGAGTATTTGTATGTCGATCTGGGCACGCGCAGCATCTCTGCAGAAAATCCGTTCGCAACCCCTGAGACTATCGTCAGCAGTTATCACATTCGCGACCACATCCTGCGGCTCGGAGTGAACCTGCGGTTCGGCGCGGTTTCCAGCCCGGTCGTGGCCAAATACTAATCACACGGTCCCGGTGCTGCCGGTGGCAATTGCAACGGTTCCCAAAATTCAAGCAGAGTGGGCTTTACACGCTTGAAGAACACACAATCGGCAGCGTTCATGGAAGCTTACGGGGGAACGGAATTTCGTACGTCCCGTGATAGACATTCGTTGCGGTCGAGCCAAGATTGTTGAAAATATCTTTCAGACCGGGACCGATCAGCTTCACGGCGCCAAACACGGCGAGTCCAGTTCCGGCAGCGATGAGGCAGTACTCCATAGCCGCTGCGCCGGTCTCGTCGGTCACAAAGCGCGCCAGCAGGTTTGGCATACGCACAATCCGCTCAAACAGGTTGCCCCCTGCAGCGTCCGGCATCTTCGACGACGGATCTTACCGATCGATTTGAAACAAGACCGGCATCAATCGAAAATTGTCGGAAATTTTTTACGGCGAATCCCGCCCGCCCACCCGAGAAGCCGTGTGGAGAACCCAGCGGCTGCCGCCGATTACTGCACCGTTGCCATAAAGTTCACAGACGCGCTGCTACTCCAGCATCCACGAAGGTCAGCAATACCGCCGGAACGGTGATATGGTGTATGCCAGCCAGGTTGTCCATTCGATTTCGTTGCGTAGATCTTCGCCGTGCTCGCCGGTTGCAATTTTCAGAAACTGTATAGTGCCTGAATTCTGCTTTATACGAAACACCGAAGCGAGGTGTGCTCGACCCGCCCACCGTCCAATTCATCGCCTAGAGCATCCCGCTTTCCCGCTGTGGTCTTGTCTGCTCCTGGGCACATCCCGGAACTGGCGGCTGACATATTTGACGGCTGCCTACGGTTCCAAAGCGGACTCTGGCAAACCAGCCAATGGCGTGTTACGAGCTCACGCCAAAGCTCCCGGCTCCCGTCCAGCCCGTGCAAGAACGCCCGCCTACTTGGCGAGGCCGATCTCGCGCAGGTAGCGCAACACGCCCGGATGAATGAGGTCGAGGCTGGGCGCGGCAGCCAACGTGTTGGCCGCGGTCGTTTCGCGCGCCTGCGGGAGTTTCTTGCCGAGCGCATCCTCGGCGCGGTCGAGCGCGCGCGCCAGCCGATAGGCAATGTCATCGCTGAGCGTCGGCCGCGCCAGGATGAAGCTCCACGAGCCGACCGAATGGATTTCCGCGTCCTGTCCGGGATAGCTGCCGGCGGGAACCGTCAGGGCTTTCAGAAACGGGTGCTTGTCGCGGATGCGCTCGAGCTCGTCGGCGTCCGGCGCGAGGAACCGGCCGCCCGCCTGCGCCATCGCGGTGAAACCCGGCCAGCCGGCGCCGCCGCCCCATAACGCCGCGGCGCGGCCGTCGAGCACCATGGCCGGGCCGTCGCCCGCACGGTCGAGATAGATCGCCTGGAAATCCCGGTCCTGGTCGAGCCCGAGCCCGTCGAGCACGTAGCGCGAGAGCATCACCAATCCGGAACCGCGCGCGCCGAAGGCGACCGGCTTGCCGACGAGATCCCGGATCGATCGGGCGGGGCTGTCGCCGCGGACCGCGAACATCCCGGGCGTCGAATACATCGCCGCGAGGATCTTGAGCGGCGTACGCGGCCGGCCGATGCCCATGAGCGCCTCATAGGCGGGCTCGCCCGCCACCAGGGCGATGTCGAGGCTCCCCGCCTCGAGCAGCGGAATGTTCTCGGTGCTGCCCTTGGTGTTGCGCGGCTCGAGGAGGAGCGAGGCATCCGTCTGGTTGACGACCTCGGCGAGAGCGCCGCCGTAGAGCGGAAACCCGCCGCCCGGCGTGGCGGTCCCGAGCGAGATTGTGGTCTTCTGCACGGCGGTCCCCGGATCTTGCGCCGCCGCGCAGGTGGCCAACACTACGGCCGCCGCGCATATGGCATGGTGGAGCATAGCGGTTTGCCTGAGCCGCAGACACGTTTCCCCTCTCCCCCTTGTGGGAGAGGGTGGCGCCGAACGAAGTGAGGCGTCGGGTGAGGGGTAGCTTTGGATTTCTTAGAATGCAAACACCCCTCACCCGGTTCGCACCTCGCAATGCTCGGTGCTCGCCACCCTCTCCCGCAAGGGGAGAGGGGAAGAGCGAGCAGTAGGGTGGGCAAAGGCGGCGAAGCCGCTGTGCCCACCATCGGCGGCGAGGCTTACGGTGGGCTTCGCGCTTCGCGCTCAGCCCACCCTACGAAAGCTAGCTCGTCTCAGGACAGCATCGCGGCCAGCTCCGTGAAATTGCCGACGATGATGTCCGGCTGGTACGGCGTCTCGCCGAACGGGCGTTTGCGGCGGTCGATGAAGGCGGTGCGCATGCCGTAGGCCTTGGCGCCGATGCAATCGAACGCGTGGTTGGCGACGAACAGGCAACTCGCGCGATCTTCGCCGATCAACTCCTCGGCTTTCGCATAGGTCTTCCAGTGCGGCTTGAAATAGCCGGCTTGCTCGACCGAAATCACATGATCGAAGCGAAAGCCGATGTGCGGCCCCGCCGCCGCCAGCATGTCGCGATCGCCGTTGGAAAGGATGGCGAGCTTGTAGCCTGCGCCACGCAGCCGCTCGAGCGCCGGCACCACGTCGGGAAACGGCTCGAGCGTTTCGATCCGGGCGACCAGCCAGCGCGCCTCGTCCTGCGTGTAGGGGATGCCGCAGCGGTCCATGACGTAGGACACCGCGCGATGGCCGATCTGGCGGTACGGCGTGTGACCGCGGTCGCACAGCGCGTCGATCATCGAGTTCTCGAAATGCGTACGCCGCCACCAGGTGACGAAGCTGTTCGGTCTGCCGGCCCAGCCCTTCTTCTTCAGGAACGGCGTCACGGCTTCGGTGAGCCCGTTCTGCATGTCCACGATCGTGCCGTAAAGGTCGAAGACCAGCGCCTCGATCTCCCGCTTGATGATTTCCGGGCGCTCCATGGCGGCCACATCCTCGCTCGGTCTAAATAACCACGTCGCCGACGGCACGCCGGGGGCTCGGCGGCACGTCGCGCGTCGGATATCCCAGGCGAAATGCGAAGGTCGGCTTCCAGCTCGGGTCGCCGACGAGACTCGCCAACGCGCGCGCCGCGACGGGCTCCCTCGCCAGCTGCCGCTCGCGATCGACCAGTTCCACCGGCTGATTGATCGGCTGCATGGCGAGGCCGCGCGTGGTCGCGAACAGATGCATGCGCTGCCAGGCGCGTCCGGCGCGGATCGCCTGCGCGCGGTCGTAGAGCGCCTCCACCGCGATCAGCCCGAGGACGGGCGCAGACGGAACCTGCACGTCGCGCGTGGCATCGAGCCAGTAGCGATGATTGCGTTCCGGCGACGGCGCCGGGGCGATTTTTGCCAGCGCTGCGACGAGCGGAGACAACCCGGCGGTGTCGAGCGTCGGACCGTCGCGAAACTTCTGCACGTCTGCCCAGCGCTGCCGGAACCAGCGCTGGCTGTCGTCCACCATGCGCTGGTCGGCGATGATGGTTTCGGTCGCCGCGACCATCAGGTCGCCGAGTTTCTTGCGTTCGCTGTCGGCGCTGAAGAGCAACAGTTTCAGGCCCGTGCTTTCGCCGGCCAGCGAGTGGAGCGAACCGAGCAGCTCGGGCGCTATCGCGCGGCCGCGATCGTAGGGGGCGCGATTGGTGTGACGGCGGGGAATCGCGTCGTAAAGCTCGGCCCGCCGGCGCGGGCCGGGAGCCAGTTCGATGATCGCCACGAGGCTCGGCCGGGGCGCCGCCGGAATGGGTTCGAGGCTCCCGTCGACCAGCGTCACCTTGGCCTCACGGCCACGGGCAGCCGCGGCAAGCACCATGTTCTCCACGGCACATCCGAGACCGATGTGCATCTCCCGCAGATAGGGATCGAACGTGCCGAGATTCCTGGCGGTGTCGGCATGGATCTCGATTCGCTCGTCGGCGAGCTTGAAGCGCCAGGGCTGGGTGTTGTGCGGGTTGGCGGCGAGGATGCCCGCGCTTACCAGCGCGAGCGGCCCTTGATCCGCGCTCCAGTTCCGCCACGGCTCGTAGGCCGGACCCTCGCCGACGGAGAACACGCCTTCGCGATCGCTCCACCAGGCGCCCGCCCCGACCAACGAGAGGGCGGCGATGCCGGCCCCCTGCAACAATGCCCTTCGCTGCATTCTGCTACCCGCCGCGATCCAGCCGATAGATCCGCGTCGCGTTGTCGTGGAACAATTTTCGCTGGTCCTCGGGCGAGTATTCGGCGACCGCGGCGAGGAAGCCGTCGTAGATCGTCTCGAACGAGCCGGCGAGGCGGTCGACCGGATAATTGCTGGCGAACATGCAGCGCTCCGCGCCGAAGATCGAGATCGTGTCGCGGATGATCGGCCCGTTCGCCTCGATCGTCCAGGGCAGGCCCGGGCGGCCGAGGCCGGAAATTTTGATCGCGATGTTGAGCTGCGCCGCGACGGTTTCGAGCGCGCGGCGCCAGCCGTCGAGCGCTTCCGGACTGCGGTCGGCGGGAAGGCCGGTGTGGTTGATGACGATCTGGGTCGCGGGAAAATCGGCCGCGAGCTCGGCTGCGGCGTCGAGGTGCCACCAGGGGGTCTGCAGGTCGTAGGAGAATCCGCAGCGCTCGAGCTGGGAAAGGCCCGCCCGCCAGCGCGGATCGTCCATCGAGCCGGGCTCGCCGCGCCGGGCCTCGCGCGGATGGCTCGCGGCCTTGGGCTTGTGGCGGATGCCGCGCACCAGCCGGCATCTCGCGTGCTCGGCGAGGATCTGCTCGATGTCCGGCCGATCGAGCTGCGCGTGGCCGACGCAAGCGCTCGGCAGGCCGTACTCCCGGTGGATTTTTTCGATCCAGCGCGTCTCGCCCAAAGCATCGGCGCGGTCCCATTCGGCCTCGATATGCACGGTCTTGACGATGCGGTAGCGCGCACTGTCGCGGCGATAATCGGCCGGCAGATAATTGCGCCGGATCGCCGAATAATCGCCGTAGCGGAACGCAATGGGGACCGCATCGCAAAGCCAGGGGTGATAATTCCTGCCGAGGTCCCAGAAATGCTGGTGGGGGTCGACGACGGGAAATCCGTCGGTTTTCGCCGCGCGGTCGGACGGGTTCATCGCGCGGAGTTCAAGAAATGCCTCACGCGGCCGCGAGGGCAAGGCGCATCGCGGCGAGCGCCACCAGCGTCTCGAACGCCTTGATGGTGGCGGACGGATCGGCAATGCCGCGGCCGGCGATGTCGTAGGCGGTGCCGTGCGCGGGGGTCGCGATCGGCACCGGCAGGCCGCCCAAGATCGTCACGCCGCGCTCGAATCCCAGGAGTTTGAGCGCGATCTGGCCCTGGTCGTGGTACATGCTGAGCACGGCGTCGTAGTCGCCGCGCCGAGCCTTGATCCAGATGGTGTCGGCCGGGAAGGGGCCCTCGACCGCGTGGCCGCGCCGGCGGCCGTCCTCGACCGCCGGGCCGATGATATCGATCTCCTCGCGACCGAACACGCCGCCTTCGCCCGCATGCGGATTGAGACCGGCAACCGCGATTCTCGGCCGCGCCATGCCGGTTGCGCCGAGCATCGCGGCGGTCGCGTCGATCGCGCAGAGGATGCGCTCGCGGGTGAGCATGCCGGGAACCTCGCGCAGCGGCTCGTGCGAGGTCACGCGCGCGTTCCACAAATCGTCGAGACGATTGTATTCGCTGCACGGCCCTTTCCATTCGAGCACGTCGGCGGCCCAGCGGATCTCATCGGGATAGGGATTGCCGGCCTGCTTCAGCGCCAGCTTGTTCAACGGCGTGAACAGCACGCCGTCGACGCGGCCGGACTTGGCGAGCAGCAGCGCCTCGCGGAAATTGCGCATGGCGAAGCCGCCGCCGGCCGCGCTTGCTTCGCCCTGCCGTAGGGTCGCCGGGTCGAGGTGCCGAAGATCGACGAACACCGGCTTGCCGGGCGTTGCCTGCTCGATCTCAGCGAGGGCGACGACGGCAATGTCGGATTTCACGCCGGCGACTGTTTCGCCTTCGGCCAGGACCCGCCGGTCGCCGATCACCGACACGCAGGCGAGCTTCAGGAGATCGCTGCGGGCCAGCAGCTTGGCCAGCACTTCCGGGCTGATCCCCGCCGGATCGCCCATGGCGATGCAGATGCGGGGAATTGGATTGGCCATCCTGCTCCTCCAGTAATCATGTCGGGCCGCCGCGGCTCGCGAGCTATTTCATCCCGGGCAGGGCATGGATCTCCATGATTTCGATGGAGGCCTGCGGAATCTGCAGATGCGGATGGCCCTCGAACGATTTGGCTGCCGCTTCATGCGACTCCGCTTCCACGACCGAATACAGCATGATTTCGTTTTTGCTATCGGATGTGCCCTGGGTAGTAACGCGCTTGGTCTTACCTACCCCAGCCCCTACGTCGGCGAACATATTCGCATGATCGCTCATCCATTTCTTCCATTCAGCCTGCATCTTGCCTTGCGCAGCCTTTCTCGTGTCGGGATCGGTTTTTTTCCATTCGGCTAGCACTGAGGCCGGGGCGAGATACGTCACCAGGAATCTCTTCATAATTGTCAGCTCCCGCGGTGTTGGCGATACGCTTCGAGGTTTCATCGGTCCAGGATGTCGGAGTTTATCGCTTCGGAGAGGCCTCAACGATCCCGTCGTCCTGGGGGAGGGGATAACAGCGCGGGATTCAGGCAGAAAAAGGCCCTCGAATATTGCATCCGGGCTCGGAGCGGAACAATCTTGATATGCCGACGTCACCGGAGCGCGTCATTCCGGGGCGCCGCGAAGCGGCGAACCCGGAACCCATGAACACGGATCGCGAAATTTTCAGCCCGGTGTGCATGGGTCCCGGGTTCCCTCGCTTTCGCTCGGGCCCCGGGACGACGACTCGCGAATTGATGGAGAAATCTCATGACGGAAGGAACGGTCGGCTTCATCGGCCTTGGCCTGATGGGACAAGGCTTTACCCGCAGGCTGGCCGGGAAGGGCTACCGGGTGGTCGGCTTCGACATCGACGCGGCGAAAACCAGGGCGGCATCGGAATGGGGCGTCACGCCGGCGAACAGCGCGGCCGAAGTCGCGCAAGCCTGCGACATCATCCTCGTCAGCGTCATCGACCCGGCTGCGATCAAATCCGCGGTGGAAGATGTGGTGCTGGGTCCCAACGGCATCGTGGCGGCCGGGCGCGGCGACGGGAAAATCCTGGTGGATCATTCGACCACGGACCTCGAGACGACGCAGCGGATCGCGTCGGCGCTCGGCGCGCGTTGCGGCATGATGTTCGTCGATGCTCCGGTATCGGGTGGACCCGGCGCCGCCAGGGCGGGAACGCTGGCGATCATGGCGGGCGGTGCCGAGGCGGCGATCGCCCGCGTCGCGCCGCTCCTGCGCGATTTCGGCAAGATGACCCATATGGGGCCGGTCGGCACGGGGCAGGCGACGAAGCTCGTCAACCAGACGCTGGTGCTGACCAATTATTGCGTGCTGGCCGAAGCCTTGCGCCTGGCGCAGGCCCACGGCGTGGATGCGCGGAAAATTCCGGAGGCGCTCGCGACCGGCCACGCCGGTTCCAATCTGCTGGCGGCGGTGTTTCCGCAAATGATCGCCGAGGATTTCGCGCCCCGCGGGTTCGCGCGTCAGGTGCTCAAGGACCTGGAGATGCTGCAGGCCGCCGCGCGCGACCGGCATCTTGCGATGCCGATGGCGTCGCAGGCACTGACGCTGTATCGGCTCCTCGTCGCCGCGGGCAAGAGCGAGCTCGACGCGACGGCGGTTGTGACGCTGTACCCCAAGCCGTAGCCGCCGCCGCAAGGAGGACGAAAGTTCGACCGCGGAAGAACCTGCCGAAATATCGGAAGACGCGTGCCGATCCGGAAAATTCCGGATAAGATCGCGTCCTCGATCGCCGGCGCGAGGAAGCGGTTGCGATGCCTGGTACGGGTTCCCCGCGATTCCGGCGTATGGTCTCAACACAGGGGAAACGCCAATGAAACGCCGCGAATTCTTGCAAGCCACGGGCCTCGGGATAGCCGCATCCGCCGTAGCCGCGCCGGCCGTCGCCCAATCGATGCCGGAAATGAAATGGCGGCTCGCCGCGAGCTGGCCGAAATCGCTCGACACGCTGTGGGGCGGCTGCGAACATTTCTGCAAGCGCGTCGCCGAGATCACCGACAATCGCTTCCAGATCCAGCCGTTCGCGGCCGGCGAGCTCGTGCCCGGGCTGCAGGTGCTCGACGCGGTCCAGAACGGCACCGTCGAGATGGGCAACACCGCGATGTATTACTACTGGGGCAAGGACCCCGCGATGACGTTCGGCACCGCGCTGCCGTTCGGGCTCAACAGCCGGCAGATGTATGCGTGGCTGCACCATGCGGGCGGCAACGAGCTGCTCAACGAGGTGCTGAAGAACTTCAATTGCTTCGGGACGGCGGCCGGGAACACCGGCGCGCAGATGGGCGGCTGGTTCCGCAAGGAGATCAATACGACCGAGGATCTGAGGGGTCTCAAATTCCGCGTCGGCGGCTTTGCGGGAACGATCCTTGCCAGGCTCGGCGCGGTGCCGCAGCAACTCGCCGGCGGCGACATCTATCCGGCGCTGGAGAAAGGCACCATCGACGCCGCCGAATGGGTCGGCCCCTACGACGACGAGAAGCTCGGGTTCTACAAGATCGCCAAGAACTATTATTACCCGGGCTGGTGGGAGGGCTGCGGCCAGTCGCACAACATCGTCAATCTCGCCAAGTGGAACGAGCTGCCGAAGGTCTACCAGTCCGTGGTGCTCACCGCTTCCCACGAGACGTGGGGCTGGGTGCTCGGAAAATACGATGCGGGCAACCCGGCGGCGCTGCGACGGCTGATCGCGAACGGCACGCAATTCCGGCCGTTCCCTCAGGAGGTCCTGGTGGATTGCTACAAAGCCGCCGGCGACGTGTATGCGGACTTGTCGCAGACGAACCCGCTGTTCAAGAAGCTGCTGGACAGCGTCTTGCCGTTCCGCAGCGAAACCTCGCTGTGGATGCAGATCGCGGAGCTCTCCTACGACGGCTTCATCATCCGCATGCGCGCCCGGAGCTGAGCAGACTCGATCCGTCGAACATCAATGTGCCGAGGCCGAAGCGCCTCGGCACGGGTGCCTGCGGCGATGTAGCTTCGGCGCGGCAAACCGCGCCGAAAGCGTGTGACGCAGCTCACACCCTCTGCGCCGGCGATTTTCCTTGCGAGTGTGAGCTTTGTCACAATGAATATCCGCGTCGGATCCTAAGCTGCCGGCATGCACCCGCTTCTCAACTCACCGAACAGGGAGGAGAAGATGTCAGTTCATCCGACGGCCCTGGCACGGCAGATTTCGGCAACATGGCTCAGGAACGCGGTTTCCGGATTGTTGGCGGCGCTCGTCCTGGTGTTTCTGCTGATTCTGTTGCCGTGAAAACGTCGCGTGCCGGAACGTGCACGCGCAAGACCGGCATCAGCCCATCAGGCTCGCCAGGAATCGCACCGACGCCGCCAGCAGGAACAGCCCGAAGGCGATCTCGAGCCGGGGCTTCGACAGCGCGTGGGCGAGCCGGGCGCCGTAGCCGGCGGTGAGGCTCGAGACCGGCGCCATCACCGCAACGCCGAGCAACGATACGAATCCGATCGAGAGCGGCGGCAGCAGCGCCTGATGCGGCAAGCCGGCCAGCATGTAGCCGGCCGTCCCCGCGACGGTGATGGGCACGCCGAGCCCCGCCGAGGTCGCGACCGCGTTGTGCAGCGGCTTGCCGTGCAGCGTCAGGATCATGTTGGAGACCGAGCCGCCGCTCACCCCCATCAGGGCCGAGCATAGACCCACCAGAAAGCCGTATCCGGCCATACCGATGCGACTCGGCAGCTCGCTCGCGAGCCGCCAGGTCTCGCGGCCGAACAACAGCTTTGCGGCAATGAGGCTCGCGATCACCACGAACGCCAGCTTGAACAATGCGGCGGGCGCGAACGCGGCGAGGATCGATCCGACCGCGACCCCCGCGATGGCGGGGAGGGCCCAGAGCCGCACGATGTTCTCGATCACCGCGCCTCTGGCGCGGTGCGCGCGGTACGACTGGATGGTCGTCGGCACGATGATCGCCAAGGAGGTGCCGACACAGAGCTGCATGCGCACCTCCTCGGGCACGCCGAGGATGCGAAACACCTCGTAGAGCACGGGGACGATCACGGCGCCGCCGCCGATCCCGAACAGCCCGGCCAGAATGCCGGTGATCATTCCGCCGACGACGATGGCGGCCGCGAGCAAGGCGAGCTCGCCGGCGGGAGCGCCGAACCCCATGTCTCTGTCTCCGAAGAACGCCGGCCCGGACAGGCCGGGGAGGATCACGCGAAGGGGATGTGCGTCAAATCGCGATGCCTGTCCAGCCGCGGCGCCGGAGCTTCGATGCGCGGGAGCACAGTCTCAAGAGTCTGTCTCGAAACGGGTCGCCGATACCTTGCGCCTCATTCGATCACCTCGTCGGCGCGGGCGAGAAGGGAAGGTGAGACCGTAAGGCCGAGCGCCTTCGCTGTCTTGAGGTTGATGACCAACTGGTACTTGGTGGGCTGCTCCACGGGTAGTTCACCTGGCTTGTCGCCCTTGAGGATCTTGTGCACGTAGGTAGCAGCGCGGTGATAGACCTCGAAGAAATCCGGACCATAACTCATCAAGCTGCCAGTTTGCGGAAATTCCCGAAAGGCGGCCATGATCGGCAGCCGATTGTGCATGGCAAGCTCTGCGACGCGCGCTCGGCTAGCATAGGCTGACCCACCTGCGGCGACGAGAACCGCCTCTACGCTGTGCTGGATCATCGCCGCGAAAGCGGGTTCGAAGTCCGGGTCGCCCCGCACCAAAAAAGGACCTTCAATTTGGAGACCAAGTTGATCGCCCGCCTGTTGCAGCGCAGGCGCCCAAGCTCGTCGAAACTGTTCGATATCCAGATCCCATAGGACGCCGACGCGAGAAACCTGACCGACCGCTTCCTTGAGCAGTTCGAGCTGCTTGCCGAATCGCTCCGATGAGGCAGCGTAGGTCAATCCCGTTATATTTCCGCCGGGTCGAGCGAAGCTGGCAATAAGCCCCTCTCCGACGGGATCACTGCTTCCGGCAATCATGACGATGGGGATCTTCGAAGTCGCAGCCTTGGCCGCGGCAATCGGGCCGGGCCCAAAAACCACAATTACATCGACGTTCATGCTCACAAGTTCGGCAGCCAGTGCAGGAAGGTCCTCGAATTTTCCTTCTCCGGACCGGCTCTCGAAAATAAGATTTCGGCCTTCGACGTAACCCAGTTCTTGGAGGCCTTGCACCAGCGCCGTCCAGGTTGGGGCAGTGCCTCGGAAAGCGAGGAACAGAACTCCGATGCGATACACCTTCTCCGCCGCCGCGCGCGCAATAAGCGGCCATGCCACCGCCGTGCCGCCGACAAGCGTGATGAACTCCCGCCGCCTCACTCGATCACCTCGTCGGCGCCCACTGATCACGGTGCCTTGTACCCGAATACCCAGCTCAGGATACCACACTCCAGGCTGGTTTCATGCCTGGCGCGAAGCTCATCTGTTCGAGCACATCCAGCCACGGTCTCGTGATGACGATCGCGAGCGCACGGGAAGCCAGGGCATCATGAATTTCGAGACCGAATGTCAGGCTCACATCGCCACGAAGTCGAACGCCTCGCGCCGGCGGACCAGGCGGCCGGGGAGGGGAAATGCGCCGCGCAGCAGAGTCGCGGTGTCGCAGAGGGCGCCGAACAAGTTTCGCCGCGTCTCCGCGGCCTGTTTCCCTCAGCTCCGGGTTCGAGCCTGCAACAGCGAGTGGATCGCGTCGCCGGGGATGCGAATAAGACGGCCAAGACAGTGAACGCCAGCGAACCGGCAGCAGGCCCGGTTCTATTCCGTCCGCGTGTCACCTTGGCGGGAGATTGACTGCTGCCGCGACGCGAGCTCGGATTGAAGGGTCTCGGCTCGGGCCAGAAATTCACGTCCGAGAGCCTCGAGATTGTCCGCCATCCTGCGATCAGATTTGGCGCGGGCCAAGCGAAAGTATCGTTCTGCCCGCAAGCGCAGATATGCCGCGTGCTCCATGGAGGGAATTCCCTCATGCGGGGGCTCAGTCCTAGACGGAACTTATCCCAGCTTCCGCTGGCGCGCGCGCCTCTTTGCGCGGCAGGTTGCTCAATCTTTGAGCGTCGGCATTCATGCATCGGGATGTAATATCGGCCCGGCGGGCGAGCACGTCTACCCGACCGGAGCGCGTCCGGGTCGCGGTCGGCGAGGTCGACCTCCAAACTGTCGGCGGGGACCGCTCACGCCCACCAGCCGGACGCCTGTCGCTGCTGCGCCGCGTGATGGTAAGCTGTACGTTGCCTGGAGGCCTAGGCCGTAAGGATAGGTGATGCGCTCAATTCTCGAACATTGCGCGGCAGCTCGGCGCGAAAGGCTTGAGCCCGGAGCGATCTTGCTCGAGGAGCAGGAACGGACGGGCCGGCTCTTTGTCCTTATCGAAGGACACGTGGAGGTCTTGCGAGGCAACACGCAAATCGCCCTGATCAAGGAGCCCGGATCGATCTTCGGTGAAATGTCCATATTGTTGAATCTTCCGCACACGGCGACGGTCAAGGCGCAATCCGCGGTCGAGGTTCATGTATTTGACGAGGCGCCGCGATTTCTCCGATCGGATCCTGAGATCGCGTTTCTCATCGCCAAGCTGCTTGCGCAACGCCTCAACGCCGCCACAACCTATCTCGTCGATCTGAAACGTCAGTTCGCCGACCAAAGCAATCATCTTGAAATGGTCGGTGAGGTACTGGAAAGCTTGGTCCATCAGCAATATGAAGAAGTCAGGCCGGGCTCGGATCGAGATCCGGGCCTTTGACGGCCAGCCATCCAGGCAGCTCGATCAGCTTTTCGATGGGACGACGCAGAGCGCGGTCGAGTCGCACGATCTGATTGCCCGCAGCCGAGAACCAAAGCGCCCTTTGCTGTTCGCAATCCAAGATGACATGGGCGGGAGGCCGTCCGAATTGATGCCCGGCATTGAAGACCCATGTTGGTCCTACGCAATCCGCCCATGATCCCCCTTGGCGGAATGGCGACTGATGCACGTGACCGCAGAGGACGAAATCGGGTCGGTATTGGAGGATCCATCGTCGCAGATCGGCATCTCCATGATGCCGGACGCCGTCCCAGCTCGTGGCAGAACTGGCCGGCGGCGCGTGGTGAACCCAGATCCAGCGCCTTGGCCGCTTTTTTGCGTCCGCCGCCAACAACGCTTCGATCGCGCCGCGAACCGTCGGCCCGTCCCACCACGGGCAGACCGTGAATAGGGTATCCGAGAAAACGAATGAGTCGCCGTCGCAGGGTACGCCGCAGTCCCGAGCCCCGAGAATCCACCGCGATACCTTCTCTCCAGTTTCATCTCTCGTATCGAGGTCATGATTACCCGAACAGACCAGCAATTGAGTCTTCGCGGTCAGCTTGGCAATGTACTTTCGGACCACGACACTTTGGGCCCGAAAGTCGACCATCGACGACAGGTCCAAATGGTCGCCGGCGATAACGACGACATCGAAGTCTCCGGCAACCTCGGTGACCCAGTCATATTGTTGAAGGGAGTAGTGCAGATCGGCAACAAGTAGACATCGCATTGACCTGGTAGTTCCTGCGAGATCGCACTGTATCGTTCCATCGCGCCTCGAGGCAAGCGAGCTGTCGCCGAAACCGCGCCTATGTTTGGAGCAAATGCCGAATAAATGGGCCGTCGCAATTGCACAGGCCCAGCGCCGGGTCCGGCCGCATTCAAGAGTCTCGTGGCGCCGGGCTCGCATTGCAACGAAGTCGAACGCATCGCGCCGGCGAACCATGCGGCCGACGCCAGGGCATCACGATCGGCGGCGACACGCTTTCAATCATTTCCAGGGGGCCCTTTAGGCACGCGCCTCCCTTGCTACTGAATACCCCGAGCCCGCAAGTCTTGAACGTAGTGGTCGGTATCGGCGGCAACGGGGAAAACCGGCTTGGGTTGCACAAAATAAGCGAGCGCGGAAATGCTCATGCAGACTGAAATCGTGAGTGCGAGGCTGAGTTGAGATGTTCTGGTCATGATCGTGCTTCGAGCCGACAAACGTGCAACCTTGGTGGTTTCCGCACATATCCATTTCTTGACGGGATTGAAAGCCGATTTCGCAAGCTGATCGTATTCGGCACCGCGAAGGGTTACTTGATCTTGCCTTGTGACAATAAACTTTGTCCGAGTACTGGGTATAAACTGACGCTATCCGGTGGATTGCCGACCGGAGGAGCTTTCTCGCGTTCGTGGAGGGGGCGGATCTGCGATCTCGGTCCCGACCGAATCGAGGAATGGCGCGATGGTCGACGTCCGGCGGGTCTCAGCCTCGCATCGCAACGAAGTCGAACGCATCGCGCCGGCGGACCAGGCGGCCGACGGACGGGGAAGGGAAATGCGCCGTGCACAGCAGAGTTGAGGTGTCGCAGAGTTCGCCGAACAGGTTTCGCCGCGTCCGCGCAGACTGGTTGGCGTCGTAGTCCGGCCTCGCGCTCAGCTCCGGGTACCGGGCCTGCAGCGGCGAGTGGATCATGTCGCCGGTGATCAAAGCGTCGGCGCCCGCCTTGCCGACGCGCACCGAATAATGATCGATGGTGTGGCCGGGCGTCGGGATGAGCGTGAGCAGATCGTCGAACGCGTGCGTGCTCTTGACGATGTCGGCGCGCCTGGCCGCCACGATCGGCAGCACGGAATCCGTGACCCAGGGACACGCCTCGGGATCCTGCTGCTGGCGCATGGTCCAATAGTCGAGCTCGCGATCGGCGAACAGGTAGCGCGCCTTCGGGAACGTCGGCACCCAGCGGCCGTCTTCGAGCCGCGTGTTCCAGCCGACATGGTCGGGATGCAAATGCGTGCACAGGACGAAGTCGATGTCGCCGGCGCCCAGGCCGCAAGCCGCGAGGTTCTTCTCGTAGCGATCGGAATTGAGCATGTGCCAAAAGGCGCGGGCAGGTCGCGGCTTGTGGTTGCCGACGCAGGTGTCGATCAGGATGTTGTGGTGCGGCGTCTGCACGAGATAACTCTGGATGCAGAGTACGAGCCTGTCTTCCGCATCGAGAAACGTCGGCCTGAGCCAGGCACGGTTCTCGGCCAGAATCCCGCTCGTCAGCGTCGGGAAGAATTGCAGCGCGTCGAAGAACGGCGCCTCCTGCTCGACGATGCGCTGGACGATGCTGCTGCCGATCTGGATCTGGACTGGCATGGTTGAGCGGCCGAGCTTTGACTTGGAATCACCGTAGACCCGCCATAAACGAGTCGGACCCTTGGGCGTCGGGGACAGGCAGTACCGCGTCCGCCCGGCTGGACGGTCCCGGTCCCTTCAGGTTGCCCCCTGCGGTCGATCGGGACCGTTCAAAGCCGGGCGCGGTTTCGCTTTACCAGGATTCGTCGTGGCCGGCATCCCGTGGTCGGGATGCGTCGCCGAACTATTTCTTCGCCCGGACGGTGCTCGGGATCGCGCCGAAGGCGACTCGGGATGATCGATCGCCGTTGGTTTCTCGGCGCCGGCGCCGGCTCGGTACGCTTCGGTCGCTCGCCCGCAGCTGTGCGGGGAATGCTGGATCGGCAGGGGCTCGCCGCGCCTTCCTCCCGCGTCAGTTATGACGCGCTCGGCGATCGATTGCCACAGTCGCTGGAGGCAGCGAAGATCCTCGGTCAAAGCCAGCGCGGAAGCTATTTCGGCGTCTGCAGGACGATGCCGTAGCGTTGGTATATCCGATCGACCGTTCCATCGGCGCGCAACCGCTCGAGCGCCTCGTCAATGGCCTCGCGCAGCTTCTCATCCGGCCGGACCATGCCGACGCCCACATTCCATGTAAGGTTCGCCTCGCTCTCGTCGGGCCCGAGGATGCGGACTGCATTGCCCGCATGCGTCAGGTTGAAATAGCCGGCCGCGGTCGGCGTGACCGCCGCCGCATCGATCTCGTGATTTGCCACCGCTTCGAGGCTGTCCTCCTCGAAGCCGAAAGTCGACGTTGCCACGTGGCGCTGGCTGAGGACCATTGCCGCCATGGAACCCACTTGCACCCCGACCTTGGTGTGCTCGTTGAGATCCTTGAACGAGGTGAGCCTGCTGTCCGACGGCACGGCGAGAGCGACGCCCGTCCGATAGTAGGGCTTCGAGATCCTGAGATTGGTTTCGCCCTGGGCTTCGCGATCGGCAATCGTATCCATGAGAATGTCGCAGTCGGCACTGCGAAGCTGGTAGATGCTGATGATCCAGTCCAGCTCCAGCGAGACGCCGAGCTGCTGGGCAAGAGCGCGACCCAGCTCGATCTGGAACCCCGGAGGATCGCCGGCCTTGCTGGCGAAGGGAAGGGAGTTGGGATGAGCACACAGCCCGAGTGTCCCGGCCGAGCGGATGCTATCGAGAGATCGCGCCGCAACTGGCGCCGTGAGGTCTAAAGTGGCGAGGAACGCTAGCGAGAGAATTACTTTCATTTTCCTCGTTCCAAGACGGATGGACCAGATGGCTTGACCATTCCTAATTGGGCTTCAGCGATCGGATGTACTTGAGGATCGCAACGATTTGCGCTTCGCTGAAGGCTTCGCCAAAAGCCGGCATCGCGCCCTCCTTGCCGAGCTTGATGCGGTCGCGGAGGAAGTCGTCACTGCGCGGCGAATCCATGAGCTTCGGCCCCTTGCCGGCGGTCCTGCCGCCATCGGAATGACAATAGCCGCAGGTCGACGCGAACAATTGACCGACATCGGTCGTCGGCTCGTTCGGCGCGGTCGTGGCTTGTTGCGCCGCGACCGGGAGGCCGCAAGCGATGGTTACGGCGACTACGCCAATCGGCATCGACGCCAGGACCCATAAGTCTCGTCTCATCAAGATCAAACCCGCCTGCACGAACTCCTTAAACGCACTGGGGAGCGCGGCTTGCGCCGGCTCCCCAGCCGGAGGATCGCAACGATCTATTTCAGGCTGTAGACGATGAGCGCGCCATCGTCCCGCGGCATGCTCGTGTAGACCCCGCCAAACGTGGGAGCGTAGTCGTCCGACGCCATGCCACCAAAACCCGCCGTCACGGCGATGTATTGCTTGCCCTCGGCGGAGTAGCTGACGATCCCGCCCTGGTGGCCGGTACCGTCAGAGTGCTTCCACAGCTCGGCGCCGGTTTCGGCATTGTAAGCGTGGAGCACCCCGCGGGAATCAGGCACGAACACGAGATTGCCCGCCGTCGATAGCACGCTAGCGAGCGGTGGTTCGGGGAAGCGGACCTCCCACTTCTTCGCCCCGGTCACCGGGTCGCGAGCGTCGAGGTGACCATAGATCTCGCCACCCGGAGGAGGCGCAATCTTGAAGTCGGCGCCAATGTTCAGTTGGACTTGAGGCGCGGTAACCGGCGTCGTCTTCTGGACGTCGAGGGTCATGCACCATTCCTGGCCGAGCTTGTAGTAGAGGCCGGTGTTCGGGTTGTAGGAACCCGCGTTGAAGCTCACGCCGCCCGAGATATGCGGGCACAGCGGTTCAGCTACCTTGCCGGCCGGGAAGTCGCGCCGACCGATCAGCTCACCCGTTTTGGGGTCGATGTTCTTGACGAAATTACTGTTCTGCGTGATGCGCCATACATTCTTGATCTTGGCGCTGCGGTCGTAGACGAAGATGTAGCCGCTTTTATTGGGATGCACCACAAGCTTCTGGCCGTCGCGATCGAGCATCACGAACTCGCCGACCGCGCTGTCAAAGTCCCAGGCGTCGTGCGGGAGTTCCTGATGATAGAACTTCAGCTTGCCGGTATCGATATCGAGCCCGATCACGGAGGAGGTATAAAGATTGTCGCCGGGGCGCGCGCCCTGCGTCTTGTAGTCGGGGCCCGACCAATCGTACAGCGGGGCCGGGTTGGCCGTGCCCCACCAGATCGTGTTGGTCTCGGAGTCGTAGGTGCCCGGCATCCAGCCGCCGCCACCTCCCGTGCGCCAGGAGTCGTTGCCCCAGGTCTTCATGGCGTCATCGGTGCCGGCGACAGTCAGGAACTCCCATTTCTTCGCGCCAGTGGTGGCGTCGACGCCGAAGATCGGACCACGGCCCGGCCATTCCCCGCCCTGCGCGCCGATGACGACCAGGCCTTTGGCATAAAGCGGCGCACCGGTGAAGCCGACCGTCAGCTTCTGGGAATCGATCAGCTTGGTCTCCCACGCAGGCTTGCCGGTCTTCATGTCGAGCGCAATCAGTCGCCCATCCATGGTGCCGACGAACACCTTGCCCTCGCCGATTGCCACGCCGCGATTGTAAGGCGAGTGGGTCTGGCGCTTGATCAGCGCTTCGTCCAACTCCGGGAAATACGACCAGATTAGCTCACCGGTGGCGCCGTTCAGGGCAAAGGTCCGGCTGTAGGAGCCGGTGTAGTAGAGCACGCCATCCGCCACGAGCGGCATCGATTGCACGCCCCGGGTGGACCGTCCCGGAATGTGGATCCAGGCAATACTCAAATTAGACACGTTGTTCGCGTTGACCTGGTCGAGCGGGCTGTAGTGATAGGATTTGTAGGAACCATGGTAGGTCAGCCAGTCATTTTGGCCGCCGGCTTCGATGCGTGCGGTATCCACCGTTTGAGCGAACACCGACGCCGCGGCGAGCGTCGCACTGAAGGCGAGCGCAACGGATACAGCAAGACCTTTCGGTTGGTTCTTCATGGTGGTTTCCTCCAGTTTTTGCATGGTTGTCGAGATTTCCGACGCCTGTCCGATGTTCCGATTCCATCCAGTGTCCGAATTTGAACGTTTCCGCCGCGCACCGGCGTCGTCACGGTTTGAGCGCGCCTTGGGTCTCGACATAGACGGCATAGACCGAGGTGCTGCCCGTCATGAACAGCCGGTTCCGCTTCTTGCCGCCGAAGCACAGATTGGAGCAGGTCTCCGGCAGGTGGATCTTGCCGATCAGCTCGCCGGTCGGCGCGTAACAGCGCACGCCGTCCTCCTTGGGATCGGCCCAGCCCATGCTGCACCAGACATTGCCGTCGATATCGGTGCGCACGCCGTCGGTGAATCCGGGCGCGAAATTCTCGGCGAACACCTTGTCGTTGGCGAGCTTGTCGCCGACGACGTCGAACACCCGCATGTTCGACCGGCCGCCGTGGGTCAGCCCGGTATCGATGATGTAGAGCTTCTTCTCGTCGGGCGAGAACGCGAGTCCGTTCGGCTTGTCGAAAGTATCCGCCACGATCGTCGCCCGGCCGGTTTTTCCGTCGATCCGATAGACCCGCGGCGGCAATTCGAAATCGGCCTTGTGGCCCTCGTAATTGCCGAGGATGCCGTAGCCCGGATCGGTGAACCAGATGGCGCCGTCCGAGGCTACGACCACGTCGTTGGGGGCGTTGAGCTTCTTGCCCTCGTAGCTGTCCAGCAGCACATCGATGGTGCCGTCCGGCTCGGTCCGGGTGACGCGCCGCGCATCGTGCTCGCAGCTGATGAGCCGCCCCTCGCGATCGCGCGTGTTGCCGTTGGTATAGTTCGAGGGCGTGCGGAAGACGCTCACGTGCCCGTCTTCCTCCAGCCAGCGCATCATGCGATTGTTGGGAATATCGCTCCACACCAGAAATCCGCCGTCGCGGAAATAGACCGGGCCCTCGGCCCAGCGGAAGCCGGTGGCGATCCGCTCGATCGCCGCATTGCCGACCATGTATTTGAACTTCTTGTCGTCGAGCACTTCGACGCGAGGGTCGGGGTAGCGCCAATTGGGCAGATTCCCCAGGGGCAATGTGTCCGCCTTGGCGGGATCGAGCGCCATCGCGGTCGCGGCAGCGGCGGCACTAGCCAAAAAAGTGCGTCGTTCCATGACAACCTCCTCCCCCGCCCCCGGAAGCCGGATGGGTCATCGTTGCCGAAAGCCTGCCAGACGGCACGGCGCACCGCTCGATGTCCCACAACAGCCGAATGCGGCGATTGAGTCGCGAGCGAATCGAAGCGGTTTGTCTGGTTGTTGAATTGCCGGCCGAGGCCTGAGCGTTTCCTGTCCTGCGGAAGTGGTGTACGCCTCCCCCTTTCCAGGGCCGACCGCATCCTCAGGGAAAAGACTGAGGTCCAGCGTAGGATACTGCGTTTGGCTGTCAAGCTTTGCGCAAGCTCCCGGCAGCGGTGCTGGCATGTCCGTCCCGCAATTCATGCGGCGGTGTGGAGTTTCCACGCCGAAAATTTTTCACGCCGCCCGGCCCAAGTTGTCCGTTTCGCAACTTGGCGACTGCTGCGCAGCGAAGATCTCACCCCGTCCCGGTGAATACGATGGCGACGGGGCTCCCATTCCGGATCACTTGGCCGGTCGGCGCGAGCAACCCGGAGCCGGCATCCACCCGAAACGTCACGATCGCGTCGCCCTGCTCGTTGGCCGCATGGAGAAAACCCCCTGCCGGGTCGAGGCCGATGAATCGCGGGCCGCGGCCCTGCGTGAGCTGCCAGCCGATCGCGGTCAGCGATCCGTTGTCCGCATCGGCGGCGTAAGCGGCGACGCTGTCGTGGCCGCGGTTCGAGCAATACACGAACCGGCCGTCCGGCGTGACCGCGATCTCGGCGGTCGTGCTGTAGCCGGTGAAGTCCGTCGGCAGCGTGGTGACCACCTGGATCGGCGTCAGCGCCCCGCGCCCGGCGTCCCAGCGGCAGGTGGCGACCGTGCTGTCGAGCTCGTTGAGCACCCAGACGACCGGAAGCTTCGGGTGAAATGCCAGATGGCGGGGAAAGCCGGCCGCTCGTTGCGTCGAAGCGGAACACGAACACGCGATCGAGCCCCTTGTCCGGCACCAGCACGAAGCGGCCGGAGGGATCGAACGCGACATCGTGCGGATGCGAGCTCAGTTGCTCGGTCTTGTGGGCACGAGCCCGCATCAGCAAGGAAGGGATACGAAGATGGCACAGCGTTCCTTTTGCGGCATCGACGTTGCCAAGGACCCGCTTGGACGAGATGGTGTTACCGGAGGAGTTGTGTTGGTCGGTAGGTAACGACGCACGTGCTTGTCTGCGCCCGACAAATAACCCGCCCTGCCTGATGT
>WNFW01000029.1_pt1 | contig 74939 bp, 76 predicted proteins | sample 5400131 | NCBI WGS metagenome assembly WNFW01 (sample SAMN13153362, study PRJNA577476) | soil metagenome | isolation source: 20 cm soil or saprolite under grassland replicate 1 | place: USA:California | collected 2016-06-15
ACTGGTGCGGGCTGTCGATGGGCGGCATGGTCGGCCAGTGGCTGGGGGCCAATGCGCCCGAACGGTTCGGCAAGATCATTCTTTCCAACACCGCCTGCCACTATCCCGATCCGACCAACTGGCAGAACCGCATCAAGGCGGTGAAGGAGGGTGGCATCGCAGCGGTTGCCGACACCGTCGTCGCCGGCTGGCTGACCGCGGATTTTCGCGAGCGCGAGCCGCAGATCGCGGCCAACATGAAGGCCATGCTGGTCGCCTCCCCGGTGCAGGGCTACCTCGCCTGCTGCGAAGCGCTCAGCACGCTCGACCAGCGCGCGCTGTTGCCCCGGATCAAAAGCCCGACGCTGGTGATTGCCGGCCGCCACGACATGGCAACGCCGGTCGCGGCCGGCGAGTTCATCCGCAGCCAGATTCCCGGCGCCAGCCTCACCATTCTCGACGCCGCGCATATCTCCAATGTCGAACAACCGCACGCTTTCACCGACGCCGTGGTCGGTTTTTTGACGCAACGCTAGGCGCGCGGGAACGGGATGTCACGAACGGGATATCGCGTCTTGGAAAAATCAGGACTCGGTGCTTTATGTTTCTGAAAGGATTGCCCAAATGACCGACGCCCAGCGCACAGCGATCAAGTCTACTTCTGGGAGGGCGATCCGTTGCGCGTCCTGGAATGGGCGCAGTGGAAAAAATTCGACGAACCATTCGTCGTTGGCGCCGCTATCGACCTTGGAAATTGTCTCGATCTAATGGTACGGGAAAATCTGGATTTGTTGGGGTCGGCTTATGACAGCTATGTCGCACAACAAAAGAAATCCGACCTGAAAATACTCGAGAACAAGAGCACCCGCGACTCAAAGCCGGGAGACGATAAAAAACTTCGCTTCCTGGATTGCGCGGTGATAACGCATCTACATAAAATCCTGGACGATGAGCAATCGGCTCCGAGCAGTGATCTTCCAGCAATGGTCCAGCCGTTCGATTCCGTCCGAGGTCTCTTCGAGGAAAAACCGGAAGTTTATCCCGGAAGCGGATTTTTCAAGAACACTCATTCACAGATCGCCATCAGAAATCTCGGCTGCATCGTTGAGATTTTTGTCCCGCGAAAATTTCGTTCGGTTGTCTAACCTTTAGTATGGTTCGTGCAAACCAGGCGCGCTTTATTATCCACCGAACGCAACCAAGCGCCTCATTGAGCACCGCAGTCGCTTCGCTGCAAAGCCGGTTACAGAATTGCTTCTATCCCCTTCCGACGGATGACATCGAGCAGCACCAGTGCGGGGCCGGCCGGGCGCTTTGCGTTACGTTCAAGCTGCGAGACGTAGCCGGGGGTCAAGTTCAAATAGTGCGCGAGAACGGCCTGACTGAGATGGGCTTTTCGCGGAGGGCTTTTATTTCCTTGCCTGTGATCGTGACTGTAACGGCAGGCGCGACGCCTGCGTGCCGCATCGTAATTTTTTCGTGGGCGACCTTTGTCAGAATGCCACTTCCATGCATGTCACGCGCGGTCTCCAGCAGTTCCCGGGTTAGTCGACTAGTCTTTGGCTTTTTTGTTTTCGTTACCATTTTGCACCTCGAAGTTCCATCTTTCAGGGCTTGCGCGATCGTCTTGTCATCCGCATTCAAAAATGACGCTACGATCTCTCGCAGAGTCATCAACTCGGCTTTATCGATGTTCTCGAACTCGGCTTTATCGATGTTCTCGAACTCGGCTTTATCGATGTTCTCGCGCTCGTTTTTGGCGAAGGCAAAAAAGAAAAATTGGCTCGATCGGAACGAATCCCGATCAGCATACGGAAGCCACCTCTCCTGCCCTGCCCCGGCCTTGCGACCCGTTGCTTGATGATTTGACCACCAAGGTCAGCATCAATAAGCCCTCGTACTGCCCTCTCGACTGCATCCACAAGGCTGTCATCACCGATACCCTGCTGTCGCGTAAACTTCGCAAGTGTTTTGGTTTTAAGGTCCGCACAATCATCTATAGGTCTACAAACTATAGTTTTTAGAAAAAAGAACCTGGGATGTTGCATTTTGAGGGATTCTGACAGATCGAAAGGGCGCAGCCGGCAATCCGGAGAGCTAGACTCACAGCTAAGGCTTGGAGGCAAATGATGGACGACCAACAGCGCCGCGACGACGGCATGATCCAGCGCCGCAAGGTGCTGGGCGATGCCTGGGTCGATAAATCGATCGCAGGCAGGAATTCATTCAACGCGGAATTCCTCGATCTGATCACGCGCCATGCGTGGGGCGAGATCTGGACCCGGCCGCATTTCGATCAGCGCACCCGCCGGGTGCTGGTCATCGGCACCATGGTCGCGCTCGGGCAATGGGATGAATTCCGCCTGCACGTGCGCGCGGCGCTCGAAGAAGGCGGCTTCACGCCCGACGATATCAAGGAAATCCTGTTGCAGCAGGCGATCTATTGCGGCGTGCCCGCGGCCAACCATGCCGTCAAGGAGGCGTCAGCCGTTGTCGGGGAGTTGGGACTGCTGCAGGGCTAGATTGTCCGATGTCACGCTGCGACCGATCAGAGGCTGGTCGGGACGTTCGACCAGCAACACGATCGCGGTGCCGAGCAGCATCAACAGCTCCGTCGCATGCAGCTTGAGGGCCATGGTCTCGCCGACCTGCGATGCCATCACCATGCTGACGAAACTGATCACGCTGCCGATCGCAAGCGCCAGCGCCAACGCTTCGTCGCAGCCACCGACCTTGCGGATCGCCGGACGGCTGATGAAAACCACAAAAGCCGCGAAAAACGCCACCACCGTGAGCCTGCCCAATGCCAACAGCCACGCGAGGCGGACCGCGGTCGTCGTCGCCACCTGCAGGTGATCGCTGACGAACAGCGCGAGCGAGACGTTGGGCCGCTCATAGAGGCCATGAATCGGCGAAACCATGATCCTGAAGGCGACGATGCTCCAGGTCGGGATGAAATAGGCCGCCAGCAGCGCGCCATTGAATGAGCTGATCCGCCAGTTCGTGGACATTGTCGCTTCCTGCTTTTGCTCGGGCGCTCGAGGGGAGCGGCGGGCTTCACAGGCGAGCTAACTCGCTTAAACTGCGAGCGGCAATTTAAACCCTTTCTTTACCTTAATGGCCGGCGGCCGGACCTAGGTACCTTCGCGGGCCAAAACACACGCTGCGTCATGGCCGGACTTGATCTGGCTTGATCCGGCCATCCATCAATCTTCGAAACAGTCTTGTGAGGAGCGATAGACCCCCGGGTCATCTAGCGCGAAGACGCGCTTCGCGCCTCTGCCCCGGGGGTGACTTGCGCAACAAGAAAAATCCCGCCGCGACGGGACCTTCCTGCTCTCGCTTAATTCAGGGGCCGGATTAGCGGTCGGCCTGCTGGCCGGGGTTAGGTTTCTGGCCTTGACGGCTCGGATCCTGCTGCTGCTGGCCGGGCTTCTGGCCGCCGCCCTGCTGCTGGCCGGGCTTCTGACCCGGATTCTGATTCTGCTGGCCGGGTTTCTGACCCGGGTTCTGATTTTGCTGGCCCGGATTCTGATTCGGGTTGGTCATCGGGATCTCCCATAGTTAGAAGCAACCGGAGACAACCGGCAGAGCCGGCATTCGTTTCGGCGGAACCCCGGTTCCGATGGGATCATTGCGTGGCGGAGGCTTGTTGCTGACATGGCGGTCGGAACCGGGCGCTTAAAACTTAGTTGCACAAGCCCCTTAAAGCGGCACTTCACGCTGTTGCCGCACCGGGTTCCCACTGTTAGAAAATGAGACGACGCGCCGTACCGGCTGCCGGGGCCATCGCCGCGTCATTCAGACACAGCGGCAGCGCATGGACTATTTCGCCCAGCAACTCATCAACGGCCTTGTGCTTGGCTCGATCTACGGCCTGATCGCCATCGGCTACACCATGGTCTACGGCATCGTCGGCATGATCAATTTCGCCCATGGCGACATCTTCATGATCGGCGGCTTTATCGCGCTGATCACCTTCCTGATTCTGGTCTCGATCGGCCTCTCCGTGGTTCCCGTGATCCTGCTGATCGTGCTGTTGGTCTCGATGGCGATCACCGCGCTTTATGGCTGGAGCGTGGAGCGCATCGCCTACCGGCCGCTGCGGCATTCGTTCCGGCTCGCGCCGATGCTGTCGGCGATCGGCATGTCATTCGTGCTGACGAATTATTCGCAAGTCGCACAGGGCGCGCGGGTCAAGCCGGTGCCGCCGATCATCACCGGCGGCTACACCCTGCATGAAGGCAGCAGCGGCTTCATCGTGCAACTCTCCAACATCCAGATCGTCGTGGTCATCACCACCGTCGTGCTGCTGGCGCTCTTCACCTGGCTGGTGGCGCGGACTCGCCTGGGCCGCGACATGCGCGCCTGCGAACAGGACCAGACCATGGCGGCCTTGCTTGGCGTCGATGTCGACCGCACCATCTCCATGACCTTCGTGATCGGCGCGGCGCTGGCGGCGGTCGCGGGCATGATGTACCTGTTGTATTACGGGCTGGTGGATTTCTACATGGGCTTTGTCGCCGGCATCAAGGCGTTCACCGCGGCGGTGCTTGGTGGCATCGGGTCGCTGCCCGGGGCGATGCTGGGCGGGCTTCTGATCGGCCTGATCGAAACGTTGTGGTCGGCGTATTTCTCCGTCGAATACAAGGATGTCGCGGCGTTCTCGATCCTGATCGTCGTGCTGATTTTCCTCCCCACCGGCCTTCTCGGCCGGCCCGAAGTTGAAAAAGTTTGACAGCCGCCGGCGTGACAGCACCCGCGCCCAAACCAACGCTTGCATCGCGCGCGCCTGGTATCGCCTTCATCTTCAAGAAGGCTTTGATCAGCGCGCTGGTGGCGCTGGTGCTGTTCTCGCTGATGATCGGTGTCCGCACCGAGGCGGGGCCATCAGGGCAACTGATCTATTGGACGAGACTTGACGATCTCGCCGCCGTGGTCGCAGCCGTATTCGGCGGCAGCATCGTCGTCGAACTGCTGCGGCAATGGTGGGGACCGGTCGGCACCATCAGGATCGTCCCGCCGTCGGTGCAAAGCGCGCTGGCGGTGGCGCGCCGCGGCATCGCGCCGGTGCTGCTGGTCTTCACCTTTCTGGTGCCGGTGATCTTCTACGATCAGCGCTACATCCTCGATCTCGGCATCCTGGTGCTGACCTATGTGATGCTGGGATGGGGACTGAATGTGGTGGTCGGCCTCGCCGGCCTGCTCGATCTCGGCTATGTCGCGTTCTATGCCGTCGGCGCCTATTCCTACGCGCTGCTGGCGACCAATTTTGGACTTTCATTCTGGGTCTGCCTGCCGCTGGCGGGCATCCTCGCCGCCTTCTGGGGCGTGCTGTTGGGCTTTCCGGTGCTGCGGCTGCGCGGCGACTATCTCGCCATCGTCACGCTGGCATTCGGCGAAATCATCCGTCTCGTCATCATCAACTGGCAAAGCCTGACCGGCGGCCCGAACGGCGTCACCGGTATTCCACGGCCGACCTTGTTCGGCATTCCGCTGACGCCGGGCGATGACGGCCTTGCCGCCAGGCTCGGCATCGAATTCTCGCCGACCCATCGCATCGTGTTTCTATTCTACCTGATCCTGGCGCTGGCACTGCTCACCAACTGGGTGACGATCCGGCTGCGCCGTCTGCCGATCGGCCGCGCTTGGGAAGCACTGCGCGAGGACGAAGTCGCCTGCCGCGCGCTCGGCATCAACACCACGACGACCAAGCTGACGGCATTTGCGACCGGCGCCATGTTCGGCGGATTCGCCGGCGCCTTCTTCGCCACGCGACAGGGTTTTATCAGTCCGGAATCCTTCACCTTCAATGAATCGGCGCTGGTGCTGGCGATCGTGGTGCTCGGCGGCATGGGCTCGCAGCTCGGCGTCGCACTCGCTGCGCTGGCCATGATCGGCGGCTTCGAGCTGTTTCGCGGCTTCGACCAGTATCGTATGCTGGTGTTTGGCCTCGCGATGGTGCTGCTAATGATCTGGCGGCCCCGCGGACTGATCGGCCACCGTGCTCCGACCGTGTTCCTGCAGCGCAGCGAGGCGATCTCGTCTGACCTCGTCAAAGAAGGCCATGGATGAGCGGCGATTGCATTCTCACCATCGATCACCTGTCGATGCGCTTCGGCGGCATCGTCGCCGTCAACGATCTGTCGCTTGCCGCCGAACGATGCCAGATCACCGCCCTGATCGGGCCCAACGGCGCCGGCAAGACCACAGTGTTCAATTGCATCACCGGCTTCTACAAACCCACATCGGGTGCGCTGCGGGTGACGCATGATGACGGCCGCGACATCCGGCTCGAGCGGCTGAACGATTTCCGGATTTCCAAACTGGCAAAAATCGCTCGCACCTTCCAGAACATCCGGCTGTTCCCGGGCATGACCGCGCTTGAAAACCTGATGGTGGCGCAGCACAACGCGCTGATGCTGGCCTCGGGCCTGACCTTTCTCGGGCTGATCGGCGCGCCGTCCTGGCGCACTGCCGAGAACCGCGCGATCGATCTGGGCCGGTTCTGGCTCGACCGCATCGGGCTGCTGGACCGCGCCGACGACGCCGCCGGCAATTTGCCATACGGCGATCAGCGACGTCTCGAGATCGCACGCGCGATGTGCACCGAACCCGCCTTGCTCTGCCTCGACGAGCCTGCCGCCGGACTGAACGCACGTGAGAGCGCTGCACTCAGTGAGCTATTGCTCTCGATCCGCGCCGACCACGGCACTTCGATCCTCCTGATCGAGCATGACATGTCCGTGGTGATGGAGATTTCCGACCACGTCGTGGTGATGGACTACGGCGTGAAGATCGCCGAAGGCACGCCTCAGGACGTCCGCGACGATCCCAAGGTGATCGCGGCCTATCTCGGCGCCGACGAACAAGAGGCCATTGCGGTAATGGAGAGCGGGACGTGACCGCGCCATCCCCCCTGCTCGCAATCCGGGCCTTGCGCGCCGCCTATGGCAAGATCGAGGCGCTCAAGGGCGTCGATCTCGACATCAACGGAGGCGAGATCGTCGCGCTGATCGGCGCCAATGGCGCCGGCAAGTCGACCCTGATGATGACGATCTTCGGCAAGCCGCGCGCCCGCGCCGGCCAAATCCGGTTCGACGGCCGGGATATCACCGATGTGCCGACCCATGAGATCGCGCGCCTCCACATTGCCCAGGCGCCGGAAGGCCGCCGGATTTTCCCGCGGATGAGCGTTGCGGAAAACCTGCAGATGGGCGCCGACGCTACCGAGTGCAGCGAGGCCGACCGATCGGCCGGGCTTGAGCGCGTGCTGACGTTATTTCCACGGCTCAGGGAACGCATGGTCCAGCGCGGCGGCACTTTGTCGGGCGGCGAGCAGCAGATGCTGGCGATCGGCCGCGCGCTGATGAGCCGCCCTCGCCTGTTGATGCTGGACGAGCCGTCGCTGGGGCTGGCCCCCCTGATCGCGCGTCAGATTTTCGACGCCATCCGCACCCTGAACCGGCAGGACGGCCTCACCGTGCTGATCGTCGAGCAGAACGCCAACCACGCGCTACGGCTGGCCCATCGCGGCTATGTCATGGTCAACGGCCTGATTACGCTTCAGGGAACGGGAGCGGAACTGCTGCAACGCCCGGAGATCCGCGCCGCCTATCTGGAAGGCGGCCGGCGGGGGTAGCGTTTTTGCGTATGTTCCCCGGACGCTGCGCAGCGCGCCGCCCTTGCGCCGTGGTGCGCTGCCGATCCGGGGCCCACCTTATTTCTGCGAATCGGCCCCGGCGTTCGCCTGGGCCACGGGTTGGTGGACACCACGGCAAGATGCTGCGAATGGACCGTAGATTTGCCTGAAATTTGCCGATGACTCCGCGGCAAAATTGGCCGACAATAGGTGCGACTTTCGAACCCGGCGGGTGGCCGGGTACTTCCCGTAGCGATCACCGCGAGGACTCCTCATGAAAGCATTGAAACTGATCGGTTTGGCACTTGGCGCGTCATTGGCGCTGTCGACCACGGCGCTGGCGCAGGATATCACCATCGCAGTCGCCGGTCCGATGACGGGCGGCGAATCCGCATTCGGCCGGCAGATGAAGAACGGCGCCGACATGGCGATAGCGGACCTTAATGCCGCCGGCGGCGTGCTCGGCAAGAAGCTGGCGCTGGACATCGAAGACGATGCCTGCGATCCGAAGCAGGCGCGCTCGGTGGCGGAAAAGATCGCCGGCGCGAAAATTCCGTTCGTCACCGGCCACTATTGTTCTTCGTCGTCGATCCCGGCGTCGGAAGCCTACGCCGACGGCAACGTGCTGCAGATTACGCCGGCCTCGACCAATCCGCTGTTTACCGAGCGCAAGCTCTGGAACGTGGCGCGCGTCTGCGGCCGCGACGATCAGCAGGGCCTGGTCGCGGCCGATTTCATCGCGAAATTCTACAAAGGCAAGAACGTCGCCATCCTCAACGACAAGACCACCTATGGCAAGGGCCTTGCCGACGAGACCAAGAAGGCGCTGAACAAGGCCGGATTCACCGAAAAGATGTTCGAGTCCTACAACAAGGGCGACAAGGACTTTAACGCGATCGTGTCGCGCCTGAAGCGCGACAACATCGACCTTGTCTATGTCGGCGGCTACCATCAGGAATCCGGCTTGCTGGTGCGGCAGATGCGCGATCAGGGTCTCAAGACCGTGCTGATGGCCGGCGATGCGCTCGCCGACAAGGAGTTCGCGTCGATCACAGGGCCCGCCGGCGAAGGCACCTTGTTCACGTTCGGCCCCGATCCGCGCAACAAGCCGACCGCCAAGTCCATCGTCGAGCGTTTCAAGGCCAAGAACATCGATCCCGAAGGCTACACGCTCTACACTTATGCCGCGATGCAGGTGTGGTCGCAGGCGGTGAAGAAAGCCGGCACCACCGATCCCAAGAAAGTCATGGCTGCGATCAAGGCCAGTTCCTGGGATACCGTCATCGGCAAGATAGACCTCGATGCCAAGGGCGACCTCAAGCAGATCGACTACGTCGTCTATAAATGGGACGCCAAGGGTAACTACACCGAGATCAACCCGAAGGGGTCGTAACGGCCGCTAATTCTGCCCCGACATCCAACGCCCCGGTTCGCCGGGGCGTTTTCGTTGTGAGGAATAGCGGGCGCGCTTCGACAACGTTGACCGGAGCGCAGCCATGGGATCATCTGGCTTTAGCAGGCAACAGGCGATGAAAAACCTTCTCACCGATATCCCAGGCGTCCGCGTCGGCCACGCCGACGACGCCGCACTGGCGTCCGGCGTCACGGCTGTGATTTTCGATGCTCCGGCGGTGGCCGCGATCGACGTGCGCGGCGGCGGCCCCGGCACCCGCGAGGGCGCGCTGCTCGATCTTGCCAACACCGTCGAACGGATCGACGCCCTCGCGCTCGCGGGTGGCTCGGCGTTCGGGCTTGAGGCCTGCGGTGGGGTGCAGGCCTGGCTCGCCGAACGGGGCCGCGGCTTTGCGGTGCGCGGGGCCGTCATTCCGATCGTGCCCGGCGCGATCATGTTCGATCTCCTGAACGGCGGCGACAAGGCCTGGGGCCGGTTCGCGCCCTATCGCGATCTCGGCTACACGGCGGCGGCGGCGGCCAGCACCAGTTTCGCACTCGGCAGCGTCGGCGCCGGGCTGGGCGCGACAACCGCCAATTTCAAGGGCGGGATCGGCTCGGCATCGGCGGCGACGCAAGACGGCGTCAAGGTCGCGGCACTTGCGGTGGTCAACGCGGTCGGCAGCGTCACGGTCGGGGACGGCCCGTGGTTCTGGGCGGCGCCGTTTGAAATCGACGGCGAGTTTGGCGGGCGAGGATTGCCGCCGGCATTCGCGCCGGACATGCTGGCGATGCGCATCAAGGGCGGCGCTGCCGCGACCTCGGTGGAAAACACCACGCTGGCGGTGGTGGTGACCGACGCCGTGCTGACCAAGCCCCAGGCCAAGCGGCTCGCGATGATCGCGCAGACCGGATTCGCCCGCGCGATCTATCCGGTGCACGCGCCGCTCGACGGTGACGTACTGTTCGCCGCCGCCACCTGCGAAAAGCCCATCGATCCCCTGATCGATCTTACCGAACTCGGCATGGTCGCGGCCAACGTCGTGGCCCGCGCCATCGCGCGTGGCGTCCATGCGGCCGCCGCCCTGCCCTTCCCCGGCGCGCTGCCGGCGTGGCAAGACCGCTTTGGGTAGTCAGGCGCGAACAGTTCCGTCAGGCGGGCTTGCCGAAATCAGGCGCTGACCGAAAGCGTGGATGTAGCCGAGGCCGAGAGCGCCTTGGCTTCACGCTGAATCATCTGCTCGATGAAATTGTAGGATGACGTCGCGGCGCTCGAAGCCGCATTGGCGGCGGGCGACGTCATCGTCACCTTTGAGCCGTCGGCATAGGTCAGGGATGTCGTGGTCGAGCCGTCGCCGTTGGTGACCGAGGTGGAGGATGCGCCTTGCAACGCCTGCAGCAGGGGATCGGAGTTCGCTTCGTCCGAACCGGCGGCTTGATGATGATGGTGGTGGCCCTTGCCGGCTCCCTTCAGCGCCGACGACATTTCGTCGAGGCTGACCGAATCATCGCCATTCTTGTCCAGCTTGCTGAACACGTCGTCGGCCTGCGCGATATTGGTTCCGCCGGCGCCCAGAGCGTCTTCGAATTCCGATTTGGTGATCCGGCCGTCGCCATCGGCATCGAGCTGCGAGAACAGATCCTTCAGGGCGTCGGACTGGCTGGTCGATGCTGACGTGGTCGAGCCGGTCGATGACTGGCTTTGCGCCGCGAGCAGCGCGCTCATCGTGGCCGGCGATATCTGCGCACCCGCACCGGACCCGAACGACGCTGTCGAACTTCCCGAAGCCGTGGCGCCGCCGGAGAAATCGAACGGGTTGGTCTGATCCTGGGTGAAACCGGTTGTTTGCGGCGACGACGATTTGGACGAGGCGAGAGATTTGAATGCGTCCAGTATGGACGAGGCGGCGCCAAGGGCAGGCAGCATGACGGAACTCCTACAAATGCCGCTCCGTTGCGGCCGTTTGCTTCACGCCGATTGATCAGCAAGCACCGTGCCACCGCGAGAAACCCCGTAAAATATGGCTTTCTGGCACCTCCGACGCTAGGCCCTCCCCGGCAATTGGTGCCGCCGACGGCAGAAATTTCCGCTACAGGCCGCGCCCGACCGGCCGCATTGCCCCGAGCCTTTGCGCATGTTAGGCGAAGTCATCCGCACGCTCCGAAAGTGTTCCGGGAAAGCGCACATGTCTCAGCAATTTGCGTCACGCCCCCTCGTTATCGCACCGTCGATCCTGGCCTCGGATTTCTCCAAGCTGGGCGAAGAGGTCCGCGCCGTCGATGCGGCCGGCGCCGACTGGATCCATCTCGACGTGATGGACGGCCATTTCGTCCCCAACATTTCCTACGGCCCCGACGTCATCAAGGCGATGCGCCCGCACACCAAGAAGGTCTTCGATGCGCATCTGATGATTTCGCCTGTTGATCCCTATCTCGAGGCCTTCGCCAAGGCCGGTTGCGATCACATCACGGTGCATGCCGAGGCCGGCCCGCATCTGCATCGTTCGCTGCAGGCGATCCGCGCGCTCGGCAAGAAGGCCGGGGTCTCGCTCAATCCGGGGACACCGATCTCGGCCATCGAATATGTGATCGACATGATCGACCTGGTGCTGGTGATGTCGGTCAACCCCGGCTTCGGCGGTCAGGCCTTCATTCGCTCCGCACTCGGCAAGGTCGGCGATCTCCGCGCCATGACCGCGGGACGCCCGATCGATATCGAGGTCGATGGCGGCGTCGGCCCGGATGTTTCCGGCCAGCTCGCCGCCGCCGGCGCCAACGCCTTTGTCGCCGGCTCCGCGGTGTTCAAGGGCGGCACCATGGAGGCTTACAAGGCCAATATTTCCGCGATCCGCGGTGCCGTGGCGCTGGCGCGCGGAGAAGCGGTATAGTTTTCCGGGTCGGTTCCACTGCCGCGTGATCAATAGTCGTGCGACTACCCGTAGTCGTCCGGACTATTCGTCTGGCTGCAAATCACTACACAACGTCCCGTCGAATTGCGGCGGGAGCACTCGTTATGTCTATCGGGGTGGGAATTGGCCTCGCGTTGTGGATTGGATCGAACCTGGCCTTCGGCGCCTGGCGCCTGTACGTCACGGGAGCGATCGGGACAGCCGCTCGCTCGGATCAAACCCATCGGCGCCGCGATCTGCGCACGCACGACCTCGTCCGGTAACGGCCGCATACGCGCACAAGCGGACCCACGCGAAAGGCTTCGCGCGCGGCTTAGGTGCTGACCTCGGCGCCTTGATCCTTCGTCTCAACCTGCCTGACGTTTGCATTGTCTTCCAGCAGCGAAGCCGCACGCGGCGGCCGCACCACGGTCACGGTACAGACCGCCTCGGCCGCCACTTTGGAAGAGACGCTGCCGAGCAGCGAGCGCAGCATCGAGTCCTGCCGCGCACCGACGACGAGGTGATCGACATGGTTGGCCTCGGCGAATTCCAGAATGGCCGCCGCCGGGTCGACCGCCTCGAGCACATGGACGCTCAGCCTGCTTTCATCGAGCTTTAGTGGCGACGCCCAATGCCGGAGCGCGACCAGCCGATCGATGTGCTTGTTGTGGCCCTGCTCGTCGAGCGTCCGGTCGATGGTGACGCGGCCGAGTTTCAGGACGTTCAGGCACGCCAGCCTCGCCGAGGGCAGCGTCGCCAGGATCCGCTGCGCGGTCACGCGCAAGGCCTCGTTCATCGCCTCAGATCCCTCTGCTGTGTCGAGCGCGACGGCCAGGATAGGACAGCAAGCCAGTTGCGCCGCCAGATCGGCCTTCGGTTTCGGCTGGGTCAGGCCGCGATCGAAACGTCGCCGCAGTACCGTGCTGATCGGGTCGCGCGTCAGCCTCTCCGACCGCGCGGTCAGCTTCACCTGGTCGGGGTTACCGAGTTCGAATGCCAGTTGCGACGCGGTGGGATGCCGCCAGACCGGCTCGATCTCCAGGCATCGCAGCACGATTTCCTGCAGCCATGGCGGATAGTCGGCCGTCAATTTGCGCGGCGGATGCGGATCGCGCCACAGCCGCCGCCGCATTCCGCGCAAGGTTTCGCTTTCGCCGAACGGCCGCACGCCGGTAGTGAAGAAGTATAACAGCACGCCCAGCGAAAACAGGTCGCTGCGCGGATCGTCCCGCACCCCGAGCAAGCGCTCGGGCGCCATGTACGGCGCGGTGCCATAGGGCAAGCGGAATTCTTCCTGCAGCAGGTCGGGCAGCCGATTGTGATGCGACAACCCGTAATCGATCAGCACGGCTTCGCCGCTGGGACGAAACATGATGCTGCTCGGCTTGATATCGTGGTGGATGACGTTCTGCCGATGCAGGTCGGCAAGCGCCACCGCGATTTTACCCCCGATCAGCCTCGCTTCTTCGTAAGCAAGAGGCAGATCGCCGAGCCGGCTGTAGAGCGTTCGGCCCGGGATGGTCTCGATCACGACATAGGGCTGGCGTGTGAAGTCGCCAGCACCGAAACAGGCGGGGACGTGAGGCCCCGACAGCCGCGGCAGGATCATCTGCTCCATTTCAAAACTGACAATGGCGGCGGGATCCTCACCTTCGGACACTTTCGGGATTTTCATCAGCATGGGCAGTGCGATGTCGGGCCAGGTCGCGCTCCACAGCGTGGCCATCCCGCCGGTATGCACGCGCTCCTCGATCGTGAAGCCATCGATGACGGCACCGGGCTGAATCGAAGACGTAGCCATCCTCACCTTCCGATCAGCAGCCGTTCGGCCAGCCAAAGCGGCAGGCCATTTTCGCGAATCCGGCTCGCCGCCTCCTCGACGTCGTAGGGCACCCGGCAATAGGTGATTTCCCGGGTTTCGGTATCGAACATCACAAAACAAGCCGCCGGATCGCCGTCGCGCGGCTGCCCGACCGAGCCGAGCACAGCGAGCCAGCGCCTGCCGCCGAGCAACTGCACCGGGACGCCTGATGTCGGCACGAAGCTCGTCATCTTCGCGGTCGAAGACATCGAATACAGCGCCGGCTGGTGGATGTGGCCGCAAAATGTCAGGTGGGCATCGGTCGCCTGGATGCTGCGGGCGGCATCCGAGGCATCGCAGACATAACGCCATCTCGCAGGGTGGCTGGCTTCGGAATGAACGTAGAGGCGATCCTCCTCGTGCAACGTAAGGGGCAGGTCCGCCAGGAAACCCCGCTGCGCAGCGCTGAGCCTGCCGCGCGTCCACTCGATCGCGGCCTGGGCTTGGGCGTTCATTGATTCCGTGGTGCCGATGGCGTTGTCGTGGTTGCCGCGCACAGCGATGGCGCCGCTGTCGACGAGGTCCATCACGGTCTCCACCGTCCATTCCGGATCGGCGCCATAGCCGACGTAATCGCCGAGGCAGATTATCCGCTCCGCGCCGCGCGCCCTTGCAAAATCGAGGCAGGCGCCAAACGCCTGCCGGTTGGCATGGATATCCGCAAAGATGGCCAGCAGCACAGTTTCCTCCGCAACGATCCTATCGGCCGGGCTGGTGCCGGATTTGATAGATATCAAAACAGGATAGCGCGGGAAGATGATTTAGCGCTTGCGCGGCGCTTCCAGGCCCCTGAGCAACAGCGCCAGCAAGGCATCGATCCGCGCCGGCAGCGCCGGATCGCTCCATTCCTCCGAATGCGCGGGATGATGGAAGCGGATAGTGGCGTCGAAAACCGCGCGCGCCGAGGCCTTGGCGTCGGCAACATGGAACGCGCCCTGCTTCACCCCATCGGACAAAATATGCGCGACCTGATCGACAAGGCCTTCCTTGTGCGCCTTCACTACCTCGCATGCCTCTTGCGCCAGCGTCAGATAGGTCGCGAACATCTCGGGGTCGTCGCAAACCTTCTTGTGCTTGATCGCAAACATGGTGCGCAGCCAGCGCTCCAGCCGGGCGGGCGCCGGCCCGGATGCTTCCGCAACCTTCTGAAGCGGTGCGTTGACACGGTCGAGCCAGCGCTTTGCAACGGCCTGGCGCAGCGACGCCTTGCTCGGAAAATGCCGATAGACGCTGCCATGGCTGACATCGAGCGCGCGGGCCACATCCACGACCGTGGCCTTCGCCAGCCCAAAGCGGCGCAGCACGTCCTCGGTGGCCTCCAGAATGCGCTCAGGGGTCAAAACCACTGCCTCGTTCATGCGCGCACCGTGTGTTTTTCGCTATCGCGCATCGCCCTCTGCGCGGCCGGACAGCGCCGCGCTACATGGTCGACGCCAGCGAAGTTTTCGCTCTCGTCCGCGGGGCCGTAGCAACCGGACATGCCGATGCGGCCGAACTCGGCAGCCGAAACGCCGGCTTCGCCGGCGCCGAGTTTCCGCAACGCCATCGGGCCGCCCGGCGAGACTTCCTCCGGGGCCGGCTCCAATTTGGCGGCCTGGGCCTCGAGGTGATGGGCGATTTGCACGTTCACCCAGTGTTGAATTTGTGCAGTCAAGTAAAACAGTTCGATCGTCATAGCTTCTAGTCCTTTGCAACTCCCTAGGCTCCCGGTTGATCGGCCAAAAGCCAAGGGGACGCCCAACATCGGCGCCGGCTACCTGCATAGCACATCGAACTAACAAATTTCAATATCTGTCAGTCAATATTCAGTGATTGATGGCAATGCCGGGGCCAGACCGCGGCAGCACGGCGCCAAGCCGGTGTTTGTCTCACCGGGGCTGCTCTGCTAAAGCGCGGCGTAACCCCCAACCGTCAGAGTCGTCGATGATATCCCGCTACACCCGCCCGGAAATGGCCGCCATCTGGGAGGCGCAGACGCGCTTCAAGATCTGGTTCGAGATCGAGGCGCATGCGGCGGACGCGCTGGCCGAACTCGGCGTCATTCCGAAAGACGCGGCAAAGGTGATCTGGGGCAAAGCCCGGGACGCTGGCTTCGACGTGGTGCGGATCGACGAAATCGAGCGCGAGACCAGGCACGACGTCATCGCTTTCCTGACCCATCTGGCGGAAATTGTCGGCCCCGAGGCGCGCTTCGTGCATCAGGGCATGACCTCGTCCGACGTGCTCGATACCTGCCTCAATGTGCAGCTGACCCGCGCCGCGGATCTTCTGATCGCCGATGTCGACAAGGTGCTTGCGGCGCTGAAGAAGCGCGCCTTCGAGCACAAGATGACGCCGACCATCGGCCGCTCCCATGGCATTCATGCCGAACCGGTGACGTTCGGGCTCAAGCTCGCCTATGCCTATGCGGAATTCAGCCGCGCCCGCGAGCGGCTCGTCACCGCCCGCAAGGAGGTTGCGACCTGCGCGATCTCGGGCGCGGTCGGCACCTTTGCGCAGATCGATCCGCGGGTGGAAGCGCATGTCGCCAAGGCGATGGGCCTGACGCCGGAGCCGATCTCAACCCAAGTGATCCCGCGCGACCGCCACGCGATGTATTTTGCCACCCTCGGCGTGGTCGCCTCATCGGTCGAACGGCTCGCCACGGAGATCCGGCATTTGCAGCGAACCGAGGTGCTGGAAGCCGAGGAATTCTTCTCCGAGGGCCAGAAGGGTTCTTCCGCGATGCCGCACAAGCGCAACCCGGTGCTGTCGGAGAACCTCACCGGCCTCTCCCGCATGGTGCGCGCCTATGTGACGCCGGCGATGGAGAACGTCGTTTTATGGCATGAGCGCGATATCTCGCATTCGTCGGCCGAGCGCATGATCGCGCCCGACGCCACGGTGACGCTGGATTTTGCCCTCGACCGGCTCGCGGGATTGATCGAGAAGTTGCTGATCTATCCGGAAAACATGCAGAAGAACCTCGACCGTCTCGGCGGCCTCGTGCATTCGCAGCGGCTCCTGATCGCGCTGACCCAGAAAGGCGCCAGCCGCGAGGACGCCTACAGGCTCGTGCAGCGCAACGCGATGCCGGTATGGCGTGGCGAAGGCGAGTTCCAGACGCTGCTGAAAAACGACGCCGAGGTGAAGAAATATCTTGGCGATGCCGAGATCGAGGAGCAGTTCGACCTCGGCTATCATTTCAAGCACGTCGACACGATCTTCAGGCGGGTATTCGGGGAAAGCTAACGCCTTTTCAAGCGAAAGCCCGCCGCGGACGCGATGCCGGTTCGCGTCAAGAAAACGCGTCAAGAAAACGCGTCAAGACAAAATTCGAGGCGAAGTCGCAAATGGCCAGCATCGTTGCGGTCAGCTCTCGCGCCGGCCATCACTTTTCAAAGACGCCAGCCTTGAGCATCCGCCTGCTGACGGGACTGGGGGTCGCCGGCGACGCCCATATGGGTGCGACGGTCAAGCACCGGTCGCGCGTCCGCAACGATCCAACCCAGCCCAATCTGCGTCAGGTACATTTGATTCATGCCGAGCTGTTCGACGAACTGCGCGCCAAGGGCTTTGTGGTGCGGCCCGGCGAACTCGGCGAGAACGTCACCACTTTAGGCGTCGATCTGCTGGCCTTGCCGGCCGGCACGCGACTGCATCTTGGCGAAAGCGCGGTGGTCGAGATCACCGGCCTGCGCAATCCCTGCATCCAGATCGACAAGTTCCAGCAAGGCCTGATGGCAGCGACCTTGGACCGGGATGCGGACGGCAATCTGGTTCGCAAAGCCGGAGTGATGAGCGTGGTGATATCGGACGGCGACGTCCGGCCCGGCGATGCGATCCGGGTCGATATGCCGGCTGAGCCGCACCGGGCGCTGCAGCCGGTTTAACCGCCACCCGCGCGGCGGATTGTCCTGGCGCGGCGCGGCGCAATTTAGCAATGCTACATCTTTTTCAGCGAGACGACGGCCGTTCCGTGATTATTCTGGTAAAATCGGCTGAATAGCCAAGGCAAGAAAATCGAGGTGTCGTTGACGTAGACGAAAACCTCGCCGTCGCCGTGGGCTACAAACGTCGCAGTCCAGACGCTGCCGTTGTCTGATACGCCGTTCTTCTCGTATGGGATTTGCTTCTCGAACTTGAAATCCGGAAGCTGCTCCTCCAGCCCCGGACCGCCGACCCGCACGATCGGCGCAAACCAGTTCGACCAGATCAGGCGCTTGAAGGGTACGCCGGGCAATTGTGCCCATGTGGAGTTTCGGACTCCGTTGGGGCTGGCCGCAAGTTCGTCATCGAACCACGGCTTTATCACCGCAAGACTGATCCGGTAGGCCTCGCCGTGCGTGACCTTAAGGCCGGTCGGATAGCATATGTCGGAGGTGCGGAAGATGTCGCCGTGCTCGGCCGAGTTGACGGCCGCGGTCTCGGTTTCCGTCACCGTGATGCCGCCGCTTCCCCTGCAGATCAGGCCAAGCGTATTGGCGGTTCCGAACGCGAGCCACCAGAACAACCAGAACATGATGACCGTCGGAAACACCCAATGCGTCAGGACGTAAAACGTCGCCTTGTATATCCCCAACCGGCGCAGTCGATAGACGGCGGCGTGCCAGCCGGTCAGATTTTTGTAACCGCCGGGTGAATGCCACGCGATACGCGCCACGTCGCGGATCTTCTGCTGCAGATTGGCGCCGACAAGCATCAACACCGCGGCCGCGATCGCGCCCTCAAAGAGGAAGCCCGGGGCATTGCGAAATGCGACGAACCATGGCTCCAAAAAGCCCGGAAGAAAAGATGCCGCGGCTTTGACCAGTGGAACGACGAACCAGCCGACCGACCTCTGGCCGAAGCCCGGCCGATAGATCACGAAAAAAGGAATAGCGGCGACGAACAGCGTGGCGAATACCGTCAGGAAATAGACGACGCGGCGCAGCCAGATCCAGTTCCAGACGTCATCCTGAACACGGGAACGCGGAGCGCCTGGATCCACGGGATGCGGTGCGTCGCTGATTGCTCCGGCCTTGTCGGTAAAATTATAGGCCACCTTGTCTTTAGAACTGTCGGACACGGCTGCCGGCATGACCACCGGCGCATACCGGTCCGTGCCCAACTTGATGCGTTCGAACACGGAATCATGAATGGTCGCCTTCGACGGCGGCAGAACATTTGCCGGCATGCTGGGGTGCAGATCGGCGAGAATTTCCGGTTGCGGATCGTGCGTCCTCCACAACAAATGCCAGACATGGCCGAAATCGCGGAGCATCGACGGCTTGTAAGGCGGCGCGCCGTAGGTCTCCAGAATATTGCGCGGCTTGTAGCGGTAGTAACCCGCCAACCCCTTGCGTGAATCGTTGAGCTTGTCGCTCGGATTGATCTGGGGATCGAACAGCAACGCTCGCTGCCGATTGAAATATCTCAGGCCGTAGGCCTCCCCCCGGTCCAGCATCCAGTCCAGCGTCACAAAAGAAAGCCCATCCTGCGGATAGCCGCCGCCAATGTCGGCATGAACACCGGTAAACCACACCTGACTGATACGCTGCTGATCGATAGCGGGCAGGTTGGTCCGCGAATGCGGCGCGGGCTCAGCCGACTTCGCGGCCTCGCTCCGCGGGTCGTAATTGATGTCGAACAGCCAGTCCGTTTTCTTGCTCCCGGCCACGTTGGCCGTGCCGCGCACATAGCGTTGATCCCAGATCACCGGACGGAACGCCTGCCGCTCCTCTTCTATCGCCAGCGCATGGCACGCCTTGAGGACCTTCGCGTTCATGAAACGATCCGGCATCGATAACGGCCAAACCCAATAATCAATCGCACGCGTCATTTCCTCGATCGGGCCGCCATAGGCATCGACGGTGTCCCAGATTCCCACGAAGTGAATGCTTTCGACGTTTGTCGGCTCAGGCGCGCTGACGGGCTGGCGCCAAAGCTTGCGCCATTGCCGGATCGCGAAGTCGCGAATGCCGCGCAGGTCGATACCGGCATAGGCGAGGTATTTGGGGATGCCCCCGGTGAAACGCCGCCGGTAGAGACGGTAGGCATCGGCGGCAAAGCGTGCGAGGTCAGCTTCATTGTCCTGGTATTGAACAAGCCCCTGGCGCGCGATCATCCCGGCCACGATGCGGATGGTGAAGGCGCCGCGGCTGAAGCCGAAACAATAGATGCGATCGCCGGGCTGATAGTTTCGGCAGCAAAAACTGTAAATATCGATCACATTGCGCTTCAGGCCGAACCCAAAAACGCCGCCGAGAATGGCGAACAGCTTGAACGACGAGGTGCCTACGCCGTCGTCGTAATAGGCGACCTGGCTGGTCGGATCACGCAGATCGAGTATTTGAAACAGCCGCCAGACATTGGTCTTGAAAATTTTCGCAGAGCTGTTGCCGGTACCGTCCGACAGCAAGACGATATTTTTCGACATCGACGCCCCCGCTCCCGCATGCCGCCGAAGCATATGCTGGTCCGAAATTGTGGGCAACGCAAGCCACAATCACAGCGGGCATCGGGCGGCCCAATTGCTGCAAGGCAGAAACAACGCTGACCGAAATCCAACACGCGCAGGGCGGTCGCAGGCCTCAGTTTCGGGCCGGCGCCAAGTCCGAATCCTTCGCCGGAGCGCGGTAGAGCCGCATCAGCACGAAGGTCACAAGCAGGATCGCCAGATAGACGGTGAGCTGCATCGCGGTGGGCTGGTCGGTGTAGCCGATCAGGGTATGCAAGGCGCGGCCGGCAAAACTGGAATCCGAGAGCAGCCAGCCTGAATCCCAGACGATGGTATCCATCGCCGTCAGCCAGTTGGCCTGTTCGAGAAAGTGCGTCGCCTGCGCCGCCATGCCGGCCGCCAAGAGCGCGATCAACACCGTGGTCGTGACGAACAGCGCGCGCATCGGAATCCGCAGCAGGCCGAAATAGGTCAGCAGGCAAACCGTGGCGCCGAGCGCCAGTCCGGCCAAGCCGCCGAGCGCCACGCTCCAGCTGGAATCTCCTCCCGCCGCAAGGACACCGTACAGGAACAGCACCACTTCGCTGCCCTCGCGCAACACGGCGACGCCGACCACCACCGCGAGCGCCAGCAGCGACTTCGAGCCCTCGACCACCGCCTGCCCCGCGGAGCGCATTTCGCCGGCGAGTTCGCTGCCGTGACGCGCCATCCAGACATTGTGCCAGGTCAGCATCACCACGGCGACAATGAGGATCGCCGCGTTGAACAGCTCCTGCCCCATTCCCGCGAACAGATTGGACAATGCGCCCGCGAACATCGCGACCACGCAGGCGGCAACAACGCCGGCCAGCACGCCAGCGCCGATCCATAGGTTGCGACGCGGTACCGAGCGCGTGACCGCTAGCACGATGCCGACAATAAGACCTGCCTCGAAGACTTCACGGAAAACGATGATCAGCGCGGCAAGCACGACGCGCCTTTACTTCACGACCAGCGCGCCACGCGCGACCTTCTCGTTGTATTCGTCGAAAAATTCGTACCGGCCCGGCTTTTGCGCGCGGACATTGACGACGGCATCGCTGCCCGCCGCCACCACCTTTTCGAAATGCAACGACTTGCTCTCGAACTCCATCGCCTTGGCATCGAGATTCCTGAACTTGATCACGATCGGCGTATTGGCGGCGGCGCTGATTTCAGCCGGATCGAACTTCTTGTCCTTGTAGCTGAGTTGAATCTCGATGGCGCCCTGCGCACGGGCTATGGTGACCGCCGAAACCGATGCGAGGCAGACGGCGGCGAGAAGCGTCGTTGTCGAGAGCAAGCGCGAGCGGAACATATTGGTTCTTTCAACGGTTTGCGGGCAAGTTCGAGCGGCTCGATACGCTGTTAGCAGCAGGCCCGTGAGGAGGCAAAAAAACCCGCGCGAATTGGATAAATTCTAAATCCGGGGGGCGCGCTCGCGCGATCAGCCCTGGGTCCCGCCGATCATCCGCGACACCACGCGGTCGGATCTGACGAAGTGATGCCATGCCGCCGCGGCGAAATGAGCCCCAGAATCCAGTGCAACCATCGCGCCACGCTGCCCCAGCTCGACGATGTGTTTCTGATCATGTGCTGCGCGGCCCAACTTTGAATAGCACCCCGGCCTGATCCTCCAGGGATTGCCGGCCGGAAGGCTTTGTCCGGGTCCAGAACGGCGCGTCCTGATAACGCGCGGCCGCAAGCGAAGCGATTTGAATCGTTCCAAAACATCGATCTCCCGATAGCAGCGCCCTGCCCGACCGCCCGCGAGACCTGTCAAGCCCCCAAAACAACTGAACGGTAACCCGGGATCGGGTAGGATCGCAGCGTGTCAGCACCTCCGACGATTCTCGTGTTCGATTCCGGCCTTGGCGGTCTCACGGTCTTGCGTGAGGTCGTCAAGGCGCGGCCCGACGCGCACTATATTTATGTCGCCGACGACGCGTTCTTTCCCTACGGCCATCATGGCGAGGAGCAGATCATCGCGCGGGTGCTGCCGATGATCGGAGACTTGATCGCCACCCACGCCCCCGATCTGATCGTGATTGCCTGCAACACCATTTCGACCCTGGTGATGTCGCATCTTCGCAGCGAATACAAAGTACCCTTTGTCGGAACGGTGCCCGCGATCAAGCCGGCCTGCGCGAGTTCCAGAACAAAACGCGTGTCGGTGCTCGGCACCAAGGGCACCGTCAAGCGTGAATACACCAGGGGGCTGATCCGCGACTTCGCTCAGGGGTGCGAAGTGACGCTGGTGGGCTCAGCGGATCTCGCCTCACTGGCCGAAGCGGCGCTGAGCGGAGACGAAGTAAGCGATCGGGAGATATTTGCTGAAATCGAGCCATGTTTTGTCGGTAACAACGACAGCGATCCAGCCCGCACCGACACCGTCGTGCTGGCCTGTACCCACTATCCTCTGCTGATGGACCGGCTGATCAAGCTCGCGCCGTGGCCGGTGGACTGGATCGATCCTGCGCCCGCGATCGCCCGGCGGGCTGCGGATTTGCTCAAACCCGCCAGCCGCGAAGCCGATCATACCGGCGCTAAAATGATTTTCACCTCCAGACGTCCGCACACACTGATCCCGGCGCTGATGCCGTTCTTCGGCGGCCGGGTCCCGGCCTGAGCAGATATTGATCTTTTCGGCATCGCGCCGCGCTGCTAGCTTTCAAGCGACCACCATGGAACGGCTACCCAAACGGAGTTTCGGAACTTGACATCCGCGACGTCAGCGCCGCTCAACCGTCTTCGCAAGCAATGGCGCGAGGGGCGCCCCACATTCGGCGCGATTGCGACAATCCCCAGCATTCAGACCGTACAGATCATGGCCCGCTCCGGGTTCGACTGGATCATCGTCGACCTCGAGCACGGCCCGATCGACCTCGGCTCCGCGCACGGTATGATCGTCGCGACGTCGGGCACATCATGCGTGCCGCTGGCGCGGATCGCCGCCAACGAGCCCTGGCTTGCCAAGGCGCCGATGGATATCGGCGCGCTGGGAATCAATTTTCCGATGATCTGCAGCCGTGAGGAAGCCGAAAAGGCCGTGCGCAGCGTGCGCTATCCGCCGCGCGGCGACCGGCTCTGGGGCCCGTTCCATGCCCCGTTTCGCTGGGGCGTCTCGATGCCCGACTACATGGCGACCGCCGACGACGACATGATCTGCATGATCACCATCGAGCATGTCGAGGCGGTCAACCGCATCGACGAGATCATGGCGACACCCGGCATCGACGTGGCTGTGATCGGACCCGGCGACCTCGCAACCAGCATCGACAAACGCGGCCGCCCTGACGATCCCGAAGTACTGACGCTGATGGCGCGCGCCGAGGCCGGCATCCTGAAAAGCGGCGTTCCGATCGGCGGCGTGGCGCGCACGCCCGTACAAGCCAACCAGATGATCGAACGGGGCTACCTGGCGCTGGCGCTAGGCTTCGACTGGTCGCTGTTTGCCCGCGGCATCGCCGCCAGCCTTGAAGGTATCATACGCTGACGCGGGGCGATGCCTTTAGACCCCGATCGCCCATCGTCCGTATGATGGCACCGGCGGCGCGCGTGACACGTCGGCAATGTTTCGTGCCCGCTAACCAAAAAACCATTCGACGTGGTCTTTGAAACCGTTTTCCCGGCCAGCGAAAACAATCTGAAACCGACGCTTGTTACCCATCCAGCCGTCAATTGAATGATGGAGCTTTGCCGTGAATGCTATTTCAAACGTTCTGATGCAGGCGATTCCGGAAACGAAGACGGAAACTCAACCGATCAGGACGATCGCGCTATTTTGCTGTTTGGGTCTGGTAACCTCGATCTTCCTGGCAGCTTCAGGCGTCGATTTGGGTGCTGGCCTGTATTAGTCGATTTGGGTGCTGGCCTGTATTAAGAGGCCTGGTATCCGCGCCGCTTCGGGTTTCAACCCGCAAGGTCGGACGGCGGCGATATCGCCGCCGAGTAACGCACGACCGATCGGGCCAAACGTCAGTCAGACCTTCAGGTCCGGTCGTGATGATTTCAAGTTCTGTCATCGCCAGGACAGACTTGAGGCGCTCGCTGACATCGCCGAAAATCCAGCCAAGCAGTAGTGCCGGATCTCACGATCGACGGCTGGCCGGACCTTCATCTCAAATCGGCTAATCCTGTTCGATTCCGGCAGGTGTTGCGCATGAGGCCAAGGTTTACGGCGGCAAGGCCCTGAAAGTGCTTGGGATTTATTTGAAAGACCAGGCCCGGCCGCGCGCCTCGCCCACGCCATAAAGGCAGAACCATCTGGAGCGAGGCCGGTTGGTTCGTGCTAGATCAGGGTCGGACGGAGCAAATCCGACTCGCCGGTTGGCTGTTTGCGGGAAGCTGAGTGGAACGATGCGTGGAACGGTTCGAAAAGTCTCAATGCCGCGCCGCCTCGTCGCCGATCTCATGTATGCATCGCTCCGCATCCCCTTTGTTTCGCTCTCGCGATCTCTTAACGTCCGTCAACTGCTCGAGGCCCGTGCGCTCGCCGCACGGCCGCCGGGCTGGGCCGCGATCTTCGCCAAGGCGTTCTCGGTGGTGGCGAGAGACCAGCCGATCCTGCGGACGCTGTATGCCAAATGGCCGTGGCCCCAGTTCTATGAACTGCCGCGCAGCATCGCGATGGTGGCGATCGCGCGGATCGAAGACGGCGAGGATTGCGTTCTGCCGCAGAAGGTCACCGCCGCGGATACGTTGCCGCTAGGTGAAGTCGACGAACTGATCCGCTTCGCGAAGGATGCGCCGATCGAGCAGGTACCGGCATTTCGAAAAGCCCTGATGGCGACCGGGCTGCCGCTGCCGCTGCGCCGCCTGGCCTGGTCGATCGGGCTGAATTTTGGCCGCCAGCGCGCGAATAATTTCGGCAGTTTCGGGGTGACCTCGGTCGCCGCCTACGGGGCCGGCGAGCTCCACGCGCTCAGTCCGGGGCCATTCGTCATCAGCTATGGCGTGGTCGAGCCGGACCAGACCATCGATGTCGTAATCCGCTGGGATCACCGGATCACCGACGCCGCCCTGATCGCCAAGGCCCTGACCCGGCTGGAACAGGTGCTGAACACCGAGATCGCAGCCGAATTGCGCGGCAGCCGGCCGCAGGCGGAGCCAAAGCCGGTCCGGGCAGTCGCGACCTGACACCAAAACAGCGTCATTCCGGGGCGATGCGGAGCATCGAACCCGGAATCCAAGGATTCCCCGATGTGCAATTGCACATCTGAGGTCGGGTCCTGCGGACCATCCCGAAATGACGTCCTAAAAACAGGGGGTCTTTCATTGACAGAACCAAGGTTTCTCCCTAGAAACCGCCTGCTCGCGGGCCGGTTTCGGCCCGCGATGCGTTTCGCGACCCGTGGTCCACCCCTTCGGCTTTAAGGGGCGGGCCTGTCGGCTCCGGGAATTCCCCGGCGCACAGGAGGGCGCGTTTCCTCAAAACTGAAACAAGAACGCCATTCGCTATCGCGATGGCTATGCTCATAGAGGACGCGATGACAAAGCGCAGTGAGGCGAAATACAAGATCGATCGCCGTTTGGGCCAGAATATCTGGGGCCGCCCGAAGAGCCCGGTGAACCGCAGGGAATACGGCCCCGGCCAGCACGGCCAGCGCCGCAAGGGCAAGCTCTCCGATTTCGGCGTGCAGTTGCGCGCCAAGCAGAAACTGAAGGGCTACTACGCCAACATTTCGGAACGCCAGTTTCACGGCATCTACGTCGAAGCCGGCCGGATGAAGGGCGACACCGGTGAAAACCTGATCGGCCTGCTCGAGCGCCGCCTCGACACCGTGGTCTATCGCGCGAAGTTCGTCGCCACCATGTTCGCCGCCCGCCAGTTCATCAATCATGGCCACGTCAAGGTGAACGGCCGCCGCGTCAACATCGCAAGTTATAAATTGAAGGTCGGCGATGTCGTCGAGGTCAAGGAATCCTCAAAGCAGCTCACCGTGGTTCTGGAAGCGGGCCAGCTTGCCGAGCGCGACGTGCCGGATTTCCTCGAAGTCGATCACTCCAAGATGACGGCGAAGTTCGCCCGCATCCCGGCTCTATCCGACGTGCCGTTCGCGGTGCAGATGGAGCCGCATCTGATCGTCGAATTCTATTCGCGCTGATTTTGGGTCGGCGTTTTTCCGAGATCAAAGGCCCCGGTTTTTCCGGGGCCTTTTTGTGTGGGGTATTGGCGAGCTTTCAGACACATCACAGTGCAGCGCCCGTGCCTAGCCAGTCGCCATTGCCTTCTTCGCCGCCTGGGCAAGGAAACCCGAGCGCGTGAAACCTTCTCGCTGAGCGTACCGATCGATTTGATCGAGCACGTCGGCCGGCATCGTCACATTGATACGAACGCTTTTTACTTCCGTCGCAGGCGCGGCGATGAGAACAGCGACGCCGTCCTTGTTTTGCACGTCCTTCATGATGTCTTCCAGAGAGCTCGGTTCCGGCGCGGCTTCGCCATCTTCGACCAGCCCTTCCAGATGGAAGGCCAAAGCTTCTGCGCCCATATCCCGGGCCTCGTCCAGGGTCTTTCCGGCGCTGATAACACCCGGAAGATCTGGAAACGATACGCCGTAGTCGCTGTCAGCCTCTTTGTGGATCAGGGCGATATACTGTCGCATTTTCCATTCATCCTTCTGCCGGCAGGCGAGCCTGATTGTCTCGATTTCGTATTATGCTATTCGCTATTTTAGTTTCAGGCCGGCTTGTTTTTAGATGCTCCTGAACGTGCCGATCGGGACGTCTGTCTTTGGGTGGGGAACCGTTACCCGCCCCGGTTTGGTCGGATGCTTGAACTGGATATGACTTCCCTTCTGGGCGATCTGCTTCCACCCATCTGCCTTCAAGGCCGAGATGATGTCTCTCGAATTCATGCATACTTATACACACTTGCCGACGATCTGCCAAGTGTATAAATACACACCAAGTGAAACGCCTCGTAGCCAAAGATCGTCTATCCGTCCGCCGGCCGTTACGCCGCAAGTTGATGAGAACTCCCTATGACCTACACCCCTCCCCCGCGCGATCCGAAAGCGGCGCCGGTCCGCATCAACCTGTTGTCGGATACCCAGACCCGCCCGACGCCCGGCATGCGCGAGGCGATGGCGCGGGCTGAAGTCGGCGACGAGCAGATCGGCGACGATCCGACCGTGAATCTGTTGTGCGAGCGGGTAGCCGAATTGCTCGGCAAGGAGGCCGCGGTGTTCATGCCCTCGGGCACCATGTGCAACGTCACCGCGACGCTTACGCACTGCCGGCCCGGCGACGAGATCCTGGCACATGAGACCGCGCACATTCTCGCCCGCGAAGGCGGCGCCCATGCCGCGCTCGGCGGATTCCAGATCACGGGGCTAAAAGGCCCCGACGGACAATTTGCGCCCGACACCTTGCGTGCGAGCCTTCACCCGCGCACCCGCTACCAGCCGCCGCAGACCGTGGTCAGCGTCGAACAAACCGCCAATATCGGCGGCGGCACGATCTGGAAGAAGACTGATCTCGATGAGATCGTGCAAATCGCCAGATCAAACGGCCTCGCCACCCACATGGATGGCGCGCGGCTGTTGAATGCCTGCGTCGCGACCGGCATCAGCGCTCGCGACATGGCCGCGGGATGGGATTCGGCCTGGATCGATTTCTCGAAAGGGCTGGGCGCGCCGATCGGCGGGGTGATCGCGGGCTCGCGCGATTTCGTAGACGGGGTCTGGCGCTGGAAGCAACGGCTTGGCGGCGCGATGCGCCAGGCCGGCATCTGCGCGGCCGCCTGTACTTACGCGCTCGATCACCATGTCGACCGGCTGGCGGACGATCACGCCAATGCAGGGGCGCTGGCGCGAGGACTGGCGCAAATTGCCGGCGTCGAGGTGCAGGAGCCCGAGACCAATTTGGTCTTCTTCAAACCCCACGGCGCCGGCATCTCCGGCGCGAAGATGGTCGAGGCCCTGCGTCAGCGCGGCGTGCTGCTTGCCATGATGGACGGCCGCATCAGGGCCTGCACCCATCTCGACGTGACGGCCGAGATGATCGAGGAGACCGTCGCTCTGGTGCGCGACATCGCGCGCGGCGCCTAGAGCCTTTTCGGTTCTGATTGAATCAGAACCGAGGCTCTATCTTTTTGTTTTGACGCGTTTTCTTCACGTGAACCGGTATCCACCCCCGGATCTAGTCCGGGGCATGCTTCGCTCGAAAACGCCTTCACGGCTTGCGCGCCGCGATCAGATTCCAGCGATGGAAGAATCTTACTTCCTTGCCTTCGAGCGACAACCCGATTCCGGCCGGCGCCCGGGCGCCCGCCAGCGCCCGCACCACGCTGCGCAGCGGCGGCACCCGCGCCGGATCGTTGACGATGCCCATCCATTCCTCGAACTCGCGCGGCTTGTCCCATGACGTCAGGGATTCGATCGCAAAGCCGGCATCCTGCACCAGCGATATCAGCTCGGAGCCGGGCAACATCCTGACATGAGAAGGATCGCGCAGGATTTCGATGGCGTTCTGCAGCTCCGACTCCGCCGCCACTTCCGATGAAATGACGTCGGCAATGACAAAACGGCCTCCTCGCACCAGCACCCGAAAAATCTCCGACATCACGCGCGCCGGCTGGTCGAAATGATGCACCGAGAGCCGCGTCACCACCGCATCGAATGCAGCGTCTGCAAACGGCAGTTCGACGGCATTGCCTTCGCGGAAGCTGACATTGCCGACCCCTGCCGCGGCGCAGCGCTGCGCTGCCTTCTTCAACATCTCGGGCGTGAGATCGAACGCCACCACCTCGCGCGCGGATCTTGCGATCGCAGCACTCAGGATGCCCGGGCCGCAGGCGACGTCGAGCACTGAACCGCGCGCGGCCTCGCCGAGCGCATCGATGAAACGTTGGGTCAGATCAGCGTCGGTGATCGCCGACGACGCCGAGAATGTCTCCGCCTGCCGGGTGAATTCGTCGCGCACGCGGTTGTCGTGATTTGGCATGATTTCCTCAGTGCTCATTTAGGAGAGCAACTATCGAACGCGTTTTGCCGGACGATCTGAACCATTTTGATGCAGGATTAGTTGCGTTGCGTCCGTCAGACCATCGGTGTCGAAGGTAATGACAGCGTCTACAACAGTTAGAAGGAAGTTCCGATCACTCTCCGGGAAGATTTTGAACCGTTCCTGTCCCGTCGCTTGTGAGAACAGGCGATCCCCTTCCCTCGATATATGAATTAGGAATTTTGGCGTCAGTTGATAACTTCCGACGAATCGATCAAGGAACTCCGGACTAACGGTCGTTCGTTTGCGAACCGTGGGCTGCCCCTTCGGCAAGCGAGCAAGGAACGACTGTGATCATCGCCGCAAGGGGCGAGTAGAAGCCGACAGCCGAAATTGGGGACCATCCTCACCATGCTTGTCGGCCTCGTACTAGTGCTCCAGCGCCTGATAGATCAACGTCTTCAGCGCCAGTTGAATCCGCCCGCGCTGTGACGGCGTCTGTACCATGAAGATCACAAACATATCGTCCTTCGGATCGATAAAGAAGAAGGTCCCGGCGATGCCGTCCCAGCGATACTCGCCAAGCGGCCACGACGTATTCGGCGGCTCGGCGGTGCGCACGGCAAAGCCGAGGCCGAAGCCGCTGGTGGCGCCCGGAAAATAGAACTGGTCGCGGGCGATTTTTGTCTCCGGCCCGATGTGATCGGTTGCCATCAAGGCGACGGTCTCCGGCTTGAGGTAGCGCCGGCCCTCGAATGTGCCGCCGTTCAGCAGCATCTGCGCGAAACGGGCGTAGTCGACGATCGTGCCCACCATGCCCGCCCCGCCGGATTCCCAGCGCCGCGGCGTCAAGGGATCACGGATTCCCGCGACAGGACTGACCGAACGGTCCTCCGGCATCGGTTCGGCGATGCGCGGCTGCTTGGTTGCGTCCGCGACATAGAACGCGGTCTCGGTCATGCCGAGCGGATCGAGCAGCCGCTCCTTCTCGAACTGAAACAGCGATTTTCCGGATATCACCTCGATGACGCGGCCGAGCACGTCGGTCGAGTGGCCGTAGTCCCACAGCGTTCCCCGCTGTTCGGCGAGCGGCAATCTTGCGATGCGCTCGGCGAATTCGGCATTGTCGAGATCGCCATTGAACAGGTCGGCCTGCGCATAGAGTTTTCGCACCGCGCCGTCGCCATAGAAGCCGTAAGTCAACCCGGAGGTGTGGCGCAGCAGGTCTTTGATGGTGATCGGGCCGTTGAGCGGCTCCCGCACCAGCCCGGTCTTGCCGTCCTCGCCGCGCTTCTCGACCCCTACCTTCATATCGGCAAATGCCGGAATGTATTTTGAAACGGGGTCATCAAGCCCAAGCTTGCCGTCCTCCACCAGCATCATCGCCGCGACGCTGGTGACCGGCTTCGACATCGAATACAGACGGAAGATCGTGTCCGCGGTCATCGGCAGTTTCGTCGCAACGTCGCGCACCCCGAAATTCTCGAAATAAACGGGCTGGCCGTGCTGCTGGATCAGCATGATCGCGCCGGGGATTTTTCCGGTCGCAATCTCGTTTTTGATATAATCGCCGACCCGCTCCAGTTTTGCGCGCGAAAAGCTACCCGGGACGGAGGACGGCGATTCCGCATGGCCGGCGCCCGGCCGCCCCATCGCAATCGCGACGGTCAGAAGCGCGAACGCTACCGCGACGCGACGCATGGAGCGGTCAGTTCTCCATCGCTTCATAGATCAACTGCTTCAGCGTCCGCTGGACTCGCTGGCGTTCAGTGGGTGTCTGCTCCAACAGCACGAAGAACATGTCCTGTTTGCGGTCGATCACGAAATAGCAACCGCTGGCGCCGTCCCATTTCAACTCGCCCAATGATCCCGGCGGCGGCGGCTTGGCGTTGCCGGGATCGGTGCGCACCGCGAGACCAAGCCCGAAGCCGAAACCGTCACCGGGGAAATAGAAATAATCCCGCTCGACGCCCGAACCAGGGCCGATATGGTCCGTCGTCAACAGCTCGAACGCCTTGGGGCTGAGATAGTTCTTGCCCTCGAACTTGCCGCCATCGAGCAGCATCTGCGCAAAGCGAGCAAAGTCCGACATTGTCGAAACCATGCCGCCGCTGGCGGATTCCCATTTCTTGGGAACGGCAGGATTGTTTTCACGACCGACCCGGAAATTGCTATCGTTCGGCACCGGTTGTGCGATCAGCTTCTGCTTCTCCGGATCGGTGACAAAGAAGCGGGTGTCGTTCATGCCGAGCGGATCGAGCAGCTTTTCCCTCTCAACCTCGAGCAGAGATTTTCCGGATGCTACCTCCATGATCCGTGCCAGCACGTCGGTGGAATGGCCGTATTGCCAAAGCGAGCCCGGCTGGTTGTGCAGCGGCAGCTTGGCGATCCGCTCGGCGAACTCGGCAAGATCGAAATCGCCTGCATAGAGATTTGCAGCCGCATAGGCCTTGCGGACCAGGCTATCGCCATAAAAGCCATAGGTGATGCCGGACGTCTGACTCATCAGGTCGAAAACGGTTGGCGGCCGGTTCGGCGGCACCAGTTCGAGCGTCCTGGTGCCGTCATCGGCCTTCTTCTCCACACCGACCTTTACGTTGGCGAAGGAAGGAACGTACTTCGCGACGGGATCGTCGAGCTTGATCTTGCCGTCATCGATCAGTGTCATCGCCGCGACCGAGGTGATCGCCTTGGTCATCGAAAACAGGCGGAAGATGGTCTTGTCCGTGATCGGCGCTTTTGTAACCACGTCCTGCACGCCGAAGGATCCATGATAGACCGGTTTGCCGTGGTGCTGGATCAGAACGATCGCGCCGGCAATCTTGCCCGTCGCCACCTCGTTCCTGAAGAACTCGCCGACCTTCTCAAGCTTGTCCTGGTTGAAATGCGCGCCGCGGGGGATATCGAACGTGCCTTCGGCGCGGGCCGACGGCGCTGCCGCCAGCATCAGCGCGCCAATGGCCAGCGCGCGCAGCATGTGATGCAAATTCATTGGACCCCTCCCCGGAATTCGCCGGGGAGTGTAGCGGCCGTGTCAGTCGGCACAAGGGCTGCCGAACGAGGCCAGCGCCTCCTCGTGCAGCCGGCCGCTGGCCTCCGAGAAGCAGCAGAAGATCACCTGCGTTACCGCGGGTGCGCCCGCCAGCCCTTCAGCGACGGTCTTGGCCGCGATACCCGCCGCGCGGTCGGCAGGGAAGCGATAGATGCCGGTGGAGATCGCCGGAAAGGCCACCGAGGCCAAGCCATGCTTCTGGCATAGTTCCATCGAACGGCGGTAGCAAGAGGCGAGCAAATCATCTTCGCCGAGGCTGCCACCATTCCACACCGGCCCAACGGTGTGGATCACATGCCTGGCCTTGAGCCGATAACCTCTGGTGATCTTGGCGTTGCCGGTCTTGCAGCCGTTCAGCATCCGGCATTCAGCCACCAATTCGAGCCCGGCCGCGCGATGGATCGCGCCATCGACGCCGCCGCCCCCGAGCAGCGATGTGTTGGCAGCGTTGACGATGGCGTCAACGCGAAGCGTGGTGATATCGGCGACGATGACCTCCAGCCGCGCCGTGCCGATCTGGCGCGCCGCCAACCTCAGGCCGAAGCCGCCGCATTGACGGTGACGCCCTTGTCGGCCAGCAGCTGCTGCAGCTCGCCGGCCTGGAACATCTCGCGAATGATGTCGCAGCCGCCGACGAACTCGCCCTTGACGTAAAGCTGCGGAATGGTCGGCCAGTTGGAATAGGTCTTGATGCCGTTGCGCAGGTCGGCGGATTCGAGGACGTTCAGCCCCTTGTAGCCGACCCCGACGTGATCGAGGATCTGCACGACCTGCCCGGAGAAACCGCACTGCGGAAACTGCGGCGTCCCCTTCATGAACAGCACGACGTCATTCGACTTTACTTCGTTATCGATAAATTGCTCGATGCTCATATTCGCGTCCTTTTGCGGCACAGCCAGCGGGCACCAGCCCGTTTAGCCTGACGCCTGTCATATATGTACCCCGAAACCATTGTGTATCCAAAGTAAAATGGCGGGGAGCCGGCATGCATGGGCCCGACCGGTTCGGGTGTCCACACGCCTCGCCATAGCCGGTAGCCAGCATCTTGATGGCCTTGGGAGGCTTTTATCCCGCGCGGAACCCCCTATCTAGGACAGGCTATTCTCGGGGGAACCCGTTGGCCACAGCAACGTTCTGTCCCCGAACCGGAGACCATCGTGACGAAACCAGCATCTGCTGCGGCCACGCCCGCCGCCCCTTGCCCGTCATCACTCTCCGATTCCGGCAGCCTCGCCCAGGATCTGGTGGAGGCTTACCTAGCGGTCCGAAACGAGACCGAGCGCCGCGCCGCCCCCTTGAGTGCTGAGGATCAGCTGATCCAGTCGATGCCGGACGCGAGCCCGGTGAAATGGCACCGAGCCCACACCACCTGGTTCTTCGAGCAATTCCTGCTTGGCGAACATTGCAAGGATTATCAGGTCTTTCATCCCGATTACGCCTTCCTGTTCAATTCCTATTACGTCAGCGCCGGACCGCGGCACGCCCGTCACCAGCGCGGCCATCTGACCCGTCCCGGCGCTGACGAAATCACCGCCTACCGCCGCCACGTCGACGCGGCAATCGTGAAATTCTTCCAGACCGCCGATGCGGACACCCTCGCCACGATCGCCCCGCTGGTGGAAGTCGGTCTCAATCACGAGCAGCAGCATCAGGAACTGATGCTGACCGACATCCTGCACGCCTTCGCCCAGAACCCGATTTCTCCTGCCTACGATCCTGCCTGGAAATTCCCTGCGTCAACGCGCGCCGGAGACGAAACTCGCGCCGGCGACGATTCTCGCGCCGGCGATGAGTGGGTCATGCTCAACGAGGGCATCTTCACCGTCGGGCACGCCGACGACAGCTTTCATTTCGACAATGAAAAGCCTGCGCACCGCGCGCTGGTGGGACCGGTCCGGCTGGCGCGCAACCTCGTCACCAATGCGGAGTGGCTCGCCTTCATGGAAGCCGGCGGCTACGCGACACCGACGCTCTGGCTGATGGACGGCTTTGCGGTTGTCGGCAGCGGAGACTGGCAGGCGCCAGGCTACTGGCGCAAGGTCGACGGGCAATGGCGGGCCATGACACCGGGCGGGTTGAAGCCGGTCGACCTTTCAGCCCCGGTCTGCCACGTCAGCTATTACGAGGCCGATGCGTTTGCGCGCTGGAGCGGCAAGCATCTGCCGACTGAAATGGAATGGGAGGTCGCAGCAAGAGCGGGCCATCTCAACGACGCCTTCGGCATTGTCTGGCAATGGACCCGCAGCGCGTACGCCCCCTATCCGGGCTACCGCGCCATCGAGGGCGCGCTCGGCGAGTACAACGGCAAGTTCATGGTCAACCAATTGGTGCTGCGCGGCTCCTCGCTTGCAACCCCGGTAGGACATAGCCGTATTACCTATCGCAACTTCTTCTATCCCCATCATCGCTGGCAATTCACGGGACTGCGCCTCGCCGACTACGCCTGATCCATAAAAATTCACCCGCGCCGGTAAGCGCGTTCTGGAGAGTATCATGAATGTGCATGCCGCCGCTTTGGCCAAAGCGCACCGTTTCGACGAACAGACCTCGGCATTTGCCAGCGACGTGATCGACGATCTGTCGCAGCGCCCGAAACGGCTGTCACCGAAATATTTCTACGACGCCACCGGCTCGGAGCTGTTCGAGCAGATTACGCTATTGCCGGAATATTACCCGACGCGCACCGAACTTTCGATTTTGAGCGATCACGGCAGCGAGATCGCGGCCATCCTCCCGAAGGCAGCGGCGCTGGTGGAATTCGGCGCCGGCGCGACCACCAAGGTTCGTCTGTTGTTGAACGAATGCGGGTTCGGTGCCTACGTTCCCGTCGATATTTCCGGTGACTTCCTCAAGGCCCAGGCCGACGCCCTGCGCGGGGATTTCCCCGATCTCGACGTCTATCCGATGGCGGCGGATTTTACCGCGCCATTCGCCCTGCCCGACCCGGTCACCACCATGCCGAAGGTCGGCTTCTTCCCGGGATCGACGCTCGGCAATTTCGAGCCGCATGAAGCCTGCGCCTTCTTGCGCAGCGCCCGCGACATCTTGGGGGAAGGCGCGCAGATGGTGATCGGGGTCGACCTCGAAAAAGACGAGCGCGTGCTGTATGAAGCCTATAACGATGCCGCAGGCGTCACCGCGCGCTTCAATCTCAATGTGCTGGTCCGCATCAACCGCGAACTGGGCGGCAATTTCGACATCTCCGCGTTCACCCACCGCGCAATCTACAATCGCGACCGGCACCGCATTGAAATGTACCTGATCAGCCGCAAGGCGCAGACCGCGCGGGTGCTCGGACGGAGCCTGTCATTCCGCGCCGGCGAAAGCATCCACACCGAGAGCAGCTACAAATACAGCCTTGATCGCTTCACCACACTGGCGCGCGGCTCGGGCTGGACGGCGTTGAAATCCTGGACCGACGCGGCCGGCATGTTCTCGGTTCATGTGCTGGCGGCCTCGGACTGAGACTTTTCGGTCGGAGCGTCGGCCGGGCCGGAACTGAGCGAAATCGATTCCCACGCCGCGACGATGATCATGATCGCGGTGGTAACAATCGACAGCATTAGCGGGGACAGCGCGCTGGCGAACCAGGAGAGCGCGCCCAAGGCGATGATACCAACGCCATGCGAGAGTTGCAGGAAACCCCTAAAGCTGTACTTGAACAGAATGGTCCCGAGCAGAAACAGCAGGGGACCGCCGATCGCGCTGAGCACCGTTCTCGGATCGGAAACCCCGCCGGGATGCTTGAGCACCAACTCGTCGGCCACCGCCGAAACGATGATGCCGGCGACGATCGGCATGTGCAGATAGGTGTAGGCCAGCCTCGCCAGCCGCCCCGGCTCGCTGGATTTTGAAATTTCTTCGGACCCCGCCTCGGCGCCGATGTGGAAATAGATCCACCACATCGCGAGAGCGCCGACAAAGGCCGAAGCGAACGCCGGCACGGTCTCCGTGGTCCACACCAGATCGGCAAATGTCGCGCCGGTCACGACAATGGATTCGCCGAGCGCGATGATGATGAATCCGGCGCAGCGCTCGGCCATATGGCCGCCTTCGACCACCCAGTCCGCTACCGACGACGCACCGTATCGGGGTATCCAGAACCGGACCGCCGGGGACAGATATTCAATTCCAAGCGCCACGGCCCAAAGCATCAGCCGTGAATGTCCTTCGACAAAGCCGCCCGCGATCCAGAAGATGGCCGACATCACCAGCCAGATCGTGATCCGGACCGCATTCATGCGCGCCATGGTCCGGTCAGGTGGTGTCGACAGCCACAGAAAGACCGTCTTGCCGACCTGCATCGCGGCATAGGCAACGGCGAACCACAGTCCCCGCGCTTCGAACGCCTGCGGAATCGAGGTCGAGAGCACAAGCCCGCCCAGCATCAGCAGGAACAGCATGACCCGAACCGGCGTCAGCTCGGGATTGAGCCAGTTGGTGATCCAGGAGGTGTAGACCCACACCCACCAGATCGCGAGGAACAGCAGGGTTACTTGCAGCGTCCCCAGCGGGGTGAAGCGGCCGAGCAGCCTGTGGGAAATTTGCGTGACCGCGAAAACGAACACCAGGTCGAAGAACAGTTCGGCGTAGGTGACGCGGCCATGCTGGTTCGGCACGAGGGTGCGAAACAGCGCGCCGCGTGGATTGTCCCCCGCCATCAGGTATGGGCTCCGCCGGTCTTCTTTATTTTGAGCATGATCTTGTCGGAAAACCGGTTCCCACCCATCGGGTCGTGGCCCGAGGGCATGTTTTTCCGGATCATGCTCTACTAACCCTCCGGCACCCCGGTCTGCAGCGCCAGCGCGTGGAGCACGCCGCCCATCTGGCCTTTCAGCGATTGATAGACGATCTGGTGCTGCTGGACCCGGGATTTGCCGCGGAAGGACTCCGAAATGACGGTCGCCGCATAGTGGTCGCCATCGCCGGCCAGATCGCGGATCGTCACCTCGGCGTCGGGCAGAGCCGCCTTGATCATCGATTCGATATCGTGGGCGTCCATCGCCATCCCAGTTTTCTCCAATCCGATGTTCGAATAGCGGCGGACAGGCGCCGCAGGAGCATCACAACTTAGCGCGGACACCCTTCTACGTCACGCGTTGTCGCACTATATTCCCGATCCAGTCGTTTCAAAGCCGCCGGATCGCGAAAGGGCGATCACAACGGCCTGACCAAAAAAGGGCTGACCATGAAACTCCCCGGTCCCGACCATCCCATCACGATTACCGCAAACCCGAAGCGGGTCCGTGTCACCGCCGACGGTGTCGTGATTGCCGACACCACCCATGCCTTGACACTGAAGGAGGCGAGCTATCCGGCGGTGCAATATGTCCCGCGCCAGGACGCCAAAATGGAGCTTTTGACCCGCACCGGCCGGGTGACGCACTGCCCCTACAAGGGGGACGCGAACTATTTCAGCGTCAGCACGGGCGGCAAGACCATCGAAAATTCGATCTGGACCTATGAAACGCCGTTCCCGGCGATGGCGGAGATTTCCGGCCATCTGGCGTTCTATCCCGACAGGGTCAAGATCGAGGAAGTGGCCTGAGGGGTTCGCCGATTACTGCTGTAAGGGCGCAAGCGATCCACTTGCTTGTAATGGCTGGGCTGGGCTCGTCCCGGCCATCCACGTCTTCCTTGCTGCCAAACCGCTAAGACGTGGATGTCCGGGAGAAGCCGGGCATGACGACTGGGCAAAAAGCGCCCACTGCCGCCTCACACCCTGAAGATCGTGAGCCCCAGGATCAGCAGCACCAGGAAGATCACGACGAAAACATAAAACAGGAAGCGGGCGACATCGGCTGACACGATCGATATGTCGGTGAAGCCGAGTATGCCGGCGACGATCGATACCAGAAAGAAGATCAGCGCCCATTTAAGAATTGTCATCGCTCACTCCGCTACGGTCCCGGCCGCGGCCCAGCGGCCTTGCGAAATCCCTGTCTTAACTTGGAGAAATGGGACTGGTTCCGTTAACGGGCGGCGTTTTGGTCGCCCATTGATCGAGATCAACTATTGGCCGGCTTTTTCGTCGCCCCACAATTGGCCCTTGCTGAATCGGGCTGCCGGTTGCAACATCTGACACGACCACCCTTGCCGGGGGCTCGCATGACAACGATTTCCCAGACGACGGCGCCAGCAGCGATCCTGGCGGCGCCTAAAGCCACCACGCGCAATGCCGCGCTCGATCGCGCCCGCACCTTCCTGACGCTGGTGGTGCTGATCCACCATGCGGTCATCCCCTATACCTATTTCGGTCATACCGACGCCAAGTCGTGGATCGGCTTCGACATGATCGTGCTCGCCACCGACAGCTTCTTCATGGCGATGTTCTTTTTCCTGTCCGGCCTGTTTGTCTGGCCGGGCATCGCCCGGAAGGGACCGCTGAACTATTTGTCCGATCGCCTGCTTCGGCTTGCCCTGCCATTCGCGGTCTGCGCGCTCACGGTTATTCCGATCGCCTATTACGCCATTTCCCTGCGGCAGCATCCCGAGATCAGCTTCGCTTCATTCTGGTGGAAGACTGTTACCGTCGGGCCTTGGCCCAGCGGACCGATCTGGTTCCTTTGGGTCCTGCTCGGCTTCGACATGATTGCTTGCCTGCTGTACCAACTGTCACACAACCTGCTCGATCCGATCAATCGCCTCTCGCTGCACGGTCGCCGTCGGCCCGCAGTGTTCTTTGCGGTCATGCTTGCTGTCACCGCTGCGTTCTACATTCCCGGGCGGATTCACTTCGGAGCGGGCAACTGGTTCGAGTTCGGGCCATTCTCGGTCCAGCACGGCCGCGTGATGCTCTACGCGACCTACTTCTTTTTCGGCGCCGGCATCGGTGTTCAGCTTTTGGATCGCGGGCTGTTGGCCGCAGACGGCCGGATGGCGAAGGTCAGCTGGGATTGGATGATCCTGGCGCTCGTTCCATATTGCCTCCTGTGGGTGCTGATCTACATCAAGCGCGAAATACTGGGGAATCCGGCGGTGTTGCCGGACTGGTATGAGGGGATCTATGCCATCTGCTTCACTGTGTTCAGCGTGGCGATCATGTTCTTGATCCTGGCCTATTTCCTGAGATTCAAGCGCTCGGGCTCGAGCATACTCGATCCGATGCAGGCCGATGCCTACGGCATGTTCCTGGTGCACTATCCGATCGTATTGTGGCTGCAATACTGGCTGTTCGACTACGACCTGCCCGCGATCGTGAAAGCCGCGATCGGCTTCGTGCTCACCGTTGCATTGAGTTGGGCGCTGACGCGAGCGTTGCGGCAGATTCCCGGGGCGAAGCGCGTGCTATGATCCGTCAGGAAGCCTTGATCCGTCAGGAAGCCTTGATCCGTCAGGAAGCCTTGATCCGTCAGGAAGCCTTGATCCGTCAGGAAGCCTTGCCGCTCATATAGGCCGGCAACCAGCTCTCGAAGCCGGTCTTGAGCGAGGCCACCGCAACCGCCGCCTCACCCCCGATCGAAATCGTATTGCCGCCTGTGGTGCCGATGCGGGCACAGGGCACACCGGCGCCTTTCATCTTTGCCAGCACCAGGCCGGCCTGCTCGGCTGCGACCGTCACGATGTAACGGGCCTGGTCTTCGCCGAACCACCAGGCGTGCGGCACGATCGCGGCAGGCGCCGCCAACAGCTCCGTGCCGATGCCGCTCGATATCGCCATCTCCGCCAGCGCGATCAAAAGGCCGCCGTCGGAAATATCGTGCGCCGATGTTGCAGTGCCCGCATGGATCATGCCGCGCACCACACAGCCGTTGCGTTTTTCGGCCGCCAGATCGACCGGAGGCGGCGCGCCCTCTTCGCGGCCGCAGATGTCGCGCAGATATACCGACTGCCCGAGCCAGCCATGGGTTTCGCCAATCAAAAGGATCGCCTCGCCCTCGGCCTTGAACGAAAGCGTCGCGGATCTGGTGAAATCGTCGAGCACTCCAACACCGCCGATCGAGGGCGTCGGCAGGATGCCGCGGCCGTTAGTCTCGTTGTAGAGCGAGACGTTGCCGGACACGACGGGGAAGTCGAGCGCGCGGCAGGCTTCGGAAATACCCTTCAGGCAGCCGACGAACTGGCCCATGATCTCCGGCCGCTCCGGATTGCCGAAATTGAGATTGTCGGTGATGGCGAGCGGCCGGCCGCCGACCGCGGTGATGTTGCGCCAGGCCTCGGCCACCGCCTGCATGCCGCCCCGATAAGGATCGGCCTCGCAATAGCGCGGCGTCACGTCGACCGTCAGCGCCAGGCCCTTCGGTCCATCCTGCACCCGCACCACAGCGGCGTCGCCGCCGGGACGCTGCACGGTATTGCCCAAAATGACGTGATCATATTGCTCCCACACCCAGCGCTTCGAGCAGAGCTCCGGCGTCGCGATCAGCTTTTCCAGCGCCGCCACTATCCCGATCGATGGGTCCACCTCGCGCGCGTGCACGACCGGAAGCGGCGGCGAGGCCACGTGCGGCCGGTCATATAGCGGCGCTTCGTCGCCCAGTTCCTTGATCGGCAGATCGGCCATCACGTCGCCACCGTGCTTGACCACGAAACGCTTGCTCGGCGTGGTGTAGCCGACCACCGCGAAATCCAGCCCCCATTTCCGGAAGATCGCCTCGGCCTGCTTTTCCTTCTCGGGCTTGAGCACCATGAGCATGCGCTCCTGGCTTTCCGACAGCATCATCTCGTAGGCGCTCATGCCGGTCTCGCGGGTCGGCACTGCGTCGAGATCGAGATCGACGCCGAGATCGCCCTTGGCGCCCATCTCCACCGCCGAACATGTCAGCCCCGCCGCGCCCATGTCCTGGATCGCGATCACGCAATCGGCCGCCATGATTTCGAGGCAGGCCTCCAGCAGCAGTTTTTCGGCGAAGGGATCGCCGACCTGCACGGTCGGCCGCTTCTCGGCGGAATCGTCGTCGAATTCGGCCGACGCCATCGAGGCGCCGTGAATGCCGTCGCGGCCGGTTTTCGAGCCGAGATAGACGATCGGCATGTTCACGCCGGAGGCCGCCGCGTAGAAAATCTTGTCGGTATCGGCAAGGCCCACGGCCATCGCATTGACCAGGATGTTGCCGTCATAGCGGGTGTGGAAGCGCACTTGCCCGCCGACGGTCGGCACGCCGAACGAATTGCCGTAGCCGCCGACGCCGGCGACCACGCCCGACACCAGATGACGCGTCCTGGGATGTTCCGGCGCGCCAAAACTCAGCGCATTGAGGCACGCGATGGGCCGCGCGCCCATCGTGAACACGTCGCGCAAAATGCCGCCGACGCCGGTGGTCGCGCCCTGATACGGCTCGATATAGCTCGGGTGGTTGTGGCTCTCCATCTTGAACACCACCGCCTGGCCGTCGCCGATGTCGATCACCCCGGCATTCTCGCCCGGCCCCTGAATCACCCAGGGCGCCTTGGTCGGCAGTCCGCGCAAATGCAGCCGTGAGGATTTGTACGAGCAGTGCTCGTTCCACATCGCCGAGAAGATCCCGAGTTCGGTGAAACTCGGCACCCGGCCGATCAATTTCAGGATGCGCTCGTACTCGTCGGGCTTCAGCCCATGGCTGGCGACGAGTTCGGGGGTGATTTGCGGCTGGTTCATGAGGCTCTTGAGGCGATTGAGGTCTCTTATTAGGGAGATCGGAGGGGGTGGAAAAGGCCTTTTATGGCGCATTTTCGCGCTGTCCAGAGCTTTACGCGCGCGCCATGCAGGCTGAGGGTTTGCACATCCTGTGCGGATCGGATTTAAGGACCCGAGCATCGCAAACCAAGGTCAAATCACTTGGACGACCTGAGCAAATCCGCATTCCTCCGCCGCCCCGATCTGCATGTGGGTACCGAAGGCGAATTCAAGGACTGGCGGACTTGGAGCCGCGACAATTTCGAAACCCATAACGGGCCGTTCTGGCACCGGATGGAGGATGACGGCCAGATCCGCTGCGCCTTCCGGGTCGAGAAAAAGCATCTCAACGGCCAGAGCAATGTCCATGGCGGCGCCTTCATGGCGTTCGCGGATTATTGCCTGTCCGCGATGGCCGCGACGGTGCTGCAGGGACCGGGCGTGACGGTGTCGTTTGCCTGCGAATTCCTCGACGCCGCGCGCGAGGGCGAACTGGTCGAAGGCACCGGCGAGATCATGCGCGCCGGCGGCTCGATGATTTTTCTGCGCGGCTTGCTCAAGTCTGGCGACCGTCCGCTGTTCATGTTTTCAGGCACCATCAAGCGGGTGAAGCGGCGAACGCCGGCCGCCATGGCCACGTAAGGCGGGCGGGCATAAAAAAAGCCCCGGTGGCGCCTCAGGCCGACCTTACTAAGGTACCAGCCTCACAAATGCTGTGACCCCCGGAGCAACAATGCGACCGCAAGAGCGCTTTGAATTCCTCGCCCCGGGGAGGGCGAACTGGTCGAAGCGACAAGTGAAATTACACGCGCCGGGGGGTCGCTGATTCCCCTGCACGGCGGCCTTTCTGACATCCGGCGACCGTCCGCTGTTCGCATTCCGCCGACCCGAACGGGTGATGCGGAAGCCGTCCACCGTTGCACGCGACACGGCAAAATAGCGACGCCAGCTCTCGTAGCGCCTCCTGGATCGCACAGATGCCCCGGTATCGTACGGGCTTCCCAACTGACCTCGAGCAAACTACTGCAAGTCGTGTCGGGACAAGGTTAAACCTCAACGATGAGGCTTCATGATCCACAAGGGTGTGGAATACAGCGTATCAGAATCGGCCGATCCAGATTTCTGGAACTGGCAGTTCGCAATCGCTGGCAAAACCCACTGCGGCAAGACCCGGACCAAATTGAGGAACATGGCCATTCGCCGGGTTGAATTGCGGATCAATGCCGCGCTGAAAAAGCTGCAGAAAATTCCTGATCAACCGACCACCTAGGCGTGTAAATCATCCTGCTGCACGCTGACTTTATTGCACGCTGACCAAGGTCAGATCGACGAACCACGACTGCGGCGAGACGAAACCGCGGACCTTCGGGCTCATCGCCCGCGGGTTGAGATCATGGACGATATAAAGCCAGGGAGGATTGTCGACCAGACGCTCATGCGCCTTGCGATAGGCCGCGGAGATGACTTTCGGATCGGTAGCTTCCGAAATCGTCTTCAGGGCATCCTCGAATTCGTCGTCTTTCCATTGCTCAAAATTGAAGCCGTTCGGCGAAAAATTGGCGGACGAGAAATAGCGCGCCATGACGCCGGCATCCGACGATGGCGAGCTGATATTGAGCGCCATCGCCCCTCGCAGGTTAGGGCTGTCGGGCGTGGCGCGGGCCGTCGTCAAGAGAACCTGCCATTCAATTACATCGAATTCCACGTTCACGCCGCAGGCCTCTTTGAGGTTCTGCTGCAGGAATTCGTTCATCGGCAGAGGCAACATCTGCCCCGAGCCGGAAGTCGAGATCAACGCCTTGAACGACAGCGGCTTTGCCGGCGTGTATCCCGCCTCGGCGAGCAGCGCCTTGCCTTTTGCGGGATCGAAGGTGTAGCGGTTGACCGGCGCGCCGAAATCGGGATCGCTGGTCTTGAGCCAGCCTACCGAAGGCTCCGCGGTGCCGTTGAGCAACGCCACCAGCCCTTCGCGATCAATGCAATAGTTCAGAGCCCGGCGAACCCTGACGTCCTTGACGGGGCTATTGGCGGCGCCGATGTTATAGAACCAGGGCCAGACATGCGGATAGGAGCCGGTCGCGATGGCGAAGCCGGCCGATTTCAGCGAGGCGATGCCATCGGCCGGCGGCACTTCGATCCAGTCGACCTGACCCGAGCGCAAGGCGGCCAGTCGCGAATTCGCTTCGGGGATCGGCATCAGCACGACATGATCGATTTTCGCCGTCCTGGTCTTGTCCCAGTAGCCATCCCAGCGCGCCAGATCAGCCTCCTGGCGCGGCACGATCTGGGTGATGCGGAACGGCCCGGTGCCGGCAGCCGGCAAGGCTGCAACCTTGGCCCAATCCCCGCCCGCTTTTTCGAATGAGGCGGGCGAGGTAAAGAGAAGATAGACCGCCATGTAGGGAAAGTAAGATGCCGGCTTTGTCGTCGTAATGGCTATGGTTTCATCATCGATCTTCTTGTAACTCGCCATCACGGGAACGCGCGCCCGCGACATCGCCGAACTCGGCGGCTCGAATTGCGGACTGCTGCTGCTGAAATAGCGATCGAGATTCCAGATCACGGCATCGGCGTTGAAATCCGTGCCGTCGTGGAATTTGACACCGTGGCGCAGATGGAAGATCCAGGTCTTGTTGTCGGCCGGATCCTGCTCCCATTTCTCCGCGAGCCCGGGACGCAACGCCGCCAATCGGTCGGTTCGAGTCAGATCCCACAGCACCAATCCTTCAAAGATCGGATAGCCGAGGAAGCGCATTCCTTCGAAGCCGTTATTCGGCAGTCCGGTGGCGGTCGGAATATCCGACGCCGTCATGGCGATGCGCAACGTGGTCTCGGCCGTTGCCGGTTCGTATGACAACAAGACGACAGCGAGCGCGAGTATGCCGGAAGCCTGACGAATGAGCATGATATCCCTCTGTCCTACGATCGGACGATCCGCTTTCGGCGAATGACAGGGAATGCGGGAGCAAATTTCAGGCCAGCCGCAGGCGCCGCAATGCATGCCCGCCAGGCTACTTGTTATTACGGCACTGCCAGCAGCCTGCGATATTTCTCGACATCGCGCGTCACCAGGTGCTGCAGCACCTCCGGCGCGTGCTCGCCTGCATCGGGCGCCACCGTCGACAGGTCGGCAAAACGTTTCTTGACGGCGTCGCTTTCCACCGCGGTGCGGGCGGCCGCGTTGAGCTTTGCGATGATCTCGGGCGACGTTCCCCTCGGCGCGAACAGGCCGTTCCAGCCCTGTGCCTCGAATTCGGGAAGGCCTGCCTCAGTCGAGGTCGGCAGATCCGGCAGCGTCGCCAGCCGCACCGTCGAGCCGACCACCAAACCCTTGACGAGCTTGTCATCGATCGCCTGCGAGACCGATGCGGCGGCATCGCAGACGCCGTCGATCTGGCCGCCGATCGCGTCGGTCAGCGCGGGCGCCGCGCCGCGATATCCAACCAAGATGACTTCGATTCCGGCCGCCTGCACAAAACTCTTGCAGATCAGGAAATTCGACGAGCCGATGCCGGCGTGGCCGAGATTGATCTTGCCCGGATTGCTTTTGGCATAGGCGATGAATTCCCGCAGATTCCTGGCCGGAAAATCCTTGCGCAGTGCGACGATGCCGAATGTCTTCGCCACAACCGCTATGGCTGCGAATGCGTCGGCCTTGAACGGCAGCATCGGATAGATGGTGTAGGCGGCGGCATTGGTGCCGGCGTTGCCGATCGCGACGGTGTAGCCGTCGGGCTCCGCGCGTGCGGTCCGCGCCAGCGCGGTCGAGCCGCCGGCGCCCGCGACATTCTCGATCACGACCGGCTGGCCCAGCGCCGCGCCCATCTGATCGGCTACAGTGCGCGCGATCACGTCGGAGGTGCCGCCGGCCGCGAACGGCACAATCATGGTGATCGGGCGTTTGGGAAAGTCCTGGGCTGAGGCAGCAGTGACGAATGACACCGCCGCGACGGTCGCCAGCAGCCGCCGAATGAAAGAATTCACGCGGCGTGTTCCAGATGCGCCACTAGCCCTGCGAACAGGCCGCGGCCGTCGGTGCAGCCCATGATGTCTTCGACGTGGTTTTCCGGGTGCGGCATCATGCCGAGCACATTGCCGCGCTCGCTGACGATGCCGGCGATCGACTGCGCCGCGCCGTTGATATTGGACTTTTCGTCGACCACGCCATCGGCCGAGCAATAGCGATAGAGCACCCGACCCTCGCCCTCTAACCGCTTCAGCGTCTGTTCGTCCGCCTCGTAATTTCCTTCGCCATGGGCAATCGGCACGCGGATGACCTGGCCGGCATTGTAGCCGCGCGTGAACGGCGTGTCGGAGCGTTCGACCCGCAGATGCACGTCATGGCAGATGAATTTCAGCCGCGCATTGCGCATGAGGACGCCGGGCAACAGGCCGGCCTCGCAGAGGATCTGAAATCCGTTGCAGACCCCGAGCACCAGGCCGCCGCCGGCGGCGAAGCCGCGCACCGCATCCATCACAGGCGAGCGCGCGGCGATGGCGCCGCAGCGTAAGTAATCGCCATAGGAAAATCCGCCAGGCACCACTACGAGATCGGTACCATCAGGCAGCGACGTTTCGGCATGCCAGACCATCCGGGGTTCATGACCGGATATAAGCCGCAGCGCCCGCGCCATGTCGCGCTCGCGATTGATTCCGGGGAAGACGAGAATGGCGGATTTCATGCAGTTCCCCGAATGAAAACGAGAATCGGCAGCGAGTTACCGATCGGGCGGAGACATTACCATTTGACGACGGTTTTTCCAGTGCTAGCCTTGCTGAAGTGCTCTGCGTCGAAGCAAGGCTCAGCAACAATCGCTCGGGACGGAAATCATGAATGTCGCGTCATTGGCGACCTCCACGACCGAACCGATCACCTCCGAAGGCGTCGTGGCTGCCGGCGTCTACGTCGATGGTCGGCGTGTTGCCAATATTGCCATCGATGAAGCTTCGAGCTGGCGCAGCAAGCCGGGTCACGTCGTCTGGATCGGGCTGTACGAGCCGGATCTGGCGCTGCTGACCAGCGCGCAGCAACAGTTCGGCTTGCACGATCTCGCGATCGAAGATGCCAGCAACGCCCATCAGCGGCCCAAAATCGAACAATACGGCGATGCCCTGTTCATCGTGGCGCGGACGGCGCAACTGATCGACGGCAGGATCGCATTTGGCGAAACTCACCTGTTCGTTGGCGAAGGCTATCTCGTCTCGGTGCGTCATGGCGCATCGACATCGTATGCGGCGGTGCGCGAACGTTGCGAGAGCTGTCCCCGCGCGCTCGCGCGTGGAGAGGACTATATCCTCTACGCCATCCTCGATTTCATCGTCGACAACTATTCCCCGGTGCTGGAAACGATATATGAGGAGGTCGAGGCGATCGAGGAATACGTGCTCGCCAATACCATCACGCGGACACAGATCGAACGGCTTTACATGCTGCGCCGCGACCTGTTGCGGCTCCGTAACGCGGTCGGACCATTGGTGGAAGTCTGCCGCCGGCTCGAACATGATAATCTGCCGATGGTGCGTTCGACCATGCAGCCGCTGTTTCGCGATGTCACCGATCACGTCAGGAACATTCAGGAGCGCATCGACTCGATGCGAGAGGTACTCGCCTTTGCATTCGAGGCAAGCCTTCTGGTCGGCCAGGCTCAGGAAACCGCAGTCTCCAAGAAGCTGGCGTCATGGCTCGCCATCATTGCTGTTCCAACCGCGGTGGCCGGAATCTACGGCATGAATTTCAAGTACATTCCCGAACTGCAATTGGAGTACGGTTATTTCATCGTGATGGGACTGATGCTGGCCGCCTGCGCGGGTCTGTACTGGCGCTTCCGCCGCGTCGGATGGCTTTAGACGGCAAACTCGCCGGTTCCTGGAAAGACGAGAACGGCGGATTTCATAAGGTCGGCGCGTCGTTGAGTTCGAGACGATTCTCGATGCGATCCAGACGGCCTTCGCGGCGGACCAACGTCGCATGAATTCCCGAAATCTCTTAGAAGACGCTCGTGATTTCTGGACGAATGCCGTTCTGAGACGTTCGGGATGCCTGCGTCTCCTGCTTGAGCTCATCGATCTTGCCATCGACCTGCGCAAGCCGCGCCTGGACCGATTTCAACACTTCAAACATGAGTTCCGGCGTCACGTCAGCCATCTTCGTCTATCCTAGACCTTCACCTCGATGGCATAGTTCTCGATCACCGTGTTCGCGAGCAGCTTGTCGGCCGCATCCTTCAGCGCAGCCTCGGCTTTGGCCTTGTCGGAGCCGGACAGCTCGATGTCGAACACCTTGCCCTGGCGCACGCTGGCGACGCCGTCGACGCCGAGCGACTTCAGCGCGCCTTCGATAGCCTTGCCCTGGGGATCGAGAATGCCCGACTTCAGCGTGACGGTAACGCGCGCTTTCACTGAAAACCTCAGCTCTTCACCAGCACCGGACCGGAGCCGACCGGCCGCTCGTTCTCCATCAGGATGCCGAGCCGTTTGGCGACCTCGGTATAGGCCTCCAACAGGCCGCCGAGATCCCGGCGGAAGCGGTCTTTGTCGAGCTTCTCGTTCGACTTGACGTCCCACAGCCGGCACGAATCGGGCGAAATCTCGTCGGCGACGATGATTCGCATCATCTCGTTCTCGAACAGCCGGCCGCACTCCATCTTGAAGTCAACCAGGCGGATGCCGATTCCGAGAAACAGCCCGGTGAGGAAGTCGTTGACGCGGATCGCCAAGGCCATGATGTCGTCGATTTCCTGCGGCGTGGCCCAGCCGAACGCCGTGATGTGTTCCTCGGAGACCATGGGGTCGTTGAGCTGGTCGTTTTTGTAATAAAATTCGATGATCGAGCGCGGCAGCTGGGTGCCTTCCTCGATGCCGAGGCGCTGCGACAGCGATCCCGCCGCCACGTTCCGCACCACCACCTCTAGCGGCACGATCTCAACCTCGCGAATCAGTTGTTCGCGCATGTTAAGGCGGCGGATGAAGTGGGTCGGCACCCCGATATCGTTGAGGTGCTGAAACAGGTACTCCGAAATCCGGTTGTTGAGGACGCCCTTGCCCTCGATCACCTGGTGTTTCTTGGCATTGAACGCGGTCGCATCGTCCTTGAAGTGCTGGATCAGGGTGCCCGGCTCCGGTCCTTCGTAAAGCACCTTGGCCTTGCCTTCATAAATGCGGCGTCGACGGCTCATTGGGATGTACCGTGTGTTGTTGAAATCCATGCAGTTGGTGTGCTCCGGATGACCCAGGGATTACGACCCACGACGGAGCTGCCGTGAAGACCAGGAACTTGAACAGAAGAACAGGAAACAGAACAAGAACCTAGCCTGAAGGCAACCTATCCGATTGGCCCATCGAGCACAATCGATCCGGCCCGTTTGGGCCGAGTTTTACCGTCCTGCCTGCGGCCTTAAGCCCGCTGTTTTTAACGCTTCTCTGACCCTATCTAAGCGCACAACAGAGCCGCCGCAACGAGGCGGCTTTTCACCAATTCGGCACGGCGGGAACCCTTGACCATGACCACTTTTGACAAGCGCGAGGAAGGTTTCGAGAAGAAGTTCGCCCTCGACGAGGAGCACAAGTTCAAGGCCGAAGCACGCCGCGACAAGCTGCTGGGGTTGTGGGTGGCGGAAAAGCTCGGAATGTCGGGCGACGCCGCCAGTATCTACGCCAAGGAAGTGGTCGCTGCCGATTTCGGGGAAGCCGGCGACGCCGGCGTGGTCCGCAAGGTGATGGGCGATCTTGGCGCCAAGAGCATCGCCATCACCGAACCGGAGCTTCGCGCCAAGATGAACGAGCTGATGGCGCAGGCATTGGCGCAGGTGAAGGCGGGGATGTGACGCGTAGCGTCATTCCGGGGCGCACGATAGCGTGAACCCGGAATCTCGAGATTCCGGGTTCCTGCGGAGCCCGTCATCGGGCGGCGCAAAAGCGCCGACCCCTTGGCAGGCCTCGGAATGACTTGGTCTCTTCATCGCGACCGTCCCTTCCCCCTGATGGCCCCCGTGTAATCGGCGCGTATGATCTCCAGCAGCCGGCGCGACGCTCCACTCAGAAAGCCGCCGTGCCGCGTCACCGTCACGACCTCGTGGCCCGCAACGAGATCGCCGACGCCAATGGTGGCGATCGCGGCCGACCCGAGCTCTTCGGCGGCATTGCTCTCCGACAGCAACGCGATGCCAAATCCGGCTTCCACCAACCGTTTCTGCGCGGTCAGGCTATCGACCGCCGTCCAGCCGATCTCGCCCAATCCATGGGTCTGAAACAGCGCGAACACATGAGACGCCGAGATCTCGCGGCGGCCCGGCACTTGGGGAAATGCGATCCAGCGTTCGCCGCGCAGGTCGGCGAGTTTGGCGACGCGGCGGCCGGCACGTGGATGATGCTTCGCGCACACCACCTGTAGCCGTTCGGCGAACAGCAGTTCGCAGTCGAGATCACCGGAGCGGTCTCGGTCATAGCGCAGACCGATGGTGGCTTCGCCGCGCCGGATCAGATTGCTGACCTCGGCACTGGTCGCGGTACGCAAGGTGAAGTCGACATCCGGATGCTCGGCGGCAAAACGCTTCAGGATCCGACAGCCGGCCACCTGCAAGCGTGCCGACCACCGCAAGCGCGACCGGCCCCGCATTCGGCCTCGCTAAAGCCCGAACCGCATTCTCCGCATCCTGCGCGGCCGCGACCGCGCGCTCGGCATAGGGCACCAGCACCCGGCCGGCATCGCTCAGCATCGACCGTCCCGCGCCGCGCTCAAAAAGCGGCACCCCGAGCTCCTGCTCCAGCAGCGCGATACGGCGCGATATTGCCGGCTGCGAGCGATGCAAGGCCTTCGCTGCATTGGAGATTCCACCTTGGCGGTGGACCATCAGGAAGGTGTTGAGCGCGTCGCTATCCATCCTCAGGACCATGCAAAAAACTGATGATATGAGAAACAATAACAAATTTGGCTGATATCGAAAAGCCCGTTAGCTTCAGCGTGGACAACGGGCGATCATTTCAGGAGCAGCCCAATGCGCAGCCAGATGGAGAAGGCAAAGCTGTTTCGGGCGTTGCATGAGCGGCCGGGCGCCTTCATCATTCCGAACCCGTGGGACGCCGGCACTGCAAAGCTGCTCACCTCGATCGGCTTCGAAGCGCTGGCGACCACGAGCCTGGGCCTTGCCATTACGCTGGGCAGCCCGACCGTCAGCCGCGACGCCATCATCGAGAATTGCCGGACGATCGCTGCCGCGACCGAGCTGCCGGTCAATGCCGATCTGGAGAATGGCGGCGCGGATGAACCGAAGGCCGCGGCGGAGGCGATTGGACTCGCCGCCGAAGCCGGCGCGGTCGGCGGCTCGATCGAGGATTCAACCGGCGATGCGAGCCGACCGATCTACGATTTCGCGCTCGCGGTGGAGCGCGTGCATGCCGCGGTCGAAGCGGCACGGGCGTTGCCGATCCCGTTCATGCTGACCGCGAGGGCGGAAAATCTCCTGCACGGCCGCGACGATCTCGACGACACCATCCGGCGATTGCAGGCATTCGAGGCCGCCGGTGCCGATGTGCTGTATGCGCCCGGCGTTCGCGACCTCGACATGATCCGGACGGTTTTGTCGGCGATCAAGAAACCGTTCAATCTGGTGATGGGCTTTGCCGATCCGACGCTGACGCTCGACCAGCTATCCGCCGCAGGTGTCAAGCGCATCAGCGTCGGCGGCGCGATGTCGCGCGTTGCGCTGGCGGCCTTTCTTAAATCCGCCCGCGAAATGAAGGACAAGGGGTCCTTCACCTATGTGCGCGAGATGGTTCCGATCAAGGCGCTGCGGGACGGGTTCACCTGAGCGCGCACGCCGTCATTCCGGGGCGCGCGATAGCGCGAACCCTGAAATCTCGAGATTCCGGGTTCCTGCTTCGCCGGCCCCGGATTTTCATCCCTCCTTGAATCCATACTCCGGCACGTTGCCGGTGGCGCCGTAATATTTGTAGGGCAGGAATTTGCCTGACATCGTGATCTTGACGCGGTCGCCCTTGGGATTGGGCAGCCGCTCCATCACCATGTCGAAGTCGATCGCCGACATGATGCCGTCGCCATATTCCTCCTCGATCAGCGCCTTCCAGGCCGGGCCATTGACCATCACCAACTCGTAGAAGCGATAGATCAGGGGATCGGTCGGCGGCATCGGTGTGCCCTCACCGCGCATCGGCACTTCGTTGAGCATTGCGATCTCGGATTTGGACAGGCCGAACAACTCGCCGGCATTGGCGGCCTGTGGTTTTGTCAGCTTCATCTGGCCGAGGATGGCGCCGACGATCAGGACTTCGGAATAGCCGCCGATCTGTTCGCAGATGTGTTTCCAGCTCCAGCCCTTCTCACGCTTGATGTCGAGCAGCTTTTCGGTCACATCGGATCGCTTCATGGTTCGTCTCCCTGTGGTTCAAACTTGTCATGCCCGGGCTAAAGCGCCAACGGGTTCGCGCCAGGCGCGGCCCGAGGACAGGCTCCGCGCGTCTTCGCGCAAGATGTCCCGGGCATCCACGTCTTTCGCTCCTGTCACTCTAAGAAGACGTGGATGGCCGGGACAAGCCCGGCCATGACGCCTGTTTTGATAGCTCGTGCGACGCATCGGATCCCGATGCGATCACTAATCCGGGTTTGCCGATCCGCACCAGCGGCAGATTGCGCGGATCGTGACCGGGCATATCGGTTGCGAAGGTCTTGCTGCGCATCACCAGAAAATCGACGATGTGGTTTCGCAGCGCATAATAATAGGGATGGCGGTGCAGGTCGGTGCGGCCGCGGTGCTTCGGCAGCGGATTTTCCACGACCTCCGCCAGCACCGCGCCCGGCCCGTTGGTCATCAGGAAAATCCTGTCGGCCAGATAAATCGCTTCATCAACGTCATGGGTGATCATGAACGCGGTTTGCCCGGTCTCGAGACAAATGCGGCGAACCTCGTCCTGCAGTGTGCCGCGGGTCAGCGCGTCCAGCGCCGAGAACGGCTCGTCCATCAGCATGATCTTCGGGGTGATGCTGAGCGCGCGGGCGATGCCGACGCGCTGCTTCATGCCGCCGGAGAGCTCGGAGGGACGCTTGTGCTCGGCACCCGTGAGCCCGACCAGATCGATGAAGGTCTGCGCATGGGCCCTGACCCTGGCGCGGTTCCAGCCGCGCCATTTCGAGGTCACGGCATAGACGACGTTGCCGAGCACGGTGCGCCAGGGCAGCAAAGCATGGCTCTGGAAAATCACGGCGCGGTCGAGGCTGGTGCCTTCGATCGCCTGCCCGTCCACGATCACGGAGCCTTCGCTCGGCCGGTCGAGGCCGGCGAGAATGTTCAGCACCGTGGTCTTGCCGCAGCCGGAATGGCCGATCACGCAGCCGAACTCGCCACGCGCCATCGACATCCACAGATTCTCGAACACCGCGGTCTCGCCGCCGTCGGGACCCGGGTAGCGTCTTGCAATGCCTTCGATGGAAATAAATTTGTCGGTCATCGCCTCATTCCGGGAACGTCACCATGCGCGTAAAACGCGCGAGAACCTGATCGAGCAGCATGCCGACGATACCGATCAGGAGGATGGCGATGATGACATTGGTGATCGAGAGGTTATTCCACTCGTTCCAGACGAAGTAGCCGATGCCGGTGCCGCCGACCAGCATTTCGGCGGCGACGATCACCAGCCAGGCAATGCCGATCGAAATCCGCATGCCCGTCAGTATCGTCGGCGCCGCCGCCGGCAGGATCACGGTGAAGGCGCGCCTGACGGTGCCGACCTCTAACGTGCGCGCGACGTTGATCCATTCCTTGCGCACGGCGGCGACACCGAACGCGGTGTTGAGCAGCATAGGCCACACCGAGCAGACGAAGATCACAAAGATCGCCGACAGCCCGGAATCCTTGATGGTGTAGAGCGCCAGCGGCATCCAGGCGAGCGGCGAGATCGGCTTCAGCACCTGGATGAAGGGGTCGAGCGCCCGGTTGATCAGCGGCGACATCCCGATCAGAAAGCCCAAGGGAATGGCGACCATGACCGCGAGGAGATAGCCGAGCCCAACGCGGGCGATCGAATAGCCGAGCTGGATGCCGAGGCCCTTGTCGTTCGGGCCGTTGTCGTAAAATGGGCGCTTGAGGTGCTGCCATAATTTGGCGCCGACATCGAGCGGGCCGGGCATCACCGATTTGCCCTGGGTCGCGGTCTGTCCCATCAATCTCGCGTATTCCGGGCTCATGGTCGCGACCGCGCCGGTGCCGCGCGTCGCAAGATGCCAGATGCCGATGAAGGCCAGGAACAGCACGATCGAGACGATTGCCGCGCGAAAGCGGAGCGAAGAAGTCATCTGGTATGGCCCTCAGCGGGTCGTCCCGGCGAACGCCGGAATCCATAACCACCGGCATTGCTTTGTGCAGAAGGTATCCGCGACCGGGACAAACGAAATTTCACGGCGTACGGGTCCCGGCTTTCGCCGGGACGACTGATACACTTGTGTCCACACCATCGCCGTCACGACGCCTTCCTGATCTTGAAACTGTCGAGATAATCCTGCGGCTTCTCGGGATCGAAGGTCTTGCCCATCACCGAGAACGATTTGTATGAGGTCGCCGGCGGCGCCAGCCCCATCTCTGCCATGACTTTACGCGTGTCGGTGGCGAGATAGACCTGTTCGGCCACCTGCTTGTAGTCCACATCGCCCTTGATCTGTCCCCAGCGTTTCATCTGGGTCAGCATCCACACCGCGAAGGATTGCCAGGGGAACGGATCGAAGTCGACGCGCTTGGCGTCGGTCTTGATGTCGCCCAACCCGTCGGCATAGGTCCCGGTCAGGACCTGCTCCAGCACGGTGACGGGTGCGTTGATATAATTCGCCGGCGCGATGGCTTCCGCGATCTGCTTGCGATTCTCGGCCTTCGAGGCGTAGGCGGTGGCGTCGACGATTGAGCGCGTCAGCGCCGCAAAGCTGTTGGGCGACGACGCGATGAACTCCCGGCTCGCCGCGAAGGTGCAGCAGGGATGCCCGTCCCAGATTTCCTTGGACAGGATGTGCAGGAAGCCGACGCCGTCATAGATCGCGCGCTGGCAGATATTGTCCGGTGCCAGGAAGCCGTCGATATTGTCGGCGCGCAGATTGGCGACCATCTCCGGCGGCGGCACCGAGCGCAGTTGCACATCGGTGTCGGGATCAAGACCATGCTCGGCGAGATAATAGCGCAGCAAATAATTGTGCATCGAGTAGTCGAACGGAATGGCGAACTTCATGCCTTTCCAGTCCTTGGGATCGCGCCTGTCCTTGTGCTTGATCGCAAGCGTGATGCCCTGCCCGTTGATGTTCTCGATCGCCGGCACGGTGAAGGGTATCGCCTGCGCGCCCAGCCCAAGCGAAATCGCGATTGGCATCGGCGCCAGCATGTGGGCGGCGTCGTATTCCTTGTTCAGCGTCTTGTCGCGGATCACGGCCCAGCCCGCGGTCTTCACCACTTCGACGTTAAGACCATGCCTGGCATAGAAGCCAAGCGGTGCCGCCATTATGATCGGCGTCGCGCAGGTGATCGGTATGAAGCCGACCTTGAGGTCTTTCTTTTCCGGCGTGCGCTCCTCGGCGAAAACTTCGGTCGCGGTATTGATCGGAAAGAATTGCGACAGCGCGGCAAGCGCCGTCGAGGCGCCGACCGATTGCAGGAACGCCCGCCTCGCGACGTCCTTTGGAAATATCGCACGCATGACCGCCGACGCGACCACCCCCTCATAGCGCTGTTGTTCGCTTTGGACCGGCTCACAGCGCAGCGCCAGCGCCGCATGTTCATGCTCGGCCGCGGAGCGGTGCTGGCCGCAAACGCAGCCCGATCGTGCAAGTTCGCGATCGGAATCGAAGGGATCATCGAATGTGGACATGCTGCGCCCCTTTGTCACACCGGAACGACGGAAGCCCTCACCGCCGCGATCCGGTCAATGCAATCACTGCCCAGCCTTGCCGCCGGGCAGTGAGAAAACATGCACGTTTTATGCCGCTTTGCCTGTTAACTTGGCATCCGTGGGCAGGCCTTCCTCGATCGGCAGCGAGGGATCCCGCGACCATTCGTTCCAGGACCCGAAATACATCCGGACATCGGTCACGCCGGCATTTTTCAGCGCGAGGAAGGTGTTGGATGCCCGAGCGCCCTTGAAGCAATAGAGATAGACTGGGGTATTCTGCGAGATGCCGACGGTGGCGCATTCCGCCAGAATCTCGTTCTTGGATTTGAATCGCGGCCCTTCCGCCGTCGGCTTCATCATGCGGTACCATTCGAGCCAGACGGCGCCGGGGATACGTCCCTTGCGCGGGCAAAAATCCTTGCCATAGGGCGAGGAGCTTTCGCCGATCCACTCGTCAATATCGCGCACATCCAGCAAGGCGATGCCGGGCTTGCCGACCGCCGCCAGCATAGTTTTCGCATCGATCAGGATGTCGGCCGCCTCGGGGACGATGGAGAACGAGGCTTTCGCGGGCGTCGGCACATCTTTCGTCACCGGCAAGCCGGCGGCGGCCCAGGCGTCATAGCCGCCATGCACCACCTTGATCTTGGGATAGCCGAGCATGGTCAAGAGATAATAGCCGCGGCAGGACTGGCCGAAGCCGGAGTTCATCGACTGCTCGTAAATAACAGCGGTTTCCTTGCCCGACAGCCCGGCGCCGCCGAAGGCATCGGCGAATTTGGTCTTCAGCTCGTTCATGCCCTCCGGCGTCGACGTCGCGAGAAAAGTGAAGATCTCATGCACGTTGACCGCGTTGGGGAGGTGTCCCGCGCCGTAGGCGTCCGGATTCCTTGTGTCGATGATGACACACGGTTCCTTCTTCAAGAATTCCGCTAGTTCGCCGGCAGAAATAAGCACGTCCGTCATGGCAGGCCTCTCCTGTTTTATGGTTGAAGGTAGGGTCGATCCGAAATCCTCATTCAGCGCCCGGCCGCAAAAACTCAAACGTCTTGCAGCATCTTGCGAAGTTGCTTGGTGGCTGGCGTGACGATGGCGACGAAGTAGGCTTCGCGAAGCCTGCGCTGGGCGCGGTGGCTCTTCAGATAACCGCGCGCGCCGCAGTGAAGCATCGCGGCGTGCGCGGCGGCGACGCTCGCCTCGCCAAGGCGCAGGCGCAACGCGACGACGCGGCGCCAGTAGCTGTCCTCCGCGTTGAACGCGTCGCGCGCAAGCTCCATGGTTTCCTGTTCAAGATCGGAAAGCAGCTCCTGGAAATTGACAGGCTGTTGCGCAAGGTAGCGATTGACGTGGCCAAGCGGCGCTGCCACCTCATTCATGATCGCGATGCAATCCCGGATCAGTCCGATCGCCATGCCGGCCTGCAGCAGAATAAAACCTGCGCGGATTTTTTTCACGAATGGACCGGCCTGCTCCGCCAGAATCAGGCGGTCGGGCACGAACACATCCCGGAACTGCACACCATAGGTGCCGGTGCCGTCCATGGCGAGGAACGGCTTGCACGGCTGCAGCGTGATTGCGGGATCGGAACAATCGGCGAGGAACATCACGATCTCGTTCGCGCGATCCTCGACCTCAAAGATGGTGCCGAAGAAATGATCGGCGCCGAGGTTCGATACCCAGGGCAGCGCGCCGCGCACGACGTAACCGCCCTCGACCCTGAACCCTCTAAGTTTCAGCTTCTCAATGCCGAACAACGTCTTCATCGGGTTGGAAAGCCCGGTGCCGCCGAGAATCTCACCGGTCGAAACGCCGTCGGTGAAGCCCGCGGCCAGCGCCGCATTGTCTGAATTCGCCGCGTACCAAACCAGCGTGGTCTGGCACCACGCCATGAAAGCAGTGGCGCCGCAGACTTCGCCGAGCGCCGCGATCGATTGGATGGCGCAGCGCAGGTCGGCCGCGCCATTGCCGGGCCGGTGACTGCCCCAGGCTCCGGCCTCGCCGAGACGCCGCAGCAGCTCGGCCGGATAAACCTTACCGCTGTCGATATCAGCCGCGATAGGTGCAAGATCCTTGCGCGCAATGGCCGCGACCGCATCGACGATCGATGCCGGCGGAAGAGCAATCTCTTCCTCGACCGTGAGACGCGATGCGGCCACTGAACTCATCAGACTCTCCGAACCAGGCGCTGTTGAGAGGGTAATTGCGCGGTTGCTTAAGCGCTCACTTCAAGATTCACCGGTCGCGTAAAGGTGTTGGCGACCGGTGACCACTTCTTGACGTGGGTCACCAGCGCGTCGATCTCGCTTTGCGCAACGGCCTCGCATTCCATGTCGACCTTGACCCGCACGTCGGTAAAGCCGACCGGCTTCTCGCTGACGTCGCCGGTGCCCCACACCGCCGTGATGTTGAGGTCGCCCTCGAGCTGCAGCTCGAGCTTGTTGACGATCCACCCGCGATGCACCGCGTTGGCGTGCAGCCCGACCGCGAGGCAGGAGCCCAGGGCCGCCAACGAGGCCTCCGACGGATTCGGCGCGGTGTCGTCGCCAAGCAGGCCCGGTGGTTCGTCGACGATGTAAGGCGGCAGGTTGCGGATATAATTGGCGTGGCGGAACTTGCCCTCGGCCACCGTCTTGCATTTCAGGGTCTTGATGACGTTTGGATTGGCCTTGCCGTTGGCGATCAGCTGCTCCAGCCCGTTTTTATCGATCGGGGCAAGGCAGCCTGTCAGTACTGTTTTTTGGGCGACCGCGGTCATTGGTTTTCTCCCTAGGAGGTAGGATACCGAACGGTCTGTTTCCTGCACGAAGCATGCCAGACACGGCGCGGAAAAAAACCCGAGAGGTTGAAAGCGGTTACGCCGCGCTGCCTTGGAATTGATCAGCCGCGCCTTGCTCAATCGCGATGCAATTGCCGCTCGCAGCGATTATTTTGGACGCAGAAGAGATGCGGCTTGATGATTGATGCGCAGTTCGATTAACTTAAGCCATGAGCAAATCAGCTTCGACCAGGCGTTCCGCCGCGGTGAGTGCCGCCGGCGATGACGAGTCCGCGCGCGGACGCTTGCTCAACGCCGCGACGCGGCTGTTCTGCAAATACGGAATCAACGCCACCGGCATCGACGCCATCATCAACGAAGCCGGCACCGCCAAGACCACGCTCTACAAGCTGTTCGGATCGAAAACCAATCTGGTGCATGCGGTGCTGGAGACCGAGGGCAAGCAGTGGCGCGAATGGTTCATCGCGACAATCGAATCCGGCGGCGGCAGCGCGCAAACCAAACTGGCGCGGATTTTTCCCGCGCTGAAGGGTTGGTTTGGCGAGGAGCGTTTCTACGGCTGCCCCTTCATCAATGCCGTCGGCGAACACGACAAGGACCAGAAACAGCTTCGCGCCATCGCGATGCGGCACAAGAAAGTGGTGCTGGCGTATATCGAGAAACTGGCCGGCGAAATGGGCGCGGCGGAGCCGAAGGTGCTTGCGCATCAGCTCGCGCTGTTGATGGACGGCGCCATTGTCGCGGCCATGGTATCGCGCGATCCCAAGGTCGCCGATATGGCAGGACTTGCCGCGGGCTCCCTGTTCGAACCGTCAAAGGCGAAAAAACCGAAACGAGCCGGCGGCGCGGCGGCCGAGCTGATGGCGGTCTAGAGCCTTTTCGGTTCTGATTGAATCAGAACCGAGGCTCTATCTTTTGTTTTGACGGGTTTTCTTCACGCGAACCGGTATCCACCCCCGGATCTAGTCCGGGGGCATGCTTCGCTCGAAAACGCTCCAGTTGGCGTTCAAGCATAATTCCCGTCATTTCGAGGGGCAAAGCGACGAAGCAATCCAGTCCTCTGCAGCTCTGGATTGCTTCGCTTGCGCTCGCAATGACGGGAAGCGCGGGCCGATCTTTAGCTCGCTTACTTCAGCGCATCCGCGACCTTGGCGAGGCCGGCATTGGCGCAGACTTCGTCCTTTTCGCCGCCGGGCGCTCCCGACACGCCAACGCCGCCGATCGTCTCGTTACCTGCCCGGATCGGAACGCCGCCCCCGATGCCGACGACGCCCGGGATCTGCCGCAGGAACGCGTTGGCGGGATCTTCCATCATCTTCATGGTTTGCTGCGAGGTCTGATTGCGGGTGCGTGCGGTGTAGGCCTTCAGGCGGCTGAATTCCATGGTGTGTGGATTGGTGCCGTCACCACGAAGTTGGGCTGCAACATTGCCGGCCTTGTCTACAATCGTAACCGAGACCTTGTAACCATCCGTGGTGCACTGATCGATGGCGCCCTGCATGATGGCCATGGTCATCGCCATCGACACGTTCTTTTCGACTTGAGGCGCCTGCGCAAAGGCAGGTCCGGCGACAACAACCGACGCAGAAGCAAGCAACGCAAGACTGACAAGACGCATGGTTTAGCCTCCCTGGCTTTTATGGTTTGCGCCTTGTTGAACCCTCATCCGCATCAATTAGTCCCGGGCGGCTGGCGGAAATTCAACCCGCGTCAATTGCTGCACCCGCTAAGGGGGCGATCGCGCTCGACGCCCGGTCCGAATCGCATTGTATCGAATGCCCGCCCTTTTTGCCGTTCTCGGCGCAATGTCGTCGAACCCTGCGGATCAGGCCGGAACGACCGGAAACTTCTCCCGGTGCAGGGCGCCCAACGTCTTCGTATCCAGCTTCAGATGCGCTTTCACCAGTTCGGGTGGCGTCAGCGCCAGCCACTGATTGAGCGATACGTCCGCGTAATAGCTGCTCTTGAATATCTCGAGGAAGCGCAGCGGAGTGGTTCCGATGTTCTCGACATAGTGCCCCATCGCGAAAGGTACGTATCCGACATCGCCGGCCCGGAAATTGAAGGTGCGGGCCTGGCTTGATGCCGCGAACACGCCCAAGCGCGCCTCGCCCTCGATGTAGTATTGCCATTCATCGGTGTTCGGATGCCAGTGCATCTCGCGCATGCCGCCGGGCCGAACCTCGACCAACGCCGCGGAGATCGTCTTTGATGCCGGAAACACACTGGTATCGGTGATCCGCACCGTGCCGCTCTTGGTCGTGATCGGTTTTTGCGCCAGCATCCTGTGGCTGAAGCCTTGCGGCACCGGCGTTGCCCCGGCGACCTTGTCGGAGCCAAGCGGCCCCGGCACAGCGGCGGCAAACATGTACAGCTCGCTTGGGTCCGGGACATGATCGAAGGATTGTCCGGGAATGCCGAAATTCTTGGACAGCACTTCGTTCGGCGTGTGCTTGAACCAGTCGCTCAACAGGAAGGTATTGTCCTCGTCGAATTCACCATCGTCGAAGACCAGAAGGAACTCGCAACCGTCCGGGTTGAGACCCTGGATCGAATGTGGAACGCCGGATGGAAAATACCAGAGATCGCCAACGCTGACGTCATCCACAAAGTTCTGCCCTTGAGGATCGATGGCGGTGATACGGGCGCTGCCGTACAACATGTAGGCCCATTCGGCCGCCTTGTGCCAATGCAGTTCGCGAACGCCGCCGGCATTCAAGCGCATGTTCACGCCAGCGATGTTCTTGGAAATACCAAGTTCTCGCACGGTGACCTGACGGGTCCAGCCGCCGGCTTCCTGCCGCACGTGAGCGTCCGAAAAGGAGAAGCGCAGATTGGGAAGCGTGCCGTGATCGGTGGAGGGCGGTGTGAGCAGATCGGGATTCTGCCGGTCTCGGGCGAGGTTACGGGGACCAGGATCGGTGCCGCCGTGTCCCGGGCGTTGGGGCTGCGGTACCGATTCCCCGGTTTGCGCACTGGCAGCTGTCGCCGCCGCAAAAACGCCGCCGGCAGCCGTCGCCGCCAATAATGTACGTCGCGTGACATCATCCATGATGTTAACTCCCGTAAATATCGGCTTTGCAGATTTCGCCAAATCCGCGAGATTTTATCGTGATGCACCAGGCACGTCACCTCAGCGTCGTTTCAGCAGACTGGATTCAAGCCGGTCGAGCTCAGCCGCAAGATCGCCCTCCACATCGGCGACAGCCATGTTGACGAGCCGGTAGCCGCGCGCCTCCAGCCACGCCTGCCGCGCGCTGCGGTCCTTCTTGATGGTCTCAGACTCATCGGGATTGATCAATTCGATCGCAAGGCGATGCACGAACGAGACAAAATCCGGAATGTGCCGGCCGACCGGGGTCTGACGTTTGAATTGTCCGGCAAAGCGGCGGTCTGACGTCAATGCCTGCCACAGGACGCGCTCCGCATCGGTGGGGTTTCGCCGCAACAGCCGTGCCAGCCCGCGCACCGTGCCGCTTTCCGACGGCATGGCGCCCTGCCCGTGCTCCGCGAGCAGCGCCCGCAATCTTGTAGCCTGTTCGCCGTCGAGCACGCCGCCCTTGGCCGGCCCCTTGCGTCCCTCGGCGATCGCCATGACAACGCCATGCAGGGTGTGCATGTCCTGCTTGGTCGGCTCCATGCGCGAAAAAATGTTGCGCAGGTTGACCAGCATGGTCTCGCGCTTCTCCGCCGGGCGCAGGAATTCGACCCTGTCGAGTTCGCGCACCAGATTGTCGAAGAAGGCCTGCATCTGATGTTGCGAGGCGCGCTCGGAACGCTCAGGCATCGCGAACGGCAACGTACCTTTGGTCGAGAGCTTGAACCACTCATAGCCGATCAACAGCACCGCCTGGGCGAGATTAAGCGAGGCGAAACCGGGATTGACGGGAAAGGTGACGATGCGGTCGGCCAGCGCCACCTCCTCGTTCTGCAGGCCGTAGCGCTCGCGGCCAAAGAGTATGCCGACGGTGCCGCCGCTTTCGATCTGCGCTGAAATTTCGCCCGCCGCGGCTTCCGGCGCGACCACCGGCTTGGCCTGGTCATGGGCGCGGGCGGTGGTGGCGAACAGCAGCGTGCAGTCGGCGACCGCCTCCTCGACGGTGTCGAACAGTTCGGCCTGATCCAGGATGTGATCGGCGCCGGCAGCGGCGCGCTGCGCACTGACGTTCGGCCAGCCGTCGCGCGGGTTGACGATCCGCAACCGGCTCAGCCCGAAATTGCCCATCGCGCGCGCGGCCATGCCGATGTTCTCGCCGAGCTGCGGCTCGACCAGAATGACGACGGGACCGGCGAGCGTGACGCCTGTTTTGGTCTTGTCGGTGCCCGATCCGGACATCTCGTTCCACTTTCTCGATTCAACGCGCGAGCATTCTGAACCAGCTTTTCAAGCCCTCTCTGACCAGAATGGACCCTGTCGCCCGGCCGGTAAACTGTCGTGGCAGACGATCGTGTATGGCATTTTTTGCGTGGGGTATATAAGTCCTCTGCATCATGTGGGAAATCCGAGGCGCCCAATGAACCTGGCCGATCTCAAGGCGTTCATCGCAGTCGCCGAAACCGGTTCGATCAATCGGGCGGCTGCCCGGCTCAATTTGACCCAGCCAGCGGTGACACGACGAGTACAGAGTTTCGAATCTGCGATGGGAGCGTCGCTGCTGGATCGCTCATCGAAGCCGCCCACCCTGACCGGGGCGGGCCAGCGTGCACTTGCCTACAGTCGAAAGGTTTTGCAAGCCATCGAGGACCTGTCATGGCACGCCGGCGAAGGCGATGGGCCGGCCGGCGATTTCCGCCTTGGCGTCGCGCCCGGCTTCCTCGACGCGGCATTGGGGGCACCGCTTGACGCTCTGATCCAACGTTTTCCGAAGGTCACGCCGCGTATCACCTCGGGCTGGTCTGGCGGTCTGCTCGACGCCGTGAGAACCAATGTCCTCGACGCTGCACTGGTTCTCTTGACCGAACCGCAGCCGGCGCGTCACGATCTCACGTTGCGATCGTTCCGGCAGGATGACGTTGTGATCATCGCCGCGCGCCGGACGCCGATCTCCGCGTCGCCGAGCGTTGCCGACATTGGCCGCCACCCCTGGGTGCTGAACCCGCGCGGATGCGGATTCCGGGCGGCGTTGCAGGCGGCCGTCGATCGCGAGCACGCACACCTCAATCTCTGCGCTGAAGTACAGGGCTACGAGCTTCAATTATCCCTCGTTGCGCGGGGTGTCGGCTTCGGGCTCGTTCCCGGCGCGCGCCTCAAGGCAAGCCCGCTGAGAAAGGCGCTGAAGATCATCTCTCCGCACGATTTTCGGCTCGCTGTAACGCCGGCGATCGCCACGGTTGGTCGGCATGATCGCTTTGTTCCGCTGGTTGATTTGCTGGCTTTCGAGATCGAGCATCGACGCACGGTGTTGGCATAATCATTATCAAGAATATGCATTTTACTTATGAACCGATTGGGCTGATCCTGCGCGAAAGGCTGGTTATCGCGCGGGAGGCTCCAAATGACTCGCCGGTTCGTCGCCGCCCTGATTTGCGGCTCCATCGTAATCACACTGAGCATGGGTATCCGCCAGGTGTTCGGCCTGGTTTTGCAGCCGGTGACCGCTGAGCTCGACTTAAGCCGCGACGTGTTCGGTCTCGTGATCGGCCTGCAGAACCTGACCTGGGGACTGACGCAGCCGGTTGCGGGTCTGCTCGCGGACAGGTTTGGGGCTGCACGCATTGTAGCTGTGGGGGGCCTGCTCTATCTCGCCGGGCTTTCGCTTGGCGCTTTCAGCGAGAGCGCATCAGTTCTCGGGCTGGCGATCGGGATTCTTGTTGGGCTTGGCCAAAGCGGAACCGCCTACGCGGTCGTGCTCGGGGGCATTGCACGGACTACGCCGCCCGAGCGTCGCAGCATTGCCCTTGGGATAGCTTCGACCGCCGGTTCGATCGGTATGTTTACCCTGGTTCCAATAACTCAGGGTCTCGTCGCCAGCTTCGACTGGCGGGTCGCGCTCACGGGTTTGGCTGCACTGTGCATTCTGATCCCCGCGCTGGCGGTTGGTCTTCGCGAACGGCCGGCATTGGTGGGCTCGCCTGCGGCGCCGATGCCCGTGACGAGCGTGCTACGGATCGCAACAAGGCACCCCGGATTTTGGATGCTGAATGTCGGCTTCGCCGCCTGCGGATTTCAGCTTGCCTTCCTGGCGACGCACTTGCCGTCCGTGCTACAGGACAGCGGCCTTGCTTCCTCGACCGGTGCTGCAGCCCTCGCGTTGATCGGCCTCAGCAATATCGTCGGCACATATTTCTGCGGGTTGCTGGGCGCCTCTTACCGCAAGAAAAATGTACTTGCCTGCCTCTATTTGCTGCGCACGGCGCTGTTCGGATTATTCCTCCTGCTTCCGACATCGACCGCCTCGGCGATGCTTTTCGCTGTAGCGATCGGATTGATCTGGACTGGCACGGTGCCGCTTACCAGCGGCCTGGTTGGCGACATCTTTGGTACGCGCGATTTGGGTCTCCTGTTCGGCATCGTCTATGTCGGTCATCAACTCGGTGCATTCATGGGCGCGTGGATCGGCGGCGTCGCGTTCGACCGCACGGGATCTTACGCGCTGGTCTGGGCTGGCGCGATCCTGATGGGTCTGCTGGCCGCGCTGCTGCACTGGCCGATCCGCGACCGGCCAGTCGGGGCGGTTCCGCAGTCGGCGCCGTCATGACAGCCGAGCATCGCCGCTTGGCGCCTGGAGGCTTGTTATTCGTGATGCTCGTTGTGGCCGCAGCGGGATTGGCCGGCGGAGCTTATGCATGGTGGAAGTGGGGAATTCTGGTCGCGCTCGATACCATGGCCAAGTTTTGCTTGTGACAGAACTTCTCAAGCAAAATAATGAGGTTAGTGACACGCCCTGATACTCGACCAAAATCTCAATTGCACCGTACGTCGCGGGCGGCTTGCGCGCGTTCGGCTTTCGGATACGGTCACCAATCACAACCAAAGCGAACCAGCAAAACGACCCCCAGAGCCGGCCCAACGGCTCGGGAATACGGGAGGCCTTCATGCGCAGCCGATGGTCATTGGCGATTGCCGGACTTGTTCTCATTATAGCCGGCGGACTCCTGGCCCACCTGACGCAGACCTCCGGCGACGTCCGGATCCAGGATGTGCGCTTCAAAGGCGCCAAGGGCAATGCCATGAGCGCCCTGCTCTACATCCCCCCAAATGCCAGCACGCAGAAACCCGCCCCCGGCATTCTCGCGGTTCACGGCTACATCAATTCGCGCGAAACCCAGGATGGCTTTGCCATCGAATTTGCGCGCCGCGGTTATGTGGTGCTCGACCTCGACCAGACCGGCCACGGCTACAGCGATCCGCCCGCCTTTGCCAACGGCTTTGGCGGCCCCGATGGGCTCGCCTATCTGCGCGGTCTCGACGTCGTCGACAAGGACAATATCGGCCTCGAGGGCCATTCGATGGGCGGCTGGACCGTTCTCGCCGCCGCGACCGCGATGCCGAACGACTACAAATCGATGGTGCTGGAGGGCTCGTCCACCGGCAAGCCGTTCGCCGCCGAGGGCACCAGCGGCTGGCCACGCAATGTTGCGCTGGTGTTTGCGCAATATGAGGAATTCTCCACGCTGATGTGGGCGGTCGAGCGGGCGCGCGATGTCACCGAGAGCCCGAAACTCTGGGCCCTGTTCGGCACCCATGGCGCCGTCGAGCCCGGCAAGGTCTATGGCGATATCGCGCTGGGCTCCGCTCGGGTGCTGTATACCCCCGCGATCACCCATCCAGCCGAACACATTTCGCAACAAGCAATCGGATATGCGCTCGACTGGTTCAGCAAAACCCTGCAGGGCGGCACGCCGCGCCCGGCGGACGACCAGATCTGGTTCCGCAAGGAGATCGGCACGCTGATCGCCCTGATCGGCTTTGTCGTGCTTCTGGTCGGAGTATTCGACGCCCTGCTCGAGGCGCCGGTGTTTTCGCGCCTGAGGCTGCCTGAGATCGCCGACGGCACCATGCCGGCGCATTTCGCGGCCAGCGGAGGCCGCTGGACCGCGGCCTTCATCCTTTCCGCCTTCATTCCCGCGCTGACCTATTATCCGGCGTTCGCGCTGGCCGGCACCTTTGTGAAACCATCCGCCTATTTGCCGCAGGGCATCACCAACCAGATCATGGTCTGGGCCATCATCAATGCGCTGATCGCGCTGGCGCTGATGCCGTTCGCGCCCAAACGCGCCAGCAGGATGGGCATCCTCACGCCGTCGATCCTGATCGCGATCGCCACCGTCATTGTCGGCTATGCCGCATTGTGGCTCGCCGACTTTCTCTTCAAGGTCGATTTCCGGTTCTGGATCGTCGCGCTGAAATTGATGAGCGGCAAGCAATTCCTGATCTTCCTGATCTACCTGATCCCGTTCACGGCGTTCTTCGTGATCGCGTTGCGTGTGCTGCACCGGAATTTCTCGACCATGGGGGCGGGACGCGGCGCGCAATACCTCACCAATATCCTGGCGCTGACGCTCGGCTTCATCGTACTGCTCGGCTTGCAATACGGCACGCTGTGGCTATCGGGAAAACTGTTCAATCCGCTGCCCGACCCCGGCTTCGTGCCGCTCTCCACCATCGTCGCCATCCAGTTCGTGCCGCTGCTCGCGATCTGCGGCATTATCGCGACCTTCACCTGGCGGCGCACCGGCTCCAGTCTGCCCGGCGCCCTGATCTGCGGCATCTTCGTGACCTGGTATGTGGTGGCAGGCACCGCCACGCAGGCGGCATTCTAGCAGCGTTTTCGAGCGAAGCACGCCCTCGGACTTGATCCGGGGGCGGGTACCGGTTCGCGTGAAGAAAACGCGTCAAATCAAAAAACAGATCCTCGGTTCTGGTCGATCAGAGCCGGGGTTCTAGGCCAAAAAATCGGCTGAAAGTGCATAGCGCCTTGGCTTTCGCAAGCCGGTCGGCGATGCTATAGCGCGCATGTAATCATCCCATTCGCTTCCAACCCCGCCCGAAACGCGCTGTTTCCCAAAAAGGCCCGACCTGCCATGGCAAAAATCAAGGTGACCAACCCCGTCGTCGAACTCGATGGCGACGAGATGACCCGGATCATCTGGCAATACATCAAGGACAAGCTGATCAACCCGTTCCTCGATATCAACCTGATGTATTTCGACCTGGGGATGGAGCACCGCGACAAGACCAACGATCAGGTCACGGTCGACGCCGCCAACGCCATCAAGAAGGTCGGCGTCGGCGTCAAATGCGCCACCATCACCCCGGACGAAGCCCGGGTGAAGGAGTTTGGCCTCAAGGAAATGTGGAAATCGCCGAACGGCACCATCCGCAATATCCTCGGCGGCGTGGTGTTCCGCGAGCCGATCATCTGCAAGAACGTGCCGCGGCTGGTGCCGGGCTGGACCAAGCCGATCATCATCGGCCGTCACGCCTTCGGCGACCAGTACCGCGCCACCGATTTCAAATTCCCGGGCAAGGGCACGCTGACGATGAAATTCGTCGGCGACGACGGCAAGGTGATCGAACGGGAGGTCTACAAGTCCCCGAGCGCCGGCGTGGCGCTGGCGATGTACAATCTCGATGACTCGATCGCCGATTTCGCCCGCGCCTCGTTCAACCAGGGCCTGTCCAAGGGCTATTCGGTCTATCTGTCGACCAAGAACACGATTCTGAAGACCTATGACGGCCGCTTCAAGGACGTCTTCCAGGATATCTTCGATCACGAGTTCAAGCCGAAATTCGACGAGAAGAAGATCACCTACGAACATCGCCTGATCGACGACATGGTCGCGGCTGCCATGAAGTGGTCGGGCGGTTATGTCTGGGCCTGCAAGAACTACGACGGCGACGTGCAGTCCGACACCATCGCGCAAGGCTACGGCTCGCTCGGCCTGATGACCTCGGTGTTGATGACGCCCGACGGCCAGACGGTCGAAGCCGAAGCCGCCCACGGCACGGTGACGCGGCATTACCGCGAGCATCAGAAGGGCAAGGAGACATCGACCAACTCGATCGCCTCGATCTTCGCCTGGACCCGCGGCCTGTCGCATCGCGCCAAGTTGGACAATAACGACGCGCTGGCCAACTTCGCGCTGACGCTGGAGACGGTCAGCGTCGATACCGTTGAAGCCGGCTTCATGACCAAGGATCTGGCGCTCCTGGTCGGCGCCGACCAACGCTGGCTGTCGACCACCGGCTTCCTCGACAAGGTCGCGGAAAACCTGACCAAGGCGATGGTGGCATAAACGGCCGGCGGAGGTGTTGGTTATTCCCGGGGGCCAACGCAAGAGTACAACCATGCCGCCTTTTAAGACCGTCGCGTTCGCAGTGCTGTCGCTATCGGGACCGCTGGTGAGCGCGCGCGGCGAAATACCCCTTCCCGACGCCATCGCGGCGCCGGGCGAGACCATCGTGCTCACCGCGCACGCCGAGGGCGCGCAGGTCTACGAATGCAAATCAGGTGCCGACGGCAAGTCCGCCTGGGCGTTCCGCGAACCGATCGCGACGCTGCTGGTCGATGGCAAGACCATCGGCCGGCACTATGCCGGACCGAACTGGGAATACAGCGATGGCAGCGCCGTGGCCGGCAAGGCCACAGGCAACGCCCCGGGCACGACCGCGAGCGATATCCCCTGGCTCAAGCTCGAAGTCGTTTCCCGCCGCGGCAGCGGCATGCTGTCAGCCGTCACCACGGTGCAGCGGATCAACACGGCAGGCGGCAAGCTCGACGGCGCCTGCGACAAGGCCGGCAGCTTCAAGAGCGCGCCCTACTCCGCCGACTATGTGTTCCTGCGCAAATCCTGAGCGAAAAAGGGTTGAGCGAAAACGGCTGAACGCGGCAGCCCCGCTTATCGATACGAGGTCTCCAATGCTGTTCATGGTGATCGAGCGTTTTGCAAATCGCGACCCGATCCCGGTCTATCGGCGCGTCCGCGATCCCGGAATCAAATTTCCGGAAGGGCTGAGCTATATCGGAAGCTGGATCGAGCCCAATTTCGACCGCTGCTTTCAACTGATGGAATGCGACGATCTGCGGTTGCTGCAGGAATGGGTGCTCTCGAACAATCGCGACCTCGGCATGACCTTCGAGATCGTCCCTGTCGTCCCTGGCAAGGGGACACGGGAAGTCGTCGCGCCGTTCCTGGATGCGAAATAGCGCGGCTGTCCGGACCACTCGCCCTGCAAATTGTTCTGCCGCCATTGAACCTTAGCCCCCTCTCGGAAGACAGATCATCACCGGGGGATTGCAATTTCCGGGCTTTTGCCGACGCCGCCAGGCATCATTCAGCCTGGCGGCGTCGTGCGTTTTGGTGGAACCGGCGGCGGGGAGAGCGGTTCGCTGGGCCAAATTATTCGCCCTCGGCCCCGTCCGCATGCGCGGCCTGCGCGATTTCGCCGGCGGCGATATCGCCTTTCTGCACTGCCGCGGTGTCGGCAAGACGTGCCTTGGCGGTCTTGTGAACATGCGTGGCCAGCGCCGGCATGCGTTCGATCAGCGCGTGAAAATCCTGCGCGTCAAGCGCCAGCAGCCGGGTCTTGCGCATCGCCGTCACAGTGCCGCTGCGCTTGGTTCGATGCAACAGCGCGATTTCGCCGAAAAAGGTACCGTCGGCGAGCCGGACCCGCTGGCTCGGCAGTTCGATCTCGACCTCGCCCGCGGTGATGAAATACATCGAGGAGGCGGCATCGCCGCGCCGCACCAGGATTTCGCCCGACTCGATGGTCTGGGCCCGCAGCAGCCGCATGATATCGGCGATTTCGGTGGCCGCGAGTTGCGAAAACAGCGGCACCCGCGCCAGCATGCCCCAGGTGACGACGAAATCGCGCCGCCGCACCTCGTCGGCGAACGCAGTGGAGATGATCGCCACCGGTAGCGCGATCATGGTCAAGCCGCCGATGATGGTGAACACCGACACGATTTTGCCGAGCGGCGTCACCGGCACCACGTCGCCATAGCCGACTGTGCCCAAGGTCACGATCGCCCACCACATCGCCTGCGGAATGGTGCCAAACTTGTCCGGCTGAACATCGCGCTCAATCGCGTACAGCAGCGAGGCGAACAGCAGCACCGCGCCGGTCAGGATCGCGATGCAGCCGAGCAACGTCCGTCGCTCGGCATGAAGCGCCGCCAGCAGCGAGCGCATCGCCGGCGAATAGCGCACTAGCTTGAAGAACGGCAGCACACCGAGCAACACCAGCGTCGACCGGCTGCCGGCGGTCAGCGCAATCGATGCCGGCAAGAAAGCCAACAGGTCGATGATGCCGAGGCTGGAGAGCGCGTATTCGCGGCGGTCCTGCGCCGGCGATAGTTTCCGCGGGCCATGACCGGCCACGCTCCACAGCCGCGCCAAGTATTCCAGCGCAAACACCAAAACCGCGCCGACCTTGACGACGGTGAATAGTGTGCCGAACCGCGCGTCCAATTCGGGCACCGACGCCAGGATCATCACCAGCACGTCGATGATGATGATGCCGACGATTAGCTGGACGAACCGCGAACCGACCGAATACGGCAGGTGATCGTGTTCGAGCAGTTCGTAGAGCCGGTCCCGCAAATCCGGGTCGTTCAACCTCCGTCGCCGCGGCAGGATCGCCACGTCAGCCGCTACCCATGGCTTTCTCGATCGCCTGGAGTGCTGCACCCGCCTTGGCGCCATCGGGCCCGCCGGCTTGCGCCATGTCGGGCCGCCCGCCGCCGCCCTTGCCGCCCAGCGCCTCGGAGGCCTTTTTCACGAGCTCGACGGCATTGAAGCGCGAGGTGAGATCAGAGGTAACGCCGACCACGACGCCGGCCTTGCCGTCCCCGGTGATGCCGACGATCGCGACCACGCCGGAGCCAAGTTGTTTTTTGCCGTCATCGGCGAGGCTCTTGAGGTCCTTCATCTCGATGCCCTCGACCGCGCGCGCCATCAGCTTGACATTGCCGACTTCGCGCACGCCGGCGGCGCCCGCCGCCGAGCCGTTGGACGAGGAACCGCCGCCCATCGCGAGCTTCTTGCGCGCATCCGACAGTTCGCGCTCCAGTTTCTTGCGCTCTTCCATCAGCGCGGCAATGCGCGCCGGCACATCTTCCAGCGTGGTGCGCAACTCCTGTGCCGCCGATTTGGCCAGCGCCATGGTGTCATTGGCATGCTGCCGGGCATGGCGTCCGGTCAGCGCCTCGATACGGCGAACTCCGGATGACACCGAGCTTTCGCCGGTCACTGAAATGAGGCCGATATCGCCGGTGCGTCGGACATGGGTGCCGCCGCACAATTCCACCGACCAGCCGAGCGCGTTGCTGCCGTGTTCCCGGGCGCCTCTGCCCATCGAAACCACCCGCACCTCATCGCCATATTTTTCGCCGAACAAGGCGCGGGCGCCGGCGTCGCGGGCATCATCCACCGCCATCAGCCTGGTCGTGACCTCGTCATTTTCGAGCACCACCTCATTGGCGATATCCTCGATGCGGCTCAATTCATCCGGCGTGATCGGCTTGGTATGCACGAAGTCGAAGCGCAAGCGATCCGGCGCCACCAGCGAGCCGCGCTGGGCGATGTGGTCGCCGAGCACCTGCCGCAACGCCTCGTGCAGCAGATGCGTCGCGGAGTGATTGGCGCGGATCGATGAGCGGCGTGCATGATCGACGTCGAGCAACAGCGCATCGCCCATTTTCAATCCATAGTTCTCAATCTTGACATGATGAACAAGAACGTCGCCGGCCTTCTTTTGGGTATCTAAGACAACAGCAAGGGGATGAGCGTCGTCCGCGCCACGCCGCATAATTCCCGTATCGCCTACCTGCCCGCCAGATTCGCCATAAAACGGTGTTTGGTTGAGTATTACTTGCCCGCTTTCGCCGGACTTGAGTTCGGGCACTTCCTGGCCACCGCGAATGATTGCCGTAACGACGCCTTCCGCACCCTCTGTGTCGTAGCCCAAGAATTCAGTGGGCCCGAGCTTTTCACGTAGGCCGAACCAGATAGTTTCGGTCGCGGTATCGCCGGAGCCCGCCCATGCCGCGCGCGCTTTGGCGCGTTGCCGGTCCATGGCGTCCGTGAACGACGCGACGTCGACTGAAATGCCGCGGTTGCGCAGCGCATCCTGGGTCAGATCGAGCGGAAAGCCATAGGTGTCGTACAGCGTGAACGCGGTATCGCCGTCGAACATGTCGCCTTTCTTCAGGCCGCTGCTCTTCTCGTCGAGGATCGACAGACCCCGCTCCAGCGTCTTGCGGAACCGCGTCTCTTCCAGCCGCAGCGTTTCCTCGATCAGGTTTTCCGCGCGCACCAGTTCGGGATAGGCCTGGCCCATCTCCCGCACCAGCGCCCAGACCAGCCGATGCATCAGCGGGTCCTTGGCGCCGAGCAACTGCGCATGGCGCATCGCGCGGCGCATGATCCGGCGCAGCACATAGCCACGGCCTTCGTTCGAGGGCAACACGCCGTCGGAAATCAGGAACGATGACGCCCGCAGATGATCGGCGATGACGCGCAGCGACGCCTTCTGTTCGCCTTGCGGATCGGCTCCGGTCAGCTCGGAAATGGCGCGGATCAGGGCGACGAACAGGTCGATGTCGTAATTGTCGTGCTTGCCCTGCAACACCGCAGCGACACGTTCGAGGCCCGCGCCGGTATCGATCGACGGCTTCGGCAGCGGATTGCGGACACCGCCTTCCAACTGCTCGAACTGCATGAACACGAGGTTCCAGATCTCGATGAAGCGGTCGCCGTCCTGCTCCGGGGAACCCGGAGGCCCGCCCCAGATCTTGTCGCCGTGGTCGTAGAAGATTTCCGAGCAGGGACCGCAGGGGCCGGTATCGCCCATCTGCCAGAAATTGTCCGATCCCGCGATGCGGATGATGCGCGACTCAGGCAGTCCCGCGATCTTCTTCCAGAGATTGAACGCCTCGTCGTCGTCGATATAAACCGTCGCGGTCAGCTTGTCCTTTGGCAGGCCATATTCCTTGGTGACCAGGTTCCACGCCAGCTCGATGGCGCGGTCCTTGAAATAGTCGCCGAACGAGAAATTGCCGAGCATCTCGAAAAAGGTGTGATGCCGCGCGGTGTAGCCGACATTGTCGAGATCATTGTGCTTGCCGCCGGCGCGCACGCATTTCTGCGAGGTGGTGGCGCGCGCATAGCCCCGCTTCTCGACGCCGGTAAAGACATTCTTGAACTGCACCATGCCGGCATTGGTGAACATCAGCGTCGGGTCGTTGCGCGGCACCAGCGGCGACGACGGCACGATCTCGTGACCGTTCGCGGCAAAGTAGTTCAGAAATGCCGACCTGGTCTCGTTAACGCCGCTCATGTTAGTCCCATCGCGCCGGTAAAACATCTTGCGAAAACATCCGCGAATATGCCGCAGACGGTAATCTCGCGCACCGCTTTTAGACGGGGGTGCCAGCGCTGTCCAGAAAGTGTGCAAGGGATCAGTGGCTTGCCGCATAGCACAGCGGCCCGCAAGACTCGTTGATAATGCTGCGGTTGCGTTGACAGGCTTGGTGCGGCCGTGTTTTGCTCCCATTTGTTCAAGACAGTCGCGTCGGGAGAGATCGGCCCTGGAGGCCGGCGCCGAAGGAGCAACCGCCCCGGAAACTCTCAGGCAAACGGACCGCGCGACTTGATAGCATCTGGAAAGAGACACCGCCGGGCTTAAACCCCGGACGGGTCCGCCGACGGGATAATACTCTCAGGCACAGCGACAGATGGGGCTTCGACAGGTTTCCCGGGGAATCCTCCCCGGAACCTCCGAGGGCCCCGTGATGCTCGCGCGCGACAATCAATCCTCCCGGGAACCCCCGCTGAAACGCACCCCTTTGTACGCGCTGCATGTCGCCAGCGGCGGCAAGATGGTGCCGTTCGCGGGCTATGACATGCCGGTGCAGTACGCCACCGGCGTGCTCAGGGAACACCTGCATACCCGCCAGGCTGCAGGGCTGTTCGACGTCTCGCATATGGGCCAGATCGCGCTCCATGCGAAATCCGGCAGGGTCGAGGACGCGGCGCTGGCGCTGGAACGGCTGGTGCCGCAGGACATCGTTGCCGTGGCGCCGGGACGGCAGCGCTACGCACAATTCACCAACGAAACCGGCGGCCTGCTCGACGATCTGATGGTGGCGAATTTCGGCAGCCACTTGTTTCTGGTGGTCAACGCCGCCTGCAAAGCCGAGGACGAGGCGCATCTGCGCCAGCATTTGTCCGATAGTTGTGTGATCGAGCCGCTACCCGATCGCGCCCTGATCGCGCTGCAGGGACCAAAAGCCTGTTCCGTACTGACAAGATTTTGTGCAGATGCCGCCGCCATGCGCTTCATGGACGCCGGTCCGCGCAGCGTCGATGGCATCGCATGCTTCGTCTCGCGCTCGGGCTACACCGGCGAGGATGGCTTTGAGATTTCGGTTCCGGCCGAACACGCCGAAAGCCTCGCCAGGACGCTGCTGGGGCATAGCGACGTACTGCCGATCGGGCTCGGCGCCCGCGACAGCCTGCGGCTCGAAGCCGGGCTGTGCCTCT
>WNFW01000034.1_pt1 | contig 74436 bp, 58 predicted proteins | sample 5400131 | NCBI WGS metagenome assembly WNFW01 (sample SAMN13153362, study PRJNA577476) | soil metagenome | isolation source: 20 cm soil or saprolite under grassland replicate 1 | place: USA:California | collected 2016-06-15
CCCAATGGCTCACATGGATAGCAAAGCTCGCTGGGCTTGATTTGGAGGATGCCAAGTTCGTTCCGCTGGTAGGGAAGGGTTCCAAGACGACTTGCGCTGCCCTAGTGTCGTTCGAGGATGTAAACCCTAAGGCCCTAGTGCTCATGATGGGTGCGGCTGGCCTACCCGGCGAGAAGGGTCTGCGCAAGCTTGCGGCGGCGCTCCGAGAATCCTAGGGAATGTGGTGGTACGTGATTGCCGATTCCTGCCTTTGCTAGCATTAAAGTAGCATTACTAATTAACTATCATCTGCTCCGGAGTCTCCGGCAACGGCCCGTACAGCCACTCGAATCTTGAGAGGTGCCAATAGGCACATTTCTCGGAGAGATGCGGCACGTCGGCGTAGTACAGCGCATTCGCACCGTGAGCGCGAATGCCTCGGCCTCTTCGCATCTTTGTTCGCCAATCCGTCTGCGAAGCGGGCCAATCTTCGCTGGACAGTATTACCGCCTTTTCTTCGCCTGTTAACGCAAAAGGGGGATAGCGGATACGGACGGAAAAAAGGGACCACCCTCTGGCGAAGGACGCGGTTGCGAGTTTGTGTGCCACTCACAGGATTGATTCGAAGGCAGTGTGTCGCGTTTACGAATATCTCCACCCTACGCGGTACGAGAAAGCGGTGCCTCTGGCATTTCGCTGGGCTGCTCACGGACTACGCGGATTCCTCCAAGACTAGGAATGTCCCCAATTGATTGCCCTTCGATCAGGGCGAATTGTACGTACAAATCGAACAGCGTCCGAATGCATAGATCATGGTGGTTGGAAATCGGGACGGATGTACCGGCCCCGTACATTGCAAGAAGCGAAGATGCGAGCAATGGTAGGATGTTTATCCGAGCGTAATATAAGTCTCGGCCTTGGCGCTTTTCCACAGTGGAGACCATCCTGCTAGGACTGGCCCAAAGGGGCGAGCTCCTGATCCACTTCGTTAAGATCGCCGAATCCAGAATCACCTTTTGCAGCAGGTTCGCCACATTGCGGATCCGACCTTCCCGCCTGCTGCGGGGATAATCCATCAGCTGTGCGGTTGCGACCTGAGAAAAGCTGTCAATACGGGGAACTTGGCGGTCTAAATAAAACTCAAATGTTTCGCCGTGAGGTAGCCAAAGACTCAACTGTCCGGTGCGCTCAAGAACAGTCTCGACGTCCTGATGTAGGACGCTAACCACCGCCCGTTTTAAATGACCGGCGCGGGGCTGAACGAACTTCTGGACTAAATCCAGCGTGCGATCGTAGTCAAAGCCAGCAAACTCTTTAGCATTGAGATCCAGGATTGATGAAAGTACGTCCCCGTTATCCGAATCGCTCCAATCGTCCAAAAGAGCCGATACGGCTCTTAGGTCTTCAGTCCAGAGTTTCTCCGCAAATCGCCAGAAGCCCTCAAGAAACTGGTCTCTCCTTCGAGGCTCAAGAGAGGCGATTAATCGATTCTCACCCCCCGACGTGGTCGACCAACAGCCTGACTGATTCAATTCGGTTCGCGAATGAGCCAAGCGTAAGCGCTCACCAGCTAACTCTCGCTCGCCAGGGAGGCGATACAACCAAGTCTCGTCTTTTTCGCCCAACCATCTGACAAAATCAGCTGCGTCCGAAGCGCGAATACCAATTATCGGAGTTCCCCCTTGCCCAGGCGCAAAATGAGTCGAATACCAGGAATCAGGTTGCCGCGCGAACTTCTTAGCGCGCCTTTCGTCCACGAAGACCTGATATTCTGCCTGGGTCACAAGCTTGGTGTCGACCCAACACTTTTCGTCAAGAGATACCATTCTCTTAAGACGAAGCCGAAGCAAAGATTCGCCGTAGACTCTCTGGCGACTTTCATCTTCCGCTTCATTCGCAAGGATTGTTTCTAGTCGCTGGCGGCAGTCTCGGTCCACCTGCTGAGCTTCTTCGAGACACTCAACTGCGAGCACGATCGCTTCTGAAGTTGGTACATTATCTTGGAGACAAGCGAGGAGAATCTGAGTGGCGTCACCCTGAGCCACGTACAGGCGAATGGTCTCGTGCCACCAGTTATCCTTCACTGTATTAGCTAAATCTGTCTCTAGATGTTGCCTACGGCAATGAACGGACGCAAGGTACTCCTGAAAAGTCTTGTGAGCAAAAGCAAACTCGCCACTCTCTCGCTCGAGAACGACTCCGCTAGTATCCTCAATGACTCTGAGAAAATCTTCGGGTGCAGTGGAAGGGCTGACTCGCAGTAGTGCTTCTTTAATCAGACTGGCTGCTGCATTTGCATCAATCTCGCGAGTCCGCATCATCATCATGTGATACGCAAGGGGTTCTAAGACACACTGCTTCTGGCTTGGCGTAAGATCAATGACTCTTTCAACTCCCCGGACGTCCTGTCGTTTACCAAGAAATACTTCGCAAATCTCTCGATATAGCTCCACGCGCCTTCCAGGGAGTTCGCTCCTATATTTGTGAACCGTGGCTATCATTGTCAGTAATAAAGGATTGACGGCAAGCTCGGTAAGGACTTCTGATCCGTTAATCCGACGCATCAAGTCACGCGTGCCTTTTTCTGCTTCTTTGCGAACGCCAGGATCGTTGTAGTTGTGACTAACAATTTCGTTAGCTAAATACCAGTTCTCGACAAATCTCTGAACTTGACCACGACTAAACGGGCGGACAGAGAGAGTGTGTACGGAGCCCAATGGATTTTCGCGGTAACCGTAAGGCCTGGAGGTCACCAAAAACAGGTTCTTTCCGTAACTTTTTATCTGTCCTTCCAACCACTGGACCAACTTCAAGCGCTGGAGGCGATCAGCGACTTCGTCCAAGCCGTCGAGGAGTACCAGGCATCGACCCTGCGCGAGTTGCCGTTCGAACCACTCGTTCGGTGGCGGATCGTGCATTTCCTTGACGATATCGCTGCGACCAACAATGGCAGCAAGGCTTATATCGGAGTTTGCGGCTACGTCTTTGCCATGGCTTCTTAGAAAGAGGACTATCGGGATTCGGGAAGGTTTCAGTTTAGCTCCAGAACTTTTATGTGCTAGAGCCAAAACGAGTGCGATGTGACGCAGTAACGTTGTCTTGCCGCTTCCTGGAGATCCGAGAAGTGCAAGATTATGGCCAGCGTTCAAAAACTCCCAAATGTCATGCCTGCCTTGTTGTAGACGTGGCGGCAAACTAGGAATTGGATTCCGGGATACCTCATGTAATGGCTGCGCATCAACGGACAGTTCTACAAATACTCGCTGCAGTTCTAACGCGTAGGTACCCTGCGTGCTTAACCCTTTGACGTCGAAGTTCCGGCATTCATAGAAAACATGCTCAAGATACTTGCGGCGATACCCAGAAACCAGTCCTTGGACCTGATAGTCAATCCGCTGAGCAATCGCCGCAAGCCACTTTTCCTTTAGTCGATTCCATATTTCGCTGAGTAGGCCAATCGAAAAGACTGCAGCTTCATAAAGCACAACTAGGAAAACAGCAAGAAATTTGTGATTCTTTGCCCAGGTTGAGAGTCCCAAGGATCCGAGGGCAGGACCACCAAGGGCTGCAACAAGCTTACCAAAAAATAGCCAACCCCTGGTCTGGGTTCGGGCATTCGCTCGTTTGTCTTCCATCTGTATTCTTTATCCTAATTTCGCGAAAGACGTAGCCCGGCTTGTGGCCACAAAATCTTTAGTTGATCTGGGCAACGCGGGACCATATTCCATCGTCAGCAAGCACTTTACAACTGAAATCGACATCGGCGACGGGATTGACCAACTCAGAGAAATCCGTTCATCAGCCTAAGCTGGAAACTCTCCTCAGCAGTTATCGCAGAGGTTCTAAGGAAGTACCATCCCCGCAGCCTGCCAACGGTGATGCTGTCAACGGTGCTCGAGAAATGTCAAGCAAATCTGAATCTGTCGCGCGATACGGCTTGTCGGTGGGCTCTTCTTTAGCATAGCTTTGTACCGTTCAATTCGAGGCAGCCGTGGACTAGCATCAGATAAACTTGCTTTCAAATGACGGAGATACCTGAAACCATTCTTCCGTTCTGTCCGCATGAACCGCAAGTATTCTTCCTCGAGCGCAGCGTTGGCCTCGTCCAGGGCAATTAAATCTAGACCCTTTACGCCATCGAGTTTGTAGAGGCGCGACCGCTTGTCCAGGCTGAGGTTACTCCCCAAGAGCGATAAGGCGGCAAGCTACCGCACCCGCCCCGACAACGGCGGCGAGGTTCTCTACGACAACCGATGGATCCCTGCGCTCGAGTGGGAAAAGAAGATGGGGCACGTCCTACGGTGAGCTCAGACTCATGAAACGCAATCCTACGCTATGTGGAATTGGCTTGTGGGGTGTCTGTAAGCCGTTGATTTCAGGCAAAGGCTACCGAGCAGAACGCAACAGTTTGCGGTAGACCCTTGCGTTTTAGAAAACGTTGGCCTCGGCTTGCCGGGCAGCCTTAGCCGCCGACTCGTCGGTGCTGTGGACGTAACGCAAGGTCGAGGACAGGGCCCGGTGACCAGCCGTCTGTTTCACCTGGTTGATGGGTGAGCCGCCGTCCAGCAGATGGGTGACCCGGGAATGCTTTAAGGCGTGGACTGAACGGCCTGTGATGCCAGCTTCCTCGGCAACGGTGGCGAACAGCCGCCAGATGGCATTGGTGGTCAAGGCACCGCCCTTCTGGGATGTGAATACGAATTTCGAGTCATCCTTGCGTTCGGCGAGCCAGAGACGGAGGGCTTTCGGCTCATCGAGCAGCGGCTGTCCTGCTCGCTTCTCGAGCGGCTGAACGGTCTCGAGGCTGCCCTTAACACGTTTGACACGGATGATGCGAGCTTTCAAGTCCACGTCGTTCAGCGTGAGATTGGATAGCTCTTGCGCCCGGAGCGCGTGACGATAGCCGACCAACAGCAACGCCCAATCGCGCGTGGAGCGTTCTCGAGCGGTTTTGAGCAGGCGAAGCAGTTCATCGGACGTAAGCCAGTTGTTTTCCATGTTCTTCGGTCTCCGTTTCTTGGACTTGCGTTTCATCGACGTTTCATCAACGCACGTGTAGAGCGGCGGTTACTGCTTGCTGCAAGATGCACAGCGACGCACAGAAAATGGCTAACGCAACCGGCGCGAGCATAACGCCGACCAAAACCGCTGCCTGTGCCGTTTGCTGTTGTGCTTGCTGCCTCCGCCTAATTAGGTGTCGCATGCTTGCCTCCTTACGCAAGACTGAAACAAAAGCTTGCGTTTGTCAAGACAGAAAGAAAAGCGAATTGCGATTTAGACGTTGCGGCCGTTCGCCGCTGATACCACTTTTGATACCACAGTTACTGATTTTTTCTGGAGACTCGAGGGGGCCCCTAAAGCAACCTAGGCCTGGGGTAGGGGTGGGGGATCTCCTACATTGCTTAAAAGCAGCCCGGGTAGCCCGAGCATTTTGGTACTAGAAAAAAAAATTCTCAGAAGGGGGCCCCAAAAACTCGAGGGGTGGGTGGGGTATTTGAAAATGCAGGGACTCCAGAAACATCCCGAATCGCTGCGTCCTTACAAGTCTCGAGTGACTCCCGCCTAGCGCACAGCGCGAAGCGTTTAGTTGTGGTTGTGGTCTGCTTGCTTGATGCGGGCCATACACGCCTGAAACACTGGGCCGTGCATGTCTTGCTCTTTCCACCAAGTCGCAATGTGACAGGTCTCGTGCCTTACGGCGTCGTCCAGATCGTCATCAGCAAAGTTCGTATTTCGATCCACCAGAATGACGAACATATCGTCACTTTCCCGGATTGTTCGCCCCATTGCGCCCATTGCGTCCGCATCGGTCAAATCAGCCCCATTCAACTCGAGTCGTCGGCAGACTGTTCTCGAAAAACGTTCGGTTAAGTTCTTGATACCTGCTCTGTAAAAACTCCGGCGTCCGTCTGTGCTCCTGCGTAACAGCAAAGCGAACACGCCAAACGATCGTCGTTAGGGCGACCAGGGAGACGGCAATGTTGATGCGTGCGCAACCGCACACTCCGATTGTCTTTGGCTGATTAATCTGTGGAAATGGTACTTTCGATTCAGCTGACTATCCGAGTCCGTTGTCGGAGCATCTTCGACTGACTCGTCGTCAGTCCCATCCGAGCATTCCATTCTCGAAGTCGAACCAAACCTTTCGAATCCCCATTTTCGTGAATCCCAGTAAGCCGTCGAATTCATACCGGGGGTCTGGATCGACATTAGCGACTAGCATGATCTGCGGTCCCAAATTCTCTTTGCCTAGTGATACCCGAGAGGCGTGGAACCATGCGGTGCGCATCGACCCTGCAGCCGTGGAAATCAAAGCGTCTTGGTTCGTAGGGAGTGGCTCAAGGGTTGCCGTGAGCCGTTTCCGATAGATGAGCAATCCCGCCGTTCCGGAATCCACTAGCAAGCGAACTTCCTGCCCCTCGACCATGGCCCTTACTGTAAGAAATGGTTTTTGTCGTTCAAAGCGAACTGACTTCCTGGCCGCTTTCGCAGGCGCGAAGACGATTTTTCTCTTCAAGTAATCAATCATGAAGCTGTGCCCGCTCAGGATGTCCAGGCCAGCAATTCCCCCGAGGGAAATACCCAGCTTCCGCTCCATGTAGCTGAGGTCTTGCACAACGACTCTGATGGACTCTGCCCGCATCGCGCCAATAAGGATGCGAGGCAGAACGGCGCTCTGCACATCAATCCTCCCATTTGACAGCAACATTGACTCTCGATTGCCTTGCAGACTGAGGTCCTTGGCTATTTTCTCGCTGATCGCCGTCGGGCTCTTTCCTGTGTCCAGCATGATGTTCACGTTCTCGATCGATCCAATGGTGCCTTTCACTATGATGAGATAATCGTTGTAGAGCTTGAAGGGAATCTCAGCGCCCTTCTGGGCGCCGTGGCTCTCTGCTGAAGGACTCGCTGGAAAGACAAAGCAAAGCAAACTTCCGAGAATGGTTAGAGATAAACTCTTTGTCCATTTGATCCGTGTCATCGGCATTCACCTCGGTTTTTTCAGGTGAAGCCTAGGTTCAACCATTCGATTTGGAGAGTTCACTGCGGACCTTGAGGCCCAGGATCTTTTCCGGAATGGCTCCAAAGTCAGGCTACAAGGCCAGCCCTTTGAAATCCTCGCCGTGCTGTTGGAACGTCCCGGGCGCGTGGTTACCCGTGAGGAGCTGCGCCGCCGTCTGTGGCCGTCTGACACCTTTGTGGACTTCGAGCACGGACTGAATGCCGCGGTCAATCGTCTCCGCGAGGCCCTTGGCGACTCAAGTGAGGAACCTCGCTTCATCGAGACCGTCCCGCGGCGCGGCTATCGCTTTCTTGCCCCACTCGACGGGCGTGCTTCGGTTTCGGCCAGGCGGCGCGCTTCCAAATGGGTGGCGATTGGAGGCGTCGCTGCTATGGCTCTATTGGCTTTGCTTGTCGCCCTAAACCTCCGCGGTTGGCGCGACCTTCTGCTCGGCCGCTTGAGCTCGCCCCGGATTGAGTCGCTCGCGGTTTTGCCCTTGGAAAACCTCTCCGGTGACCCACAGCAAGAGTATTTCGCCGATGGTATGACCGCAACGCTGATCGCCGAACTCTCGAAGATCAGTGCACTTAAGGTCATCTCGCGCACTTCGGTGATGCATTACAAGAGCGGCGCAAGGAAGCCCTTGCCCCAAATTGCCCGCGAACTGGGCGTGGACGGAGTGGTTGAAGGGACGGTGACTCGCGAAGGGGAACAGGTGCGCATTTCCGTGCAGCTCATTCACGGATCGACCGACCAGCATCTGTGGGCCGAAAACTACCAACGGGAATTGCGCGGGATTCTCGTGTTGCAGAGTGAAGTGGCCCGGGCAATCGCCAGCCGAATCCAAGCGAAGGTGACGCCACAGGAGCTGGCACAGCTCACGAGCACGCGCTCGTTCAATCCGGAAGCCTATCAGCTCTATCTGCAGGGCCGAAATTTCGTAGTCAACTTTGGCAGAGAGGATTTTTTCAGGAAAGGTGCTCGGTATCTTGAAGAGTCTGTCGCTAAGGATCCGAATTATGCCCCTGCGTACTCCGCGCTCGCCTTCGCAAACGTGCAACTTGCGATGTTCGGTTACGATCCGCCCAAGGTCGCGTACCCAAAGGCGAGAACGACAGTTATGAAGGCCCTGGAACTCGATGAAAATCTCGGGGAAGCGCATGCGGTGCTGGGGCACATCAAATTGCTTTTCGATTGGGACTGGTCTGGGGCAGAGAAAGAGGAGCGGCGCGCCCTTGAACTGAGCCCCAACAGCGCCGACACGCATGACGAATACGGCTTCTACTTGACACTCGTGGGCCGTGCTGACGAAGGCATCGCCCAACTCCAAAAAGCCCTGGAACTCGACCCCGTTCCAGTCCAAAGGACTGTAAACGTGGCGTGGTCCAATCTCATGGCGGGTCGCTACGATGACGCCATCGTTTACCTCAAGAAAGCCCTGGAACTGGACCCCGACTATACAGCGGCCCACATGGAGCTGGCGTCGGCCTATGCGGGAAAGCGAATGCGCGCCGAAGCGAACGCTGAATATGAAAAAACGAGAACGTTTGTGCCTGCGGGAAAGGACATGGAGGTAGATTTGTGGCTGGTGTCCTTCTATGCCCCACAGGGCAAACGCGACGAAGGGCTGAAACTCGCCGATTGGTGGAGTCGGGAATCTAAACGACGCCACGTAGACGCTTACTCAGTGGGTCTATTATACGCTCAACTTGGGGCGAAAGAGCGCGCCCTCGACTGGCTCGAGAAAGGGTTCGAGCAACATTCGCCCCTTATGCCCACCCTTAAGATTGCAGCGGCCTTCTTCCCGGATAGCCTGCGGAGCGACCCGCGCTTCCAAAACTTGCTGCACCGCATGAACTTCCCGCCGTAGGTCATGGGAGTCTCTTGAGAAGTGAAGCTTCATCCCTCGCGCCGTTCGCAAAGCAACTATATTCGGAACAAAGATGCTTTTCCCTTTCCGCCCAGATTCAAAAGGCCTATGACATCTCGGACAATTCCACTGCCTTAAGCCGCCCCGGAAAGATGTCCCGAAAACCTGAGCACGCCTGATTGCATTTTCTCACTGCATGATGGGAGACGGAACTACCGATGCTTCCAGACCGAAATCAGACCGATCAAAGCACCCACAAGGCCCGTAACGATGGTGATGAAGCCGCCGATTATTTTCACCCACCACTCAACTGTTTCACGTCTTGCCCGCTTCTCATTGCGTACCGCGGCGCGAAGCTCAACCATCGCTTCCGGCGTCAACACATAGCCTGTGGTTATCGGCGGATTGTTTTCTTCCCACTTACCGTTGGCACCGTAGTCAGGTCGGGGTAGGTGAAGTTCATCAGCCTCCTTAATTAGGCTGTCAGATTTAATTTTCTTTCGTGACCACTCAGTGTCCTCGTACACATAGCGGGCGTAGCTGCCTTCCCATTCATCGTATATTTCAGGAGACTTTTTCTCTCGTGATTCCTTTTGAACACGTTCCCGTTCCGCATCTAACTTGTTCTCTCGGCGGTCAAGTTTGTAAAGCGCAATTTTGTCGCGGCTCCCGCGCGGGGGCTTGGCGCTCGCGTTGAAGCTTCCCCGCCTCTCTTTTGATACACTAACAGGCCACTGAAATACGAGTACGCCCCTGCCCGTGGAGATATCGCACCTGCGAAACGAAGATAAAATCTGGGTGACAGCAGAAATCCGCGCCGCTACTCAACGCCCCGAAGTGCGGGGGATTAAGAAGGCTCTCTATTTGCTACGGGAATGGAGTCTCGTTGGAACAGCTATAACAGTTGTCTTGGCTCTGGTCGCGCTCGTGGTGACGATTGCCATTTTTGCTGGTTCAAACATAAACAGAGACGCGGAATTTCGTGGTTCCGTCGATCAACGGCTGAAGTCCATTGAGCAGACGTTATCTGCAATTCAAAATAGGCTAGGCCTGGTACAAGCCCAAATTGTCACTCAAAAATATGCCGCGGTTCCGCCGAAGGAACTCAAGGCTCATAGTGAAGAACTAAAGCAACTCAAGACAACTGTTGCGCAGGCATCGCCCGGCACACCGGGGTACTGGCCTATCGTTTTTCAGGTTATTCAGCTAGCTTCTCAATCGACCTTCGCAGACTGGGACAAGATCAAAACCCAAGGCGAGACGCAATATGACAACGTAGGCAGCAAACCTCCTGGCGCGTTCGGAGTGATGGAAAATCAGCGGGCTGTTTTACGCAATCACGTAGAAGGTCTTACCTTCAAAAATTCTATCATCCGTTTTGAGCCCAACGTGGAGCTTGTAAACGACGTTTTTATCAACTGTGTATTCTTGTTGCCCGTGCAAGACAATCCCTCAAAACCGCTTCAGGAAATAGGCAGAACCTTGCTTGCATCCGATCTATCAAATGTCACTCTCAATGCCTCATAGCCTCAAAAACCAGCTTCGACGACTTCAACGAACTGTCCGCAAGATCGAACAAACGCTCCGCGACTGAATACGACAGGTCAGAGGTATTCGCCCTCCCACGGCTGCCGCCACGTCAGGGGCGGACCTTCCTTCACATACGCCCGCACGAGGCGGAAACCGCCGCGTGGACACCAGCCCGCCGTGATGGTATCAATCGTTCATGCGCGCAGAAGAACTTCTGGAAACACTCACAGACGACGAACTCAAAAACAAGGCGAATGGATGTTTCATTCAGGCCGAAAATACTAACCTCTACCTAAAGCTTCGTCCGGAAGAGAAACAGGGCGCCCTCGCCGAAGCAAACTTCTATCTCAGCGCCCTCGCTTGGAGGAGCGACGCACGTGTGGCCCGCCGCGACTTCTGGATGGAAGTTGGAGTGATGGCACTGATCGGCATCGAAATCCTCCTCAGCCTGATCGGCCTCTGGGTCGGCTACCAACAGGGCAAGATTCTAGAAAAGCAAACAACGGCCCTGATCCACATGGACACCAGCACTGCCGCAACCGCCAAAACTTTGACCTCCCTTCAGAGCGCCGTCGAATCGATGAACGCGACACTGCAAATGCAACTCGACGCCCTCAAGAAGTCGGCGGCCGAGACCGCCAGAACCGCAAAGGCAGGCGAGACGAGCGCCTCCACTGCATCGCAAGCGTTGCATGTCTCCGAGCGCGCCTATGTGCACGTGGACGCTGGTGTCACCTCTATCCCAAAAGTAGGCGAGAAACTGTCCTTGCAGGCGTACTTTGAAAATTCAGGACGGACCCCGGCTTTGGACGTAGTTACCAGAGTTCGCTCCGGGCTCGATCCCGCGTCCGACACTGCCGAACACGCTCGCAGCATTGCATTCGGGCCAAGCGTTCCGATTCCGTACACAAGCAAAGGTACGATTCCAGCGGGCGGCAGAGTTCAGACGAGCTGGCAAAGTGCGGCCCCGCTCTCGCAAGCCGAGCTAGACGGACTCGCAACTCACCTAATGATGTTTTATGTCTTCGCGGACGTAACCTACAATGATCAGTTTAATCGTCCACATCGGACGCACTTCTGCGCGTTTCTCGACCCAACGACGAATACCCTACTGCGCTGTAGCAGCCTGAATGACGCCAACTGACTGGGCCGCGGAGGTCGGGGCGCAATGCACCGACAAGACCCGTAACGCTGTTGGCGACTCCATCGTGTAACGCCGCGAAGGTTTTTAGGGACGTTATAACCTCCCCCTAGACCAGGCTACTTGCTCTGCAGAAATTCTGGTGTCCGTCTGCGCTCCTGTGCAACAGCAAAGCGGACACCCCAAACGATTGTCATCAGCGCGACCATGGAGACGCCGATGTTGATGCGCAACCGCACAGTGTGATTGTCTCCGGCCTGATTAATCCGTGGAATGGTACTTTCGATTTGGGTCGAGGCGGTTATCGAAGTCGCAGCGGGGCGTCTGGGCTTGGCGCTCGCGTTGAGCAGGTCGGTGGTAATATCCGGGCGTTGCGCGCTCGCCAGGCTGAATGTTTGCTTTGCGGTCTCTTGACATGCGAAATACCGAATGCTAGAAAATCAGCGGCCAACCCAAGGGGGAAGTGAGTACGCGGATTACCGTCATAAAGGGTCTCGTTGTCTCAACCTTTTTCTGCGGCATCGTGCACGCACAGCAGGCTGTACCCCCGCCCGCGCAGTGTCCTGTCTTGTCGTCGCTGGCCAGTTCTAAGGTCAAGTACAAAGACGAAGAAAAGATCGTTATTTGGTTCTGGAATCAAGGCACCAAGACTACTCATGGAATTGAGTTCCAACTTATTCTGCTGGACGCGGCAGGGAATCATTATCCAGCAAGTCAGCGATATATCGCAACCGGCGACACGAAACCAAACAGCGGCGATGTTGTCATGTATCCCGCCAAAAACGAACAAGAACTACTCGGCGGGGTGTGGGAAAATATCGAAGGGATCGAGGTTTACGTTACCAGCATCATGTTTGCCGACGCCACCACCTGGAAGCCGAAGCGCGGGGCAGTTTGCAAGACAGCGTTCACCAACTCAAATTACGTCAAAGAGATGGAAAAGCGCGGAAAAATCATGGATGCGAAAATGAAGGCGTGGCGGAAGAAGTGGAACCGCGAACATCCAGACAATCAAATCCCGGAGCTAGAGCCAAATAAGCCCTAGCGTCGTCGACTATTGACAAATCGGATACCACGGCTGGTGCTGCCCGCCATCGTCTCGATGAAACCTCGTCGCCGCATAACCATCTATTGACCCTCCCTAGTCGGCTTGATGCCGTGCTTCTTCAAAATGTCGGTGCATTTCTGCGCCATGTCGTACGCCTGTTTAGCTAACGCCTCTTCACCTGCCACGAACTTCGTATATAAAGCACCTGCATTTTCGCTCACTGTGTAGAGCAAACTACTCGTGTCCATGCAACTTTGGGAAAGCTCTGCAAGACTGCGAGCCTTGGCGGTCTTGCCGTCAAGCATGAGATTCACAGCTTCGGAAGAAGCACTGCTTGCACACAGCAGAGTATTTCGGTCTGCGTCATCTATCCATTCGAAAAAAGAAAATCCGAGTTTGCTATTGAAACCTTGGGGATTCTTTCGGAAGGCTTTTATCGCCGTTTCCAGCCCCTGGACTAATTCTTGGTCTTTGGCTACAACCTCTTTCCCCTTCTCACCGAATAACGACTCCTCTCGGTCGAGCAGAGGCTTATACTGCACAAGAGCACGCTCAGTTTGTGTGAGCAATAATTTGATTTCATCGTCTGTTGGGAAGTTTGTTTCCTGGCCTCTGCAAACAACGGTGAGACTTGAGACTAGAACCAGAAGAAATCCGCATCGAAATAGGGGCATGGGTACTCCTTCGAGACGCACTTACACAGACGCTAACATGTCCGATTCCAGCAGACCGAAGTTGATAAATCTGCTCCCGTTGCGGTCAGCGTGAGATTGTATCGCAGTGCTGGCATCGGGGGCTTACTGGGGCGGCGGCGCGGAAAATTGACGTGCCGTGAATCTATCGGATGGTCAGAGGGGCGATGCGGGACTTGCGGGTGAGTGGGATAGTTGGGTGGAACGTCACCAGTCACGATAGGGAACTTTCGAGACTGTGACGTTGATCTCGAAAGTTCCTTGCATAGACACTTTCTGACTCAGCAGTACGCTGGTGAGTGAATTCATTGACCTATCCGCATCCGGCGTTGGACCAATCACAACTTCGTTCAACTCTAGATTCTGGTCGTCCTCGCACAGCGGGAGCTTGTAGTAGGGAATTATCAGCGACCTTCCCTCCCGATAATCGAGGCGTCGAGCGGAGACTGGGCGCGAAATAATCCTCCACTCTCGCTCTTCTTTGAAGGATTCATCTTTCAGGATGGGAGCATATCTATACAGGTAAGGAAGAAGATTTCCTCCACTACCTCGTAGAATAGATTCCACGTACCGATCCATGACGGCCACGGAGGTGTCGGCGTGAAGTTCCTCTATTTCCTCGGACAAGGGACCGCCGAGGTTCTCTTCAAGGACTTCTTCTACCAAAGCTCGGATAAGATTGCGCTGGGCGGCTGGGTCATAAATGCAGGGCGCGAGGAACCATCGCTGCTTTTCTGTGGCGGCTCTCAGGACCTGGTTGGAAAATCCAACGGCAAACCCAGATGGTCCCCCGTATGCTCGCCATTGTGACAGCGAATCCCTCTCCTCCGAAAATGAGCACACGCAGACGTTTATGCTCTGGGGAGACTTCGATACGGCTGCTTGCATTCTTGCGAGAGACTCTTCACGTGCAGCGTGATGAGGCTGATTAGGATTTGAGTCCGGTGCTCCATCCAATAATCTTTTGATTTCTTCACGCACCAAATCCACCGCATGCAAAAATTCTCGACGGTCGTTTAAGTATTGGGTGTGAGTTGCCCAAATTTGTCGGTCCTTGATGACTCCAAGGAGTCCCTTCTGGGTCGTGTAGTGATAGAGGGGGTCGTCGGGCTTACGCGACAGCACCTCGTTCAGAATGGCTCGCTTTTTCGGCTTCATCCAGACAGGGCCGTTCATCATGCTTGTTTCAACCGTAACGCTCTGATTATGGTGCGAACAGTTCCCCTAGTCGAATCGCGGTGACACGACCGAATCGCAGGTGTATCCGCGATGGCTGGCTCTGGCTGGTAGGGTGCCTCATGCGGTCTTTCGCGCTTTGTTGATACTGACGACCTTCTGGTGCAGCTTGTTCAGGGCTTCGGCTTGTGCTTCTTCGTTTGACTTGATGTAGATGTTCACCGTCGTGCGTTGCTCGCTGTGGCGCATTACGCCTTGAATGGTCTTATCGTCTATGCCGTGGTCGTGCAGGTTCGTGGCCGTGCCACGGCGGAATGAATGCCAGCCGTGCCACTCGATTTTCTTCGCCTTCAAGAGCGGACGGATGACGCGGGCGGTGTCGTTCTCAAGATTGAGCGGCTTCTCGGCGTCGCGACCGTGGAAGATAAACCCGTTGCCGGTCGTCAGTTCACGGTGACGTTTCAGGTCGGCGACCACTGTGTCGTTGCATTGCACAGGCTCGGCGGATGCAACCGTCTTTGTTCCTTCGATGATTTTGTTATCGACGACCGTGCGGCGAATGTGCAGGCGGCGACCGTCGAAATCCTCCCAGCGCAAACCCTTCACTTCTTCTTTGCGAAGACCGCAGTACGCGAAGACCGACACGAGTGCTTTGTACTGGTCGGGCATAACGCGGCGAATCTCTTCGCCTTCCTCGACCGTGTAAGCGTGGGTTTTGCGGTTTGGTTGACCCTTCGGGATTTTCACACTACCGTCGATAGGACACGCACCGTTGACGAGGCCTTCGCTCTTCGCGTACTTCCACGCGCTCGACAGGAAGCGCTTCGCCTTCACGAAGGTATTGTGCACAAGGCCAGGCTTTGCGGCCGCTAGAGTCTTCAGAATCCTGTTCGCGGTCGGCGAGTCCATTTCCCGAAGTTCAACTGAGCCGAGATGCGGTCGAAGCAATTTGAAGAGCACGCAGTAGGTCTTCGACGTGGCGTGCTTCAACGTTTGACGTACGTGCGGCAAATAACTGCGGTCGAGAAATCGCTCGAAGTCTTCGGTGCTGGTTGGCTTCGCGCTCGACCCTGAGAGCGCGGCGAGTTTCTCGTCGGCAAGCGGCTGAACGCTGGCCGCTGTACGATACGCTCCGCCGACCGGAGCAAGCCGGATCGTGCGCGACTTCCACACCGTCTTTCCGTTCTCGGTCACCTTCTCATTGCACCGCAAGCACCACGACGCGCCGCGCCGAACGATGATTCCCTTCTGCATTGCCCTATTCTCCTTCCCGGTCCATTCTCCTCCTTACGTACATTTTATGTACATAGTACTTTAGTTTGTGCGGAAACTCGCATAAACACGGGCGATCTCGCTTGTCTGGAAATGTGAACAGGTGCTTCCTAAACCGTAGGTCGCGAGTTCGAATCTCGCCAGCCCCACCAGTTTCCGCCCGCAGCCGAAGCGTTCCGAGAAAGCTGGTTGCCTGTTTCGTTATTTTATGGCCGTCCGCGAGATCAGGAGCCCGAACGACGCATAGAACAACGTACAAGCGATGGAGAACGGCATCATTGACAGGTACCGGAAGGACGCCAGCAGGAAGAACCGAAGAACCAAAACGACTGCCGCCATGGTATCCAGCCGCGGCGCCTACCGGGAGGCTCAGTTAAGGTCATCGAGCCTCGCGCGGCGTGCCGTGGTTTCCACGCGGGGTGTTGAAGGAGCGCGGGCAGACACAACGCGCGACTCTGTCGAGCCTCGAACGGCGGCTTGCCGGGTCGCGTCGGATGGGTGCGGGGTAGGCCCTGAATCGCAGTCGAACAATCCTCCATCGTAAGGCATCGGAATGGCAGCGCCGTTGAACGGTGCCCAGGGCCTGATCCAACTCATGCCGCAGACCACCGCACAGCTTGGTGTCTCGGCACGCATCAGGCTGCCATTTCGAGGGATTGCGAGTTCAGCCGGGTATGCCGAAATACAGGGAAGAAGAAGGACGACGGTGGCGATGCCCAGCTTGTAGCAGAGTCTCATAAATGAGAGCCGACTGGCCTCTGCGGGCAGCCAGAAGTTTCTAGGTTCAACCGAGTCGCACAAGTTGTCCTTGCTGAACCGTAAAAGAGCCACCCCATGTCCCGTGCTCAGGAAGCGATCTTTGCAGAACGTCCAGCGAGTAAGGCAGGGGCGGGTCGCCCCACTACCCCGGTTTCCATCCGTGCCTGACGATTCGCGCTCTCTTGTGGCGGGCAATGTCATTCCAGGCACAACCCTAGGGGGCGGGTCTATTGGCAACGCAACCGAGGAAAAACGGACCAATACGCCGTCGCCAGCGACCCCCTGGGTGTCGATCTGGTTCTAGAAATCACTTGTCTGATGCGCAATCTGCGAAAAATTGATGCAAGGACCATGGAGCGCGGGTGTTCTCGGGGACGACTTTGCGGCCCGGACTCTCCACACCACAGGAGTAATGACAATGAGATTGTTGGTCGGCTGTCGCCATTTACTTTGAAGATCAGACGGCAAAGCCAGATCAGCATCTGCATTGGAGCAGGCTTCAGACCGACGTGACGGAGGTGTTCGTGAAGGACGGCGGAACCTGGAAGCTGAAAATGTCGAGGGCGAGTCCCGACTTTCAGCAATGATGGTGTCAGGAAACTCTTGCTCTATCCAGTTGAGCTGCGGCCCCCTAACTTCAGATCGTAGCGATGGAAATTCTACCACTCCGCATAGTGGGTGCCGTCGAGGGCCGTTCCCTGGGACTTGGAGTGCACGTCGAAAACGTTACTGCCACCCCAGGAAGTGGAATCGGCATCGTCCTGGATGGACTGCAGATTCCAGTCCGCTCGCCCGGTCATCGGGTCCACCGGGATGCGCCGCAAGAAGCGAACCTTGCGGTTGGCGCCAATCTGGACGGGTTTGACGAGCGTATCGAGATCCGGCGGATATCCTTCGTTTCCTACTTCGACGCGGATCAGGTGTAGGTCCCCGTAGTCCTTGTACCGATCGATGGCGTTGCGGATTTCGCGCAGCGCTTTGTGAAGCTGCGCTTCCTTGGACCTCACAATCGTCACGCGAACGACGGGCAGCGCGGCAGACGCTAGGATGAGAAGGACGAACGAGGCGACGATGAGCTCGAGAAGGGTCATGCCTCTTTGGGAGCGGTTGCGCCTCCCGCGCCGGCCACCGAGCGGCGCAGTTCTCTTTCCGCGGGCACGCGCTTCCGACAGCGGGCGGGCAATGAGACAAGCCAGAGTGTTCACCGTTTTAGGATAGCGCATTTCTGAGGGGGCAGGCACGGCATTGCTTCATGCTATGATGCGATTTTTCGCATCCAAGCTATTGGCATGCCTTTCGCACAGGAGGTCCGTATGGGGAGCAAGCTCCGCATTGTGCTCTTCGTCGTTGCGGTTTTCATTGTTTTGATTCTGGTCCTTCCGTTTCTGATTCCGGTGAACCAGTTCCGTCCTACCATCGAGGAAAAGGCTTCCGCGGCGCTGGGACGCAACGTACAAATCGGAGATTTGAGCCTCGCCCTCCTCCGAGGTTCGCTGTCGGCGGAAAATCTTTCCATCGGAGATGACCCCAAATTCAGCTCCTCGCCTTTTCTTACCGCGAAATCCCTAAAGGTCGGTGTGGAACTGGTGCCTCTGATTTTCTCAAAAACGTTAAAGATTACGGGCGTCAGCATCGATACGCCGCAGGTCACGCTCCTGCACAATGCCGCCGGCGTGTGGAATTTCTCTTCACTCGGCGGTGCAGCCGCAAAAGCACAGGCCAAACAGGCCCCTGCCGAAAAAACATCGAATGCCGCGGCCGATCTCTCCATCAGCAAGCTGGAGTTGAACAACGGGAGGATCAGCATAGGCGAAACGGGCTCGCGGAAGCGCGGCAGCTACGACAACCTCGATATCACCGCTTCCGACGTTTCCATGGTTTCGCAGTTTCCCGTCACGGTGACCGCGGACCTTCCGCAAGGCGGCAAATTCAAGCTCGCCGGCACGGCCGGTCCGGTGAACCAGGAGGACACCTCGCTCACGCCGCTTGACGCCAAGCTTGCGATTAGCGCGCTGAATCTTGCCTTGACGGGTTTCCTGGACTCTTCGGCCGGTCTCGGCGGCGTCGTCGATCTGGACGGCACGGTGTCCTCGCGGGGCGGCGAAGCGGAAACCAAGGGCAGCGTGAAGCTTTCCAAGGCGCTCCTGGTTGCCGGCGGCTCGCCTGCGGGTGTGCCCGTCGACGTGAACTTCAATACCAAATACAACCTTCGCAAAAGCGCGGGGGTGCTGAATCCATCGCTATTGAAGATTGGCAGCGCGGCGGCTCGCCTGCGTGGCACGTATGACGCCTCGGGGGAAGCGACCGTCGTAAAAATCAAAATGGATGTGCAGGATATGCCCGCGAAAGATTTGGAGGCGTTTCTCCCCGCGCTTGGCGTCAACCTTCCCAAAGGCGCTTCGCTTGCGGCGGGCGCACTCAATGCCGATCTGGACATCACGGGGCCGACGAACAAGCTCGTCATTTCGGGCAACGTCGGCTTGTTCAATGGCAGGCTGGCTGGATTTGATCTGGGCTCGAAAATGTCCGCCGTCACCGCGCTTGCGGGGATCAAGACGGGAAGCGAGTTGCAAATCGACAAACTCACTTCGCACGTGCGCATGTCGCCCGAAGGGCTGAAAGCCGACAATTTCATTGCCGTTCTTCCACAACTCGGCAACCTCACCGGCGCGGGCACAGCCGACTCGAGAAACAATCTGGACTTCAAAATGGTCGCGACCCTCGCAGGCGCCCAGGCCGCGGCGAACGGCGGCGGGGGAGACGCCGGCGGCGGCCTGGCCGGTATCCTGGGCAGGGTTGCGGGCGGCGGTTGTATGAGCGGCTTGACCGTGCCGTTCCAGGTCAAGGGCACCACGGCCGATCCAAAATTTGTCCCTGACGTGGAAGGGCTGGCCGCCGACATGTTCAAATCGAAGCTAGGCTGCGTCGGTGGAAGCGGCACGGCCGCCGGCGCAAAGTCGCAAGCGAACCCGAGCGCGAATCCGAATCCGGTGGATGCCATCACCGGCCTCTTCAAAAAGAAAAAGCCTTAGCCCGTATAGTTAGAGCAGTTCATGGCCATGCTGACGAGAACTGACGGCTGCCTTCTAGCTCCCCGATGTTCCTTCCTTTGCCAGGCGCTTTTTTCCCTCCGGCCCGGTTCTGGCTGATCCCGTTTCAGGCAAGAGGTGGCGGGAAACAAAACAGGCAGCTTATTCTTGACTCTGTGGAAACTTCGCAATAGCCTCATGCGTCTATTCGAGAGGTCGGTCTCTCCTTCAAAATCTTGTAGCTGGGGGATTCGCATGCGCTTCGAACTGCTCCACCGGTGTGCGCTCACGCTGGGTTTCGCTGCCGTTGGGTTCCTTTTTCTCCATCCGCCGGGCGTGCATGCGCAGGGCGGTGAGCCGCAATACTTCGCCATTCGCGGCGCGAAAGTTGTCACCGTATCCGGACCGCCGATCGAAGGCGCGACGATCGTGGTTTCCCGCGGAATCATCACCGCCGTTGCTCGGGACGCGGCCGTCCCGCCGGAAGCTTGGGTGATTGAAGGCCAGGGATTGACCGTCTATCCCGGGCTCGTGGACGCCTTCACCGATGTCGGCATTCCTACGCCACCTCCCTCGGCTGGAGAGAGTGGCCCTCCCCGTCGTCCGCAGCAGCAGGCACGCGGTCCAGAGGATCGCCCGGCTTCGAGCCCTTGGCGCGCCGCCGCGGACGAAGTGAGCCTCAGCGACAAGCGCATCGAAACCTGGCGCAGCGGCGGCTTCACGACGGTTGTGTGCGCCCCCAAAGGCGGCATGTTTCCCGGGCAGGCCGCGGTTCTGGACCTTGCCGGTGAACGCGCCGGAGACCTCGTCGTGAAATCCCCCGCGGCCATTCCCCTTTCCTTCCAGACCACGGGAGGATTTGGCGGGGGCTTTCCCGATTCTCTCCTCGGCGTGCTGGCCTACATTCATCAGGCTTGGCTGGACACGGATTGGAGCGTGAAGGCGCAAGCCATCTACGAAAAAAATCCGCGGGGCATGGCGCGGCCGCGGTACGACCGGACCGAGGCTGCTCTCGCCGAAGCCCTCGAAGACCACGCGCTGGTTCTTTTGCCCGCGAATAACACCGTCGAGATCCGCCGGGCGTTTCAGTTGATCGACCGCTGGGAGGTGAAGGCCGGCATTTACGGAGGCCAGATGGGCTACGAAGTCGCCCCGGAAATTGCGGCAAAGAAACTTCCGGTGCTCGTGGATTTGAAATGGCCGGAGGCGGAAAAGGACGGCGATCCGGAAGCCAGGCCGTCGCTTCGTGCGCTGCGGTTCCGCGACCGCGCGCCCTCCACCCCGGCGGCCCTCGCCAAAGCGGGCGTGAAATTTGCGTTTTATTCCGGAGGCATCGCTGCTCCGAAGGACATTCTCAAAGCGGCGAAGAAATCCATCGACGCGGGCCTGGCGCCCGAGGCCGCCCTGCGGGCGTTCACGCTTTCCCCGGCCGAAATCTTTGGCGTGGCTGACCGCCTCGGCTCCATCGAAAACGGCAAAATCGCGAATCTGGTGGTGACCGACGGCGATCTCTTCGAAGAAAAAACCAAAATCAAGATGGTTTTCGTGGATGGACAACGGTTTGAAACACACGAACCGGAGAAGCCCAAGGAACCGCCCAAGGGCGACATCACTGGAAAATGGAAGCTCGCTTACACCACCCCGGAAGGCGCCGAAGAATCCACCGCCGACCTTGTGATGGACAAAGACGGCGCGATTTCGGGCTCGCTAGGGAGTTCCCGCGGGACGGCAAACATTATCAGCGGTTATTTGAGCGGCGACAAGTTCAACTTCAGCATCAACATGGTGCTCGACCAGGGCCCCACCGACGTTACGTTCTCCGGCACCTTTGACGGCACGTCGTTGAAAGGCACGATCAGCGTGCACGGTATGTCGCTCGATTTCACCGGTGTCAAACCCGGCAACGGGGTGGGCGATGCGGCCATCCTGGGAGGCGCGCAATGAGGATTTCATTCTCGATGAATGCCCGTCGCGCGCCTATCGCTTTCGTCTTACTGCTCCCTCGATTTCTTTCCGCTCTTTGCCTCGCGCCGTCTGGCGAGGCCGCCACTCCGCCGGACGCCGCGCCCGTGATCCTGATTCAAAACACCACGGTGATGACTGTTTCTCACGGCACCATCGAACACGGATCCATCCTGATTAAGGACGGCAAGATCGCCGAAGTCGGCCAGTCCATCAAAGCTCCGACGGGAGCGCAGGTGATCGAGGCCTCGGGGCAGTTCGTGATTCCCGGAATTATCGATTGCCATTCGCACATTGCCGCGGAGGCCATCAATGAGGGCAGCGTCTCGGTTTCTTCCATGGTGAACATGGAAGAGGTTCTTGATCCCGAGGACATCGACATTTACCGCGATCTTGCCGGCGGCGTCACTTCGGCAAACATTCTTCACGGCTCGGCGAACTCCATCGGCGGACAAACTCTGGTGATCAAGCTGCGCTGGGGCCAGCCCGCAGCGAAGCTTCCCTTTGAAGGGGCCGTGCCCGGCATCAAGTTTGCCCTCGGCGAAAACCCGAAGCGCTCGAACTTCAGCATCCCCGGCCAGCCCCGCCGCTATCCGGCCACGCGCATGGGCGTAGCAGAAACCATTCGCGGCGCGTTCAGCGAGGCCCGCGACTACAAGAAAACCTGGGACGATTACCACAAGCGAGTCGCAGCAGGAGAAAAGAACCTCATTCCGCCGCGCCGCGACCTGAAACTCGAGCCGCTCGTGGAAGTGCTCGAAGGCAAGCGCTACGTGCACTCGCACTGCTACCGCGAAGACGAAATCCTGATGCTTCTGCTGGTGGCCAAAGAATTCGGATTCACAGTTCGCACCTTGCAACACGTCCTTGAGGGTTACAAAGTCGCCGACGAACTCGCCGCCGCCGGCGTGGGCGCCTCCACGTTCTCCGATTGGTGGGCCTACAAGGTCGAAGCCTATGACGCCATTCCGTACAACGCGGCATTAATGACGCGCCGCGGGGTACTCGTTTCCATCAATTCCGACGATGCGGAAGAGGCCACGCACCTCAACCAGGAAGCGGCCAAGAGCATGAAGTATGGCGGGCTCACTCACGACGAAGCGCTGAAATTGGTCACGTTGAATCCCGCCATTCAGCTCGGGATTGACAACCGCGTCGGCACTATCGACGTGGGCAAAGACGCCGACCTGGCGATTTACAATCACGATCCGCTCAGCGCGTATGCCGTGGTGCAAAAAACGTTGATCGACGGCCGCGTGTACTTCGATCGCGACAAAGACCTGGCCAGCCGCGCGGAAATCGAGAAAGAGAAGAAAACGCTCACGGACAAACTGAAGAAGGAAGAGAAGAAACCCGAAGAGAAGAAACCGGAAGAAAAGAAGCCGGAGCAAAGCCCTAAGCCGCCCGCACTCTCTGCTGCACCCACAGCTCAAGCGAGAGCTGTTCAAGGAGGCGCCCTGTGAAAAGAAAAAGAGCCGCGCGGCTAGGCAGCCCGCTTTATTTCTTCGACTTCCTTTGTTTGGTTTGCCTGTTGGCCGCCCCTGCGGCCGGCGCGCAAATCCAGGCGCCTTCGGTTTACGCGATCACGCATGCAAAGATCTTCACGCTTGCCGGTTCTCCCATCGAAGACGGAACGCTGGTCATTCGCGACGGCAAGATCGCCGCGGTTGGCGCGGCTGTCGAAGTCCCCGCCGGCGCCCGGGTCATTGATGCCAAAGGACTCGAAGTTTATCCCGGGCTCTTCGATGCGGTCACGCAGATAGGCCTCAGCGAAGTCGGAGCGGTCGGCGCCACCGTGGACGCCACCGAAGCGGGAAACTACAACCCGGACGTTGTCGCCGCTACCGCGATTTCCCCCTCGAGCGAGCACCTTCCCGTTACCCGCGCTTCCGGCATTACCGAGGTCCTGGCGGTTCCGGCCAGCGGCGGCTTCGACTTTGGCGGCAGCCGGGGAACCCTGGGCGGCCAAGCCTCCGCGATCCATCTGGCCGGTTGGACCATTGACGAAATGCTGATCAGGAAAAGTGCCGCCATGGTGGTCAATTGGCCGCAAATCCAGACCCAGACTTTTGATTTCGCCACCTTCTCGCGCAAGGAAAAACCGTACAGCGAAGCCAAGCAGGAATACGACAAGCAGGTCAATGAACTCACCGATTGGATCGACCGCGCCCGCCACTACGCCCAGGCGATGGAAAAGGGCGCGGTCTCGAAATACGACCGCGACCTGAAGCTCGAAGCTCTTGCCCCGGTCGTTCGCGGCGAGCTGCCCGTCCTGGTGTTCGCCAATCGCGCGCGCGACATTCGCAATGCCGTCGAATTTTGCGACAAGCAAAAGCTGAAAATGATCCTCGCGGGAGGCGCAGAAGCCTACAAAGTGAAGGATCTCCTCCGTTCAAAGAACATCCCGGTCATTCTTCGACCCATGCTTTCCTCGCCACCTGACGAGGACGATCCCTATGATCGCGAACTGACCGAGCCCGCGGAGCTCGCCGCCGCCGGCGTGAAGTTCGCCATCGCCAGCTTTGATAACTCGTTCGCGCGGCGCCTCGGACAAAACGCCGCGAACGCCGTCGCGCACGGGTTGGCCTACGACGAAGCCCTGCGCGCCGTCACCATTAATCCGGCGCAGATTTTTGGTCTGGGAAGCCAGATCGGCACGCTCGAGCAAGGCAAAATCGCCAACATCATTGTTACCAACGGCGACCCCCTGGAATTGACCAGCGACGTCAGGTATCTGTTCATCAAAGGGCAGCTCACGTCGACCCAAAACAAGCACCAGCGCTTGTACGAAAAGTACGCAAACCGGCCGAAAGCCTCGAACTGAGTCTTTCTCTAGCACTATTTACCCTGTACCGGCGTAAAGCGCCGCGGTTTCTCAGCCAACGCAGATTTTGTAGCAGCCTGCCATATCCGAGAGGCGGGGCTCGCCTTGCAAGCCCGTTCGTATCCTTCGGGTGATGTAAGCCCGTCGTGGCAGTAACCCACCGAAGGTATCCCCGCTTAGGCGGGGAACCGGGGAACCAGTAGGAATCGCCTCCCTTCAGGGCCCTTCAGGGAGGGGAGGAGGTCAAGTAGATCGTTGACAACGAAAGGGAACTCCCGGAGGTCGCCAGGTTAAGCGAGGTATTGTTGAACGAGCTCGCGCCGCCGTGCGCGTCTATTCCATGAACCCGGCTTGCCCGATTCCCGAGAGGCTCGCACTACCGGCCGAAGACAGGAATTCTTCCATTTTTCGGCAACTTTTTCAGGGCACAAAGCGTTGTATAGGAAGAATCCCATGAGAACACCTGGGCCTGGTCGTCTCTGCGTCGTGCATTTCCTTGGCGCTTCGTTTCTGTGTCTGGTTTCGACTTGCTGCCCGGTTGGTGCCCAGGTGCCGGCCAAGATTGTGGAACAGTATGTCAGGGCAGCCGGGGGCGGCCGGGCCCTGTCCAAGATCCATACTCTCGAATTGGAAGGGACCTTTACAACCGACGACGGAAAGTCCGGCACGTTCACTTTCGATACCAAACTGCCCAATCGCTACTACCTGGAACTGCTTGTCGACGAGCAAACTCTGATCGAAGCCTACAACGGCAAATCCGCCTGGCACCGGGATGCGGCGGGAGAGCTCGCTACACTGGTGGGCGCCGAGGGAAGACAACTGGAAGCCGCCGCTCAGTATTACAACTCGCGGCTCGTGAATCCCAAGAAGGAGAAGATGGCGCTCGAGTTTGTGGGCAACGTGCAAGTTCGCGGCAAAGACGCCCTGGAAGTTGAAGTTTCGAGCGCTACCGGGGTGAAACGCCAGGTGTTCTTCGATCCCGAGACCCACCTCGTCGTGAAAGAAGCCGCCACGGTCGGTGGCGCTGAGGAAGCGCTTCTTTACGAGGACTACCGGGCGGTGGAAGGCGTCAAGCTTCCGGGCAAGATCGAACTCGACCGTGGCGGAGCAAAATACGACATTACTCTGACGCGCGCCATGATCAATGGCTCGATCGGCGAGCGCGTTTTCGATTTCCCGATCAAGTCGCAGGTCAAATTGCCAGACCTCAAGGCTCTTTTCAAAGAAATTGACGATAACCAGAAGGCTATCGACAAGATCAAGGAAAACTACGCGGGTACGGAAACGGAAGAAGAAACCGAATACGACGGCGAAGGAAAAGTGAAGAAGCGCGAGGCGCGCGAATCCACTTTCTTTTATTTGGACGGCGATGAAATCTCGACGCTGGTGAAAAAAGACGGCAAGCCGCTTAGCGACAAAGAGCAAGAAAAAGAAAACCAGCAGGTCCAGAAGCGCATTCAGGAGCACCAAAAGCGCCAGGCCAAGAAAGAAGCCAAAGAAGAGAAAGACAAAGAGAAAGGAAAGAGTGACGATAAGGAGGATCCGGGAATCGAAGTTTTCCTGCGTGCCTGCCAGTTTGTTAACCCGCGCCGCGAGCGTTTTCGCGGTCAGGACGTCCTGGTTTTCGATTTCGAGCCCAATCCCGAGTTCCAGCCGCACAAACTGGAGGAAAGAGTTGTCCAGAAGCTCGCCGGCGTTGTTTGGGTCGATGAAAAGGCCCACGATGTCGCGCGGCTGGAAGCTTACTTTGTTGGCGACGTGAAGCTTGCCGGGGGCCTGCTTGCCAATCTGCAAAGAGGAACGAGTTTTGTCTTCGAGCAGGCCTTTATCAACAACGAGGTCTGGCTGCCGACCTATCTCGAGGGTCACATCGGTGCCCGGGTCTTGTTGGTGAAGGGTTTCAAGATGAGCTTCGTGACGCGGTACTCGGACTACAAGAAGTTCAACGTTGAGACGCTTTCCACGATTGGCAAGCCCAAGGCCGCCGAAACGCCCCCCCAGCCCTGAGCGCCTCGCTCGGTACTTCCCGGCGGCACAAATGACCTGCAGAGGACACCTGCGGAGCAGCCGGTGCGCCTAGATCTGCATCAAAGAATTATGTCCAAGCCAAATCCAAGTATCACCGCTCGCGAGGTGTTGCGAGCTTGGCGCAGAATCTTGTGCGGCAATTTGCCGATGCTCTCGATCGAGATTACGCGGGAGTGTCCTCTAAGTTGTCCCGGCTGTTATGCCTACGGGGAATCGCATCTTGCCGGCACAGTGCAGTTGCGCGACCTCGCCGACTTGCGAGGCGACGCCCTGGTCAACGGTGTGTTGCAGCTTGTCGAGAAACATCGGCCGATGCACGTTTCGCTCGTGGGCGGCGAGCCTTTGATCCGGCACCGCGAATTGAGCGCGATTCTTCCCGCGCTCAGTGCCCGGAACATCTTCACCTTGGTGGTTACCAGCGCCGTTCTGCCCATTCCCACCGCATGGATGAGGCTGCCGCGCGTCCGCGTGGCGGTCTCGGTCGACGGGCTTCCCGAACATCATGACATCCGCCGGAGACCGGCGACCTACGATCGTATTCTTCAGAACATCGCCCGGCGCGAAGTGAACATTCATTGGGTAGTTACCCGGCCCATGCTGGAGCGTTCGAACTACTTCGAGCAGTACGTTTCCTTTTGGAACGCCCGCCCGGAGGTGAATCGCATCTGGGTTAGTTTCTACACTCCGCAGAAGGAGGAGAAAAGCGCCGAAATGCTGGGTGCCGCGGATCGCCGATTTGCCGCTGCGAAACTTGCCGAGCTCGAGAAGCCTTACCCCAAATTGTTGTTTCATGAAGGCATCGCCCGGGCTTTTCTGCGCCCGCCGGAAAAACCCGACGACTGCGTTTTCGCAAAAATGTCGGCTAATTACTCTGCGGATCTGCGCACGCGCGTCGAGCCCTGCGTTTTCGGCGGAACGCCGGACTGCTCACAGTGCGGGTGCATGGCCAGCACCGGCTTGCATTGGATTCGCGGCATAAAGGTTGTCGGAGGACTGAAGGTCGGCCATTTTGTGGGTGCTTCCATTCGCATCGGCTCGCTTTTGAACCGTCTCCAGCGCAAATCGTATCGTCCGTCGCGGTGGAGCTCGCGGGGGTCGCAAATCGCAACACCGCGGGACCTGGTGCAGATCAAGACTTGATTTGCTTCCGGCTTACCCTATTTGAACCGGACCACTCAAAGCCTCGCGTACTCTTTGCGTTAGAACCTGCGGCGTGAAAGGCTTCTGCAGGAAAGAAAGCCCTTCTTCGAGCGTCCCGTTCTCCGCGATCACGTTGTTGGTATATCCGGACATATACAGCACGCGAAGGTTGGCGTGAAGCGCCGTAAGATGTTTGGCCAGGTCGTGTCCGCTCATCCCCGGCATGACCACGTCGGTGAGCAGCAGGTGGATCTCCGAACCATGCTTTCCCGCCAGCCGTACCGCCTCCTCCGAATTTTGCGCCTCGATAACCGTATACCCCTGTTCGGAGAGCACCATGTGGGCCAGTCCGCGCACCGCAGGTTCATCCTCAACGAGCAGGATGGTTTCCTTGCCTTTTTCACCGGGTGTCTCGGCCCATTCCCTCTTCCGCGGCGCCTGGAAGGAGTCTTCCACGCGCGGCAGGTACACTTTGAAGGTGGTTCCTTTCCCTACCTCGCTCGTGACCATAATGTGCCCGCCGCTTTGCTTGACAATGCCGTACACCGTCGAAAGACCTAGGCCCGTGCCACGGCTGCTTTCTTTCGTCGTGTAGAACGGTTCGAAGATATGCGGGAGCGTGTCCGGGCTGATCCCCACACCGGTATCCATTACGCTGAGCATCACGTACGATCCCGGTTTGATGAGGGACTGGTCGCTCGCAAAGGAAGCGTTTAGCTCGACGTTCTTGGTTTCAATCCACAGCCGGCCTCCGTCGGGCATCGCGTCGCGCGCGTTGACAATCAGATTCAGAATTACCTGTTCGATTTGACCGGGATCGGCTTTCACGGCCGCCAGATGCTTTTCCACCTTTGTGGTCATCTCGACGGTTTCGCTCATCAAGCGCCGCACCATCTTGTCCATGTTCAAAACGATGCTGTTCAGGTCCAGCACCTTGGGTTTCAAGACCTGCTTGCGGCTAAACGCCAGCAGTTGCCGCACCAGCGTGACCGCGCGATCGGCGGCATCGGCGATCTGCTGTATGTTGCCGCGAAGTTCCGGATGTGAGGTAACGCGATTCAGCGCCAGTTCCACATAGCCTTTGATGATGGTCAGCAGGTTATTGAAATCGTGCGCCACGCCTCCCGCGAGCCGGCCCACCGCTTCCATCCGTCGTGCCTGCTGCAGCTGATTTTCGAGCAATCGCCTTTCCGTGATGTCGACGATGATCCCTTCCATCAGTGGATGGCTTTCGCTTCCCGGCACGAAAACCGCATTGTCGCTGACCCAAATGATCCGGCCATCCTTGCGCTTAATGCGATACTCTGCCTGAAAGCGCCTGGCCTTCATAAAATTCTGTTCTGCGGTCTCGATGACCGGATGGTCCTCCTCGAAGACGTGCAGGATCCAATCCTCGGCGCCGGCCAGCCACTCCTCTTGGGTGTAACCCAACATCGCTTCCACTTGCGGGCTCACGTAATGCCATTTCCCGTGCAACCCTACTTCGGCGATATAACTGACCGCGGCCACCTGCTCGACGAACATCTTGTACTTGGCTTCCGTCTCTAAGTGCGTCCGTTCGGCTTTTAGGCGCTCGCTGATGTCCCGGGCCACGGACACAACGCCACCCTGCGGCGTCACCGTGATGGTCATTTCTACGGGAATCCGCGAGCCGTCCCGGCGGTTTAGGGAGACCTGCTCCGACCATTTGCCCGTCCCTTTCAGCGAATCGCGAATGTGGTCTTCGAGCAGCGCAACGTCTCTCTCATCGTAGATTTCGCGCCAGTTCTTCCCGATCATCGCTGATGCCTGCTCAAATCGCATCATCTTGGCGAACGCGGAATTCGCGTACACAAGCTGCCCTTCTTTCTCCAAGATGGATATTCCGTCTGCCGCGGAATCCATGGCCAGCGCGTGGGTCATCGCTTCATTCGCGCTCTTGGCCTCGCGATGCTGGCTGATGGTCAGCCGGGCGGCATAACACAGAATGGAGACCCCGAGAAGCGTAAAACGGAGCAGTCGCCACTCCTGTTCTAGCTGGGCTACTTGGAACAGGATGATCAAAGGCGCCAACGCCAGCGTGCCGTTGGTTACCAGCAGTTCCCCGGAGCCTTTCCGCCGCACTTTCAGACCGCTTCCTTCGTCACGACTGGGCTTCCACTCTGAGGCCCACAACGCTCCGGCGAGGAAGGGCAAGGTCCACAGCAGGTCCCGCAGCGTCCCGGTGGGCGCCGGGCGAACAATTTGCAGATATTGGGCGATCGCCGCGGACACCATCACAAACGTAACGAAAACCGCCAAGCCTGTGTATAGTGTCCGCAGGTGCTGCTTCCGCGCGGTCAGTGCCCGGAAGGCCGCCAGTGCGGCGACCATCACGTCTTCCAGGTTTTCTACGCGCAGCTCGCGAAGAAAGGCGGTGTGTTCGTCGAGCCGTTGCGCAGGCAAGAAGTAGAACTCTACGAAAATGAAGAAGAACACGATGCCGATCTGAATGAAGTCGAGAAGCGCTTCCACGTCGATCCGCGGAGAATCCTTGTCCTGGTCCAGGAACAAGGCCATCGCTATCAGCACATCCTCGAGTCCAAACAGGAATCGCACCGCGGAGGTCTGGGGAGGTTCGCTACCGAGCACCACCTCGTAATACATCCAGCCGAGGTTCGCTATCCCCCACATCGCAATGCTCATTCCGACAAGCAGCCAGAAGGGCCGGCTCAGGCCGCGTCCCCGCCGGGAAGCTCCGAAGGCCATGACCGCGGCAAAACCACAGGCAAGGATTTCCAGCAGGTTGGCAAGGAGAGATCCCGTCGTGGAAGTCGCGAGCGTCGCGGCTTCGAAAAGATGCAGCGACACAATGATGGCGGCAAGGATCAGGGGCTTCCGCGGCATTCCTGGTGGTACTTTCGCCTTTCCGGTTGGATCTCTTGCTTGACCTATTTTAGGGGAGTCGGGGAGCCTTTGCACAGCCGTTCGACGGATGTGCCTTGCCCGACACGGGGTTTGCAATCGGTCTACTTCGGTCTACTAGCTAGCGGAGAGGCAGCGCGGCGCGCACCTGGGCGCGCACGCGACTAGCGCCCCTCAAACGGGTAGCGGTCCTGCGCTTGGACGGCCGCCGCAACGCGGCGCCCGAGCGCGATCGTGTCCACCGGAGCGCGCTTGGCAAAGCGCCTGAGCACCGCCATTTGCGTCGTCAACATGTCCCCTTCGTGCACCGCGGCAAGAGCCCGCCGCGCTTCGTGCTCGACGCGTTCCACCGCCTCATCGATGAACACTCTCGCGGCATCTAGCATCGTCCCGGAGGCGGCTTCGCCCTTGCTTGCGGCGGCTTTTTGCGCGCGCAGCAGGCAGGACTCCATCGCATAAATTTCCATCACCATGTTCGAAAGCGCGCCGATCAGTTCCTGCTCGTCGGCCAGTTTTTCGCGGAATTTTTGCACCGCGCCGCCCGCCGCTTGCAAAAACATTTTCTTCGCATTGGCTGCGACGCGCGCCTCATCGGCAAGCACGCCTTCCGGCGCTTCCTCAAACGACGGCCCAGCCAAAATCTCATCCGCCAGCTTCATCGCCGCGGGGACGAGCGGAAGTTGCCCGCCCATCGCGCGCTTCATCAGCATCTGGATAATCAGCATGCGATTGATTTCGTTGGTGCCCTCGAAAATGCGGTTGATCCGCGAATCGCGGTACGCGCGGCACACCGGATAGTCTTCGTGGAACCCGTAGCCTCCAAAAATCTGCACCGCTTCGTCGACCACAAAGTCCAGCATCTCGCTGCCGTAGACCTTGGCGATCGAGCTTTCAATCGCATACTCTTCCAGCACCTTCATCGTGTTTTGAATTTTGTCGCCCGATCCGGCTGCCGCGTGCATGGCTCCTTCGATATTTCCTGCCGAGCGGTACACCATCGACTCCACCGCCAGAATCTGGATGGCCATCTTCGCCAGCTTTTCCTTCATCATTCCGAAATCGCCGATCTGTTTGCCAAATGCCTTGCGTTCCTTGGTGTATTTCGACGCTGTCGCCAGCACGTGTTTCGCGCCGCCCACGCACGAAGCGCCCAGCGTGAAGCGCCCGGCATTCAAGATGTTGAACGCCACGATGTGGCCGCGGCCGATCTCGTGCAGCACGTTTTCCTTCGGCACTTTGCAGTTTTCGAGGAAAATCGGCGTGGTCGAGCTGCCGTGGATGCCCATCTTGTGCTCTTCGTTGCCCGCCTTGAACCCGGGGAAGGTGCGTTCCACGATGAACGCCGTGAACTTCTCGCCGTTGACCTTCGCGAACACGATGTACACGTCGGCGAACCCGCCGTTGGTGATCCACATTTTCTGCCCGTTCAGGATGTAATGCGTGCCTTCCTTGTTCAGTTCCGCGCGCGTCAGCGAATTCTGGGCATCGGAACCGGCTTGCGGCTCGGAGAGGCAATATGCGCCGATCCATTCGCCGGTCGCCAGCTTTGGCAAATATTTTTTCTTCTGCGCTTCCGTGCCGAAGTACACGATCGGCAGCGTCCCGATGCCGGCGTGCGCGCCGTGCGTCACCGCGAACCCGCCGTAAATCGAGAGCTTTTCCGTCAGCACCGTCGTCGCGATCTTATCGAGCCCCGCGCCGCCGTATTCTTCCGGAACTCCGCCGCCCATGAGGCCCACTTCTCCGGCTTTTTTCACGAGCGCGGGCATCAATCCGGGCTTTTTGTTTTCCAGGTCCTTCACCAGCGGCAAAACTTCCTTCACCACAAATTCTTCAGCCGTCTGCCCCATCAGCTTCTGATCGTCGGCCAAATCAGCGGGCGTAAACACGTCGCCCGGCTGCGGCGATTCCAGCAGGAAGCTGCCTCCCTTTGCTGCCGGCTTGGTCAGGGTCGCGGTGGACATAGTGGTTTCTCCTAGCGGGAAGTTCTTGCGATTGCGTTTTTACTCGAAGGCGATTGGGAGCGCACAACGCAACAATGTCATTTCACTATCCCCATCTTACCCCGGCAAAAACGTTCAGTAAACACCGTTAACTTACCCGTGTCGCATCCGTTCCCGGCTCCCGGGGAGATCGCTTCGGCCGTCCTTACGGCGTTCGGCAAAGACGCGACCCGGGAAACGATTTACTTCTCGCGCCACCTCCGCATGGTCGTGGCGTTTGCCGCAGTGGCACCGAAGGCTTGCCGCAGCGTCGGGTCACGGCGGTGAGGGAACCGGTCGCAGATCACCCAGAGGGGGGAATTTCTGCAAGGAGCTGGGATCTTTGCGTCTCCAAAGCGGTGAGATCGTCAGACCTAGGGTGGTCTCCGTTCAGACCTATGCCGCAAAAAACGAAAACCCGCTAGATGGCCCTTCCAAGGTCGCGCGCCCGATGATTGATTGGCCTTCCCGTGACTCCGTGCCGCCGTCCCTGCTATCCTCATACCCCCAATGCGATCTGAGGTGAATTGAAATGCGCAGATGTTTCTTGCTTGGCCTTTTGCTTGCCTTCGCCGTCAGTCGACTGGCGCCGCAAACCCCGCCCGCCTCCCACTTCGACGGCAAGTCCTGGTGGGCGCACGTTAAATTTCTCGCCGACGACGCACTCGCGGGCCGCAACACCGGCAGCGAAGGTCTTCGCAAAGCGGAGGCGTATGCCGTCGAACAGCTCGAAAAAGCCGGCCTGGAACCCGCCGGCGTCAATGGTTTCTACCAGCCCGTGCACTTCACCCAGTTCCAGGTGGATGAATCGAAATCTTCCCTCGCTCTGGTCTCTAAAGGCAAGGCCGAACCCCTCTCTTTCGCTGACGACGCTTTCATCAGCTCCCGCTCGACTCGGGCCACCGTCTCACTCGAAGCGCCCCTAGTGTTTGTCGGCTACGGCCTGAAAATCCCAGAAAAAAATCTCGACGAGCTTGCCGGCCTCGACCTGATTGGCAAAGTCGTTGTCTATCTCGCCGGTTCGCCCGCCGATATCCCCAGCGCGTTGGCCTCGAACTATCAAACCGCAGGCGAGCGCTGGAAATCTCTCGACGCAGCGGGCGTCGCCGGCGTAATCACCATTTTCAACCCCGCCTCGATGGACATTCCCTGGTCGCGCATTTCCGCCAATCGCAATGAGCCGTCCATGGACCTTGCGGGTTCCGAGTTCAATGAAACTCCCGGGCAGCAACTCGGCGTAGCTTTTAACCCTGCCTCGGCGGAGAAACTGTTTGCCAATTCCGGCCACACCTTCGCGGAAATCGCCGAACTCGGCAAAGACCGCAAGACGCTTCCACATTTTCCGTTGGCCGTTTCGCTCAATGCCCGGGCCTTTATCCAAACTGCACCCGTCGAATCCTCTAACCTCGTTGCCAAGCTCCCCGGCTCCGATCCTGCGTTGAAAGATGAATTCGTCGTGCTCTCCGCGCACATCGATCACCTGGGCATCGGCGCGCCCATCCACGGCGACCGCATCTACAACGGGGCCATGGACAACGGCTCCGGCAGCGCGCTCGTTCTCGATATGGCCGCCAACTTGAAGGCCCACCCGGAATCGGTGAAGCGCTCGATTTTGTTTCTGCTCGTTACTGCGGAAGAAAAAGGCCTGCTCGGCTCCAAATACTTTGCTGCGCACCCCACCATTCCGCTGAAATCCATCGTCGCCGACGTCAACGTGGACATGTTTCTTCCCATCGTTCCGCTGAAAATCCTGACCATCCAAGGCATCGACGAGTCCGACCTCGGCGCACGCGCCGCGGCCATCGCGCAATCCATGGGCATCAGGCCCATCGCCGATCCCGAGCCGCTGCGCAACCGCTTCATCCGCAGCGATCAGTACAGCTTCATCAAGAAGGGCGTTCCCTCGGCCAAAGTCGATGTGGGCTTCGAACTCGGCACACCCGAGCAGAAAATCTTCAAGGACTGGCTCACCAACCGCTACCACGCGCCTTCGGACGACGTGAACCAGCCCGTTGATCTCGAGACTGCTGCCGGCTACGAGGAGTTTACGCGCCGCCTGCTTCTTGAAGCGGCCAATACCAGCGCCCGTCCGCAGTGGAAGGCGGATTCTTTCTTCCGCCGCTACGCTGCCGACTAGGAACAGCTTTTCATTGTTTAAGAGTCTCTTAAATACAGCTTCGCGGCGCATGTGGTACAGTGCCCCGGCCGTTTCTCGCGCAGGAGGGAGCGATGCGGAGGCGAACCTTTGTGCATGTGACGGCTGGCGCCGCCGCGGCGTTGGCTTTCGAGCCGCTGTCGCCAGGGGAGCTGCCGGAACGCGAGAACTCCGTTAGCCCGAAGCCACCAGACCATCGAACAGGAGCCGAACCAATGACCCACCCCGTCGTGCATTTCGAAATCGGTTGCCGAGACATCGCCAAGACGCAGGACTTTTACAAAAAACTGTTTGATTGGAAAATCTCTGAGATGGGTCCCGCGGCGATGATTGCGGCCGAAATGGGCGGCATCGACGGCCACATTACCGCGCTGGGACACGAGCCGCAGCGCTACACCATTTTCTACGTGGGCGTCGATGACGTCGCCGCGTACCTCGAAAAGGCAAAGAGCCTTGGCGCAAAGACGTTGGTTCCTCCCATCGACATTCCCACCGGCACATTCGCGTGGATGCAAGATCCCGAAGGCAACACGGTCGGTCTTTGGAAGGCCAAGTCTTAGTGTCCTAAAGGCTTTTGGAGGTCGGAGCTCCGACATGAACGTGCCGTGAACTCGGGGTTTTCAACCCCTTAAGAACTCCCAGATCATGCAGGGAATCTGCGGTTCGGCACGCTACTAGTGGATCGAGAGAATTAGACCGGCTGCGCAGCTGGAGCCAATCCGCTCACTTGCTTGAGCGCTGCTCCGCCGAAGGATTCATTTCGGAAAGTTGCTGGAGGCCGGAGCGGTGCAGCGCGAACAAAATAGCCCAGCCGATCGCTCCTGCCCCAATAGCCCAGATCAGAGTTGCCAGCAGCACCTGCACGATCATAGCTTGCGTGGGGTGAATTGGACCCACCGCCGGATTTGCATGGGGTATTGACACCGATATCGCTCTAGCCTTCTCAATCGTGAACATCACCGCTGCCAGGATGACCATCATGAGCCCCACCGTAACTTTCGGAAAACGGAATTCAGATCGCATCGCGAACCTCCCTGATGAGAACAAGGATGAAAACCTTCTGCCCCCTTGGGAACCGGTAATGCTCCACAAATGCTCCTGGAGGGCGCCGTAGAGTAAGCCGCCAACCTCGCGTGCTACGCATAAGACTCTCTCCCGCGCGCCCCTCTTGCGAATCTCCGCTTGCACTTCCGCGAGAACGTCCATCATTTCGTGGCCAAATTCCCAACGGTAGGCGCTGGGATAGAGATAGAGGAGTGACCGGTAGAGCGCGAGCATGGGCTAGGTCTCCTTCCCCGCCACCCGCAGCGTGGCCAGGCGCGTAAGGTGCTTCATCCGCGCCACTTCCATTCGCAGGTTCCGCCGCCCCGTCGCCGTGAGCCGGTAAGCTTGCCGGCCGCGCGAGCTGTCCTTTTCTTCAAAACGTTCGATCCATTGATCTTCGAGCAAGCGGCGCAGCGCGCCGTACAAGGTGCCGGTGCTCAACCGAACGCGCCCTTGGCTCATCCTCTCGGCGTCCTGGAGGATCGCGTAGCCGTGGCGCGGTTGTTCCGCCAGGCTGAGAAGGATCAGCAGGACCGGCTCGGTAATGTCCATATGTCCTCTAACGACATGTCGTCTACCGCCATATTGCCTGATCCTTAGAGGCCGGTCAAGGCAAAAAGGTGCGAACCCCGCGTCGGCGAACCGGTGTACGCTCTTTACTGTTTCTTGTGAAAGGCAGTTCCTTGGAAATCCCCGTAGGCCAAACCCGTCGGCTGGCCATCTGCGTCTCGTGCAACCTTGACTTGCTCCCAGTAGGAGCGATCCACAAATTTGTCCCGGCCGACCGGAATCAGCGGTGAGACGCTGCCCCCGGGCCAGCGGAGCGAGAGCCCCTGTCCTTCCGCGACGACCGCCAACTGCGCGTTGGGTTGATAGAAATCGGGACCGAATTGAAACGTGCCTGTGCAGGTCTTGAGTTCCGCGGCGCTCGGCGGAGGCTCGCTGGGATCAAACGTTTCGTACGGCAGCCCGCGAACGATCGCCGCGATGTCGTAGCCGATGGTCGTGGTCGCAGACGAATAGATGTTGCTGAACACCGCGACGCTGGTCTTTTCGCGCGGCAGATAAAGAACAAAGGACGCGAATCCCGGCGCCCTGCCGTTCATGGAATAAGCGGTTTCCGCAAATCGTTTGTTCTCTCGCTTAAACCAGCCGTAGCCAACCGCCAGCGAAGTGTCGAGCATCACGTCGCGCGAAGACGAACGCAATAGTTGTCCGTCAAAAAGCGTTTCCACCCATTTTGTTTCGTCACCGACGGTCGTAAACATCGACGCGTTGCCCGTCTTTCCCGACCAGTGAATTGCCGTGGCGCGATTTAGCCCGTAGATCGCCTCCGGCTGGTAACCGATCGCCATCTTCGCCCCTCTCGCGTTTGAATCATCATCGATGCCTGAGGCTTCGAGGCGCGCGGGACCGAAAACGAGATGTTTCACAGCCGCTGCAAAAGGTAAACCTGTCTTTTTCTCCGCGATGAGCGCGAGGAGATTGTAAGCGGAATGTTCCTCGTGCAGGAATTTTGTTCCCGGCTCAAACAGAAGTGCCTGCCCCTCAATCTTGGTCACCAGGCTGCCGGGAGTTTGATGCCGCTGAAGAATGTCGTTGTATTCGGGCAGGCTATTGATATCCGGCAGCCCGGAGCGTTCCGTGAGCAGGTCGCGCAGGGTGATTTTCTCAGCGCCTGGGATTCCCGGCACGAATTCTCCCACATGAGCGTCCAGGCTGAGTTTGCCTTCATCGACGAGCCGTAAGACCGCAGCCGCGGTGAACTGCATGGAAACGGACGCGACGTGGAAACGCGTTTCTAGGGTATTGGGAACTTTGCGCTCCCGGTCCGCGAAGCCATACGCCTTTTCAAAAACAATTTTCCCGTTCTCTTTGGCAAGAACCGCGCCGCTAAAATTTCCACTCTGCACGTACGGCTGGAGATACGCGTCAATGCGTTCGGCCACCGAGCTTTCTTGCGCCAAAGCCTGCTCGCAACAGAAAGTTAAACCCAGGAGGGACAAAACAATCCGCATCAACATCCCGCCGCTGCACAGACTCCGGTTCGTGCACGCTAAAAATTTATTCGTAGCGCCGGCTCCCAGCCGGCAGGAAACGCTTGTCTGAACAAGCCAGCCCACCTTTACATCCGCTCGAGGATGCCCGCCGCGCCCATACCGCCGCCAATGCACATGGTCACCATGCCATAGCGCGCATTGCGCCGCTGCAACTCACGAATGATGGACGCCGTGAGCTTCGCGCCAGTGCAGCCCAGCGGATGCCCGAGGGCGATCGCGCCGCCGTTGGGATTGACGCGCGCGGGATCGAGCCCGGCTTGCCGGATGACCGCGAGCGACTGTGCCGCGAACGCTTCGTTGAGCTCGATGACCGCGATGTCGTTGAGCGGGAGTCCCGCGAGTTTCAACGCTTTGGGGATGGCCGCGACGGGGCCAATTCCGAACTCCTCCGGCAAAACGCCGGCCGTCGCATAAGCGACAAAGCGCGCCAGCGGCTTCACGCCCAGCGATTTGGCGCGCGCGTCGCTCATCACCACGGCGGCGGCGGCCCCGTCGCTCATCTGCGAACTGTTTCCCGCCGTCACCGTGCCCTTCACTTGAAAAGCGGGCTTCAGCTTGGCCAAAGCTTCGATGGAAGTATCGGCGCGAGGGCCTTCATCCACCGAAAACGTGAGCGTTTGCGTAACCGGTTGCGGAGCGGATTTCGGCTTGGACGATGCGCCGTTGCCGCTGGGCAGGGAAGTGATTTTCACGTCCACAGGAAAGGTTTCGTCCTTGAAACTTCCCGCGGCAATGGCCGCGAGCGCTTTCTTGTGCGAAGCGAGCGAAAACTCATCGGCTTGCTCGCGCGCGATGCCGAACTTGCGCGCAATGTTTTCCGTGCCCAGCCCCATGCTGATGTACGCGTCGGGGTAATGATCGACGAGCCAGGGATTGGGGGAAATCTTGTTGCCGCCCATCGGCACCAGGGACATGGATTCAGTGCCGCCTGCCAGGATGACTTGCGCGGACCCGCCTCGAATGCGCTCCGCGGCAAGCGCAATCGCCTGCAAACCGGAAGAGCAGAAGCGGTTGATGGTCATCGCCGAAGTGTCGACCGGCAAACCGGCGCGAAGCGAGGCGATGCGCGCCACGTTCATGCCTTGCTCGCCTTCGGGCATGGCGCAGCCGAGAATCACGTCGTCGATTTCTTTCGGCTCAAGCCCGGGCACGCGCGCAAGCGCTTCCTTGATGGCCAGCGCGGCAAGGTCGTCGGGACGCGTGGCTCGCAGCGCGCCTTTGTAGGCGCGGCCTACGGGAGTGCGGACGGAAGAAACAATTACGGCTTCAGGCATGGCAACCTCTGACCGCCATCGGCGACCGGTCATCCGTGACTTTGGTATTTCCTAGATGCGCTGCGAACAACCGCGGCCCTCCCGATACGACTTCATTGTTGGGCGCGCGCAGAAAAAATGCAACCGCCACTTCCGATGCGTTCGGAGAATGCCACCTTTGGGCCGATCTTCACTTGCTTTTGAGGGCGACGCCTTTGCGGGGTATAAAGATGGTGCCGGGCGGGGCGACCTCGAACTGCTTGGAATAGCTGCCTTGGTTGACGGCGATGCCGACGCGCCCGCGAGAGTCCACGTAAAGCAGAGGATCGCCGACCGCGACGTCCATGAAGGTCTTGACGTAAGGTAAAGTGACAGGCTTCTTGTCGATGAGCAAGGGGACCTTGTCGCCGAGACGGTACGCCAGTTTCTTGAATTCGTCTCCGGGAATATCGGTGATGAGCGAGCCAAACGGATCATCGACGCCGATCAGGTCGCCGGAGATGCCATTGTCGGCAATGACGGCGGTTTTTGGATTCAGGCGGACGAGCTGTGAAATCTCCGGGCCAACCAGAGAAAAATCTCCACTGGCGGCCAGATGCGCGGCGACCGGAGAGAAGATGTCGCGGCCATGAAAAGTAGAGGAAATGGGGGACTGGATCATCCAGTCGGTGTTGGTGATTTCGCGGGCCGAATCGAGGCCGTCGCGGTCGACGACCGGGGTAATGAGGCCATTGTCAGGAAGAACGAAGTACTGGCCTTTCTTGGTTTTGACGACGACGGCTTTGCGCGTCGTGCCCACCCCGGGGTCAACCACCGCGAGAAAAACCGTGCCCGAAGGGTAGTAAGGCGTCACGCCCAGCAGAAAACGCGCGCCTTCCTCGATCGAATAGGGAGTGACTTGATGCGTGATGTCCATGATGCGGGCATCGGGGGCGATGCCGACAATCACCGCTTTGCAGATGGCCACCGCGTCGTTGGCGACTCCGAAGTCGCTTATGAAGACGATGGTCGGATGCGGGATGGCTTGCCCCGGAACGGGCTCGGCGCTTTTGTCGGTTAGAAACTTCGAGCAGGCGCCCGCCAGAAAAACGAATGCGAGCAAAGACAAAGCAACCCTGGGAATCATCCTCTCTCTCCGGGGACGGGCGATGAATCTTTTTCTTGAGCCAGTGTATTCCGTCCAGTTGACATTGGGCAAGTTGGCGTTCTAAATGGGACTCGCGTTGGGGGCTTCCCAGACGATCGAACAGGAGGATCCAAAATGGGATTCCTTACGTGGATTGTTGTGGGGCTCGTTGCCGGGTGGCTTGCCGGCCAAGTGATGAAGGGCGGCGGCTATGGAATTGTCGCGGACATCATTCTCGGGATCCTCGGGGGCGTCGTAGGTGGCTGGGTGTTCGGCATGCTGGGGCTCCACGCCGGCGGATTGATCGGATCGATTATCGTTTCCTTTGTTGGAGCGGTGATTTTGGTGTGGATCACGCGGCTGCTGAAGAAGAAATAACCGAGAAATGCGACAGAGCGGTTGAGCGAGGTGCGCTTCCGCCCAAGGGAAGTCGCAGCCATCGCTTTCATGCCTGCCGAGCGGCAGGCCAGGCCCGTTCACCAGGGCTAGCACCGGGCTAGCACCGCTTTAACTGGTGGCAGGGACGCAAAGTTAGTTTGTGCCGCCGGCGTTCGTGTGTGTCGCAAGAAACCATTCGGCTTCCGAGCTGCGATGGTATTTCAGGGCCGTGCGGGCAGCTTCAGCCGCCGCAGCATTTCCGAGCTTTTCCTGAACGACCGCCAATTGCCGGAGGGCCAGCGGCGAATGCGGATCGGCGGCCAGCTCGTCGGCGGCATTGGCAAAATCGCGCCGCGAGAAAAGCACGTAGCCGCAAGCGGATTCGAAGTAGCCTCGGATCGCTTGATTGCGCGAAGCGGCGGCCAGCGCCCTTAGCTCGGCAATGGCCTGATCGGCCTCGCGCGAGGCTCCGCGCTGCGCCTCGACTCGGACGCGCTCGCGCAGGACCGCGGCACGTGCGATCCCGCGGTCGGAGTCGTTCATGCCCGCGAGGGGCTTATCCAAGAACGAGGAAAGGGACTTGAGCCCGTCGAGTTCGGATTGCGGATCGGCGGCGAGCATGGCCTGGGCCATCCCGACCTGAAATTGCGAGTTCGGCTCTTTCTTTCCCGCGGCTTCCTCGGCAAGGGCGGCAAGCGCTTTGCGGCCTTCCTCCGCCTGGCCCTCCCAAAAGTAGACCAGAGTTTTCAGATACTTGACATAAAGTTCGTCCAGCAGATTCTGCGCCATGGGGATGGCGCGATCGTACTCGCGACGCGCCCCCGCGAAATCGCCCATCAGCGTGCGGGTATTGCCCAAGCCATACTGCGAACTGATGTAGGCGGGATCAATTTGCAAAGCGGCACGATAGCGCTCAAGGGAGTCCTGGTCGTCGGCCGCTTCCCGGAGGACTTCGCCAAGCGAATCCTGCGGATTGGGCGAGGCCGGTTCCACTTCGGCATAGCGCTTCAAAGAAGCGACCGCTTTGGCAGGATCGGGATGGCTGGAATCGAGATACAGGTAACCGAGACGGTTGAGGGCAGCGGGGAAATCGGGATCGACCTGCAAAGCGGTTTCCAGCAAGGTTTTCGCGCGATCATCGTCCTGCTGGAGGAAAAGCCACTCGCCGGTTATGTACAGGACGTGCTTGTCGCGGGGATAGCGCTTCAACAGATCGTTCATGCTGGCGATGGCGGGAAGCAGGTTGTCGTCCTGGATGTCGGTCATCCAACGAACCAAGAGCCGTTCGTCGGGAGTCGCGCGGGAGAGCAGGGCCTTGGCCTTGGCGAGCGCGGCAGCATCCGGCATGCCGCGCCGAGCAGCAAAAGAGACCAAGGCGTAGCTGAGCGCCGAGTGCGGGTCTTTCTTGGCGGCCTGGCGAGCCAGCTGGGCGGAAGGCTGATACATGGCGTTCTCGTACTTATCCCAGGCCAGCTCGAGGGTTTTGCGCGCTTCCTCGGACCTGGTGGAAAGAGGAATGGCGCCAAAAAGCTGTTGCGGGAGCGGAGCGAAGGGCGAGGCGTGAGCGGCACGGTGGGATGCCGGTTCCACATGCGGCGCGGCCGTCTGCGCGAACGCGCTGGCGGCAAAGACGCCGGGAAAAATCAGTAGGAACCAACGCGCGGCGAAACGAACCATGGCCAATCACTCCCTGTTCGGAAATTGAACTCAGGATTAAGCCCTAGTCCCTGAACGTAGCGCAGCACGGAATGAGCTTGGTACTGACCGATGGGGCAGGTGGTACGGAAGGATAAAGGGCGGACGGTAGGGAGGATCGCTCGACGCCGGCGAATCGTAAGTTTGGACACATGCGTTGAAACCGACACTTGCCAACAAACGACAGAAGTGAACATACTCGCTCGCGAGCGTGTTGCAATGAATCTACAGGGATGGGCAAAGCGGTTGCGGGCGAGTGCGATTCTGGCCGCTTTGCTCGTGACCGCGGGGACGTTTGCCGGAATCAAGAACATGGCGGTAGTGGTCTCTGCGGGAAGCCGGCTGAGCGACGTTTCGCTTGCAGACCTGGCGAAACTGTGCAAGGGCGTTCAGAAAACGTGGCCCGACGGAAAGAATTTCACTTTGGTGATGAGGGATCCGGAATCTCCGGAGATGCGCCTGGCCGCGCAAAAACTGTTTGGCGCCGCGCCCGGCGACGTCAAGGCTCTCATCGGCAGGCTGAACGAAGCCCGGCTTACCGTGAAGATTGTGGAGAATGATGAGGATTTGCTGCGTACCGTCGAAGCGATACCCGGCGCAGTGGGCATTGTCGACGTCTACTCCATCAATAGTTCGGTGAAAGTTCTCCGCGTCGACGGTAAGTTGCCCTTCGACCTCGGTTACCCCTTGAAAGCGAATTAGGCCAGCCTCTTTCCGGGAGCGCCTCGCAACCACCCACGGGAAGGAGGGAACGTTGCGAGCTCGCGTGGCGGCGCATCTCATCGCATCTCATCGGCCGCATGTCGCACCGGGCGTTTGCGAACGAAACGCCTGAAATGAGGCGGATTGGCTGCGCGTTGCCAAAGCCAGCGGCGCGCTCCCTACCCTTACTCGGAAGCGCCACGCTGTGGCAGACCGTGGCCAGCGCGAAGCGAACCAGCTGTCGAATTCCTCAATGAAGGCGACCGAAGCCCGGGAAGCTGGTGTGCCAGAAGGCCTTCGAATCTGTGCATTCCCGGACGCGCAGGGAGCCAAGTTCCCATGAACCGGTTACCGAACCGTTCCAAGGCGGGCGAATCGCGTTCGCGGACTTTTCCGATTTGCCAGGCGCTTCGAGCGGGATCTTTTGCAGGGCTGCTCGATGCATCGAGATACAGTGGCAATGCCGCTGATCGCACTGAATTCCTGCTGAGCAATGAGCGACCGTGCGGGCGTTCGGGTCAGATTCCGCTCGAACAACCGGCGCTCGAGCCATCACGCTGGCTTCCAAGCCGAGCTCGCGAAGCGCATTGACGGCGTTCGACCAGAGGGAAGGCCCGCAGCGACCTTCGCGAATCGCAGGAGACTGGCTCGATGACCAGGTTGCTATAGCAATCTGTCGCTAGCGCCACAAAACCCGCCGCTTCCCGCCCCGATGATGAGAAAGCATTCTGACCCGAACGCTTGCGCCCGGCGTCGCGATCCGAGCGTCTCCTGCCACGGTCCGATACGGAGGACGTGCCGGAATCACCACAAAGGCGGCCAGGCCCCCTGTACGATCGGTCAGGTTTTCCACAGGAGGTACAGGGAAAACCGGGCGAAAACTATGGCGAAAGTGATGGTGAGCCAACTGATTTGTTATCAGCGGCATACGGTATATTAAGGTTAGTAGAAGCGGTACTAGCAGAACCGTTTAGAGCCCAAAATGTAACTTTCGTACCATCGATTTTCGGTCTTTACGAGGTGTCTAATCGTACAGGTAAAGCGAACATGCCCAATAGGGCAGGCCCGGGCATCAAAGGGGTGTCGATTCAAGTCGTTTTTGCAAGCCGGGGGTAGGAACAGTCCATGAGCACGGGTGGGAGCCACAGCAAGACCAAGAAAGACCAAGACAAGGACCGCAAGTGGATGTGGCGGCTGCTTGGCACGATCGCTGCGCTGCAGCTTTATTTTGTGCAGGAACTGCTGGCGGCGTTTGCGCTGTTTGTCATGGCGTTTTTGGCCATTGCCGGAGCCATGGTCAGTTTGTATATGCTGCAGCGGGGCTGGGCACTGACCGTGGACCGGGTTGCGGACAGCCAGCATCCTGCCGTGCTTGCGGTTCGGCACGGGATCTCGAGCGTCGAAGACCTGGCGCGCCGTCCGTTCCGGCGTCCTGGTTCGGAGCAGCCCGCCAACTGAGAGAACCCGGGTTTGCAGTCTCAGCCAGAGCACACGCAGAACCATCACTCCTGCCTCCTTCAGGAGTGACGCAGGTGCAATCAGGGAAAGAAAAGGGCCAGCCGCACTGAGCAAGCGGCTGGCCCTTTCCCTTTCGAAGAGCCCAATTCTCGCTAATGCGTAACGGGATCATTATCCGGCGGCTGGAGAATCTCCGGACCTTCGGGAATCGCGGAGGCGCTGCCCGGCTCATGACCTTCGCGCAAGGATTTTCCGTTGTCCTTGGTGAGGTTAGCCAGGGTCGCCTTGGAGTGTTCGTCGACCGCGCTAACCGCCGCGACAAGACAGGAGTAGAGAAACGCCTTCATGCTTTTGCGAAACTGGTCGGTCGAGCGTTCGGCAGCCCGGGAGACGTCCGCTTCGAGAGCCTGGCGGCGGACCTCGCAAGCCGCGCGGTTCTCTGCGTCGAGTGAGGAAAGGGCGGAGGCGGCGCGGTCTTTGGTTTCCGACAGAATCACGTTCATCTGCGAGTCCGCCTGCCGCTGGAGGGCAGCAAGCGTGGAGTTCAGCGAGCCCTGCACGAGAGCTTGCGCTTCCGCCGAGCGCGCATCGAGTTTGAGCAGCGCCTCCTGAAGGGCGGATTGCGTGTTTTCCAGAAACCGCTCGTAACGCCGCTCGATGGCTCGGGCGGCGGCGCCGTCAAACTCCGAAGCTGCACGCGCCACCGCTTCATTGAGGCGCGCCTCAGCCCGGGGCTCGAGTTCGCTGTTCATCGCTTCGAGGAACTCCTCACAGCGATCGAGCTCGCGCTTGAGTTCGGCGGCCTGGCTGGCAAGGCGTTGCGTCAACTCTTCGGCGTGGACGCGGTGTTTCTCCATTTCTTCCTGCCAGCGAGCGGAGATCGCCGCGGCGATTTCGTCTTTGGCGGCAAACTCGCCGGCGGTTGGCTCCGTGCGCGCGGGAGCGAGCTGCTGAACTTCACGAATGCTGGACTGGCGGACTTCGTCGATCGCCGCGACGGCATTGCGCACGGCCTCGTCCAATTGGTTTGCCACCGCGGTTCGCACGGCTTTCTCGACCGCCTGTTGCAGCCTGCCCTGAAGCGCGCTGACGAGGCCATCCGGTGTGACCACCATGCGCTGTGGTTTGGCAGCTTCGGCGAGCACGGGAGCCTGCGGCTTCGGCGCAACCGGCGAAGGCGAAGGAAAGGTGGCGACCTCGGCCAACTTGGGCCCGGGCATGGAGGGTGGCTCTTCCGCTTCGCCGGTCTCTTTGTCGATTTTCTGGGTTGCCGGCACGGCGGCTGCTGCCGTGTATGTCGCCGGGGTTTCCCCAGAACTTAACCAGTCCGGCGGCGGTGCAACGATGCCCCAGACGTTCGCAGGATGCTCGAGTTCGACGCCGATTTGCTGCAGTTCGCGGCTGTTTGGCGACGCATGAATCGAGCATACCTTAGCCCGAACCGCCGGAGGCTTGGGCTCTACGTTCAAGCCCACGACTTGCAGCGTGACCCAGGTTCCGACGACATAGTCGTGGCGGGAAGGATAGCGGCAGCCGTGCAGATTCACGCTGGTGGAAACGGTTCTCTCGACAAACGGCTCGCCCACGCGACCTTCGCCGAAGACGATCAGCGGGACGCAGCGGTCGAGGCGCGTGCTGCGGCGCGATTCTTCCTTAACAAGATTATCAGGGGTTCTCGCAAGAGAGGATTGGCTCACGTCTTCTCCCTGGAAATGCATTCTGAATTTCCCATGGTGTTCGGAGCGGCTCATTTCACCGGGGAAGTTCCGCCGCTCCCGGATCCTACGCCGCTAATGCTAGCCGAACCGTGCTTTATTGTCGAATTATTCCCGCGTTTGCGGGAAGCTGCCGGATGGCACCGCGAACCGTGGCGCTTTGAGAGGCGACGAAAGGAGGAGTCTCTGATAGGCTTGCGGTCCGGAAGGAGGACCTCTCCATGCGCCGTTTTCTTGCTTTTGTTTTGGCAAGCCCGCTGGTTCCCGTCTTTGCCGGGGGACAAGCGCCGCACCGCACCGCCATCCGCGCCGGCAGGTTGATCGATGGAAAAAGCGACAAGCCCATCGAGAACGCGCTCATCTTGATCGAGGGCGACAAAATCGCGTCGGCGACGCCGGGCGGGGGCGCTCCCGCGGGCGCGGAAGTGATCGACCTTTCCAAAACAACCGTGCTCCCCGGTTTCATCGACGTGCACACGCACGTTCTTCTGCAGGGCGACGTGACCGCGGCGGAATACGACGACCAATTATTGAAGGAGTCCATCCCCTACCGCGCGATTCTCGCGGCGCGCAATGCGCAAATTGCGTTGTCGCACGGATTCACGGCGATGCGCGACCTGGAAACCGAAGGTGCGATGTACGCCGACGTAGATGTGAAGACGGCCATCGCCAAAGAAGAAGTGCCGGGCCCGCGCATGCAGGTGGCCACGCGGGCGATGACGCCGACGGGGATGTATCCGCTGCTCGGCTATTCGTGGGAACTGAAGTTGCCCGCGGGCGTGCAATATGTCGACGGCGTGGACGGCGCGCGCAAGGCGGTCCGCGAGCAGGTGATGTACGGCGCGGATTGGATCAAGTATTACTCCGACCGGCGTTACCACTTTGCGGGAGATGGCGTTTTACACAGCATGGTGAACTTCACCGACGAAGAGGCCAAGGCGATTGTGGATGAGGCGCACCGCCTGGGCAAGAAAGTGGCGGCCCACGCCATTGGCAGCGACGGAATCGCCGCGGCGTTGCGCGCGGGCGTGGACACGATTGAGCATGCCGACGGCCTGACGGACGCGCTGATGGACGAGATGGTGCGCAAGGGCGTTTATTGGGTGCCGACGCTGACGGTGGGCTTGTACGTGGCACCGGGCCGCGGCGGGAACTGGCAGAAGATGGCGGATCTGCAGCGCGAGAACTTTGGCAAGGCCCTGAAGAAAGGCGTGAAAATAGCGCTGGGGACCGATGCCGGCGGCTTTGACTGGAAAAAAGTGAATCAAGCAAAAGAGTTTGAATATTACGTGCAATACGGGATGACGCCGATCGAAGCGATTCATACCGGCACGTCTACCGCCGCGGAGTTGCTCGGCTGGAGCGACAAAACGGGAACCATCGAGGCGGGAAAATGGGCGGACCTCGTCGCCGTCTCCGGCGACCCGCTGAAGGACATCACGGAATTGCAGAAAGTGAAGTTTGTGATGAAAGGCGGAGCCGTCTACAAGAACGAACTGCACTAGCCAATTGCCCATGCCGCGAACTCGATCGGCTCAGTAGAAGGCCACGCCGCCGTCGACGTTGATGGATTGCCCGACGATGGCGCTCGCCTGGTCTGAACAAAGGAAAAGCGCGGCGCGGGCAATTTCGTCCGCCGTTTGCGCGCGGCCTTGCAGCAAGCCGTTCAGAAAGCCTGCCAGTTGCTCTTCGGGGCTGATGCCAAGCCGCTTCGCCAAATCCGCACCCAACTCTTTCGACATCCGCGTTTCCGAGACGGGTCCAGGGCAAATCGCATTCACCCGCACACCTTTGCGAGCCGCCTCCGCCGCCGTAACCCGCGTCAAACCGAGCATTCCCGCTTTGGCCGCGGCGTACCCGGAGCCCCAAGAGTAGGCCGCTTTCGCGGAGATGCTGGAAATATTCAGGATCACCCCGGAGCCGCGTGTGTACATTTCCTCCAGCACCAGCTTCGACAGCAAGAATGCCGCGCGCAAGTGCACGGCAATGACTTTGTCGAATTCTGCCAGAGGATATTCTTCGATTGGGACCAGCGGGCCGTACTGTCCCGCATTGTTCACCAGGATGTCGATCCGGCCGAACTTTTCGCGTGCGGCGGCCACCACATGCACACACGCAGCCTCTTGCGCCAAATCCGCGTCGGCATACTCGGCCGTGCCGCCACTCCCCGATATTTCTTTGGCAACCGCGGCAAGTTCTTTTTCTGTGCGCGCCGCGAGAAACACCGCCGCGCCCTGCTTGGCGAACAACTGCGCGATGGCCCGGCCTATTCCGCGGCCCGAGCCGGTGATCAAGGCAATTTGATTTTTGAGCAGCATCGGGACAACGAGGATAGAAGGGAAATTCCGTCGAAGCAAGGAGCAGCCTCGGACAGCTCGGACAGCTGCGGCAGGCATTCAAAAATCGTCTGCGGGTCAGACATTCTTCTGGCTCTCCACATATTGTTTGATGACTTCTAGCGGCGGACCACCGACAGTCGAACAGAAGTAACTATTGGTCCAGAGGCTAGGCAACCTACTTCGCAAAGAGGCGAACTCTTTTCTAAGTTCGTGTGACGTGACACCTTTGATGTACTTGACCAAACGGTGTATGCCAAATTGCGGGTCCACCTCGACCAACAGATGGACCTGGTCGGGCAGAATCTCCAAGGCGATGACCTCGGCCCGATACCTAGCAGCAGCCTTATGTATCAACCCGAGCAATCGTTTCTCCACGCCGCCAGCGAGAACTTTGCGGCGGTACTTGGGGCACCAAACGATGTGATATTTGCTGCTGTAAACGACATTCTTATTCGACTTGTATCCCAGCATCATTGGGAAAGTATGTACCTTCGCTTTTTGTTTGTAAATAGTCTTCTATGATCTTTATATCCCGCTGGCTGAAGGCAGGGGCTCTACGGCTGCCATCCAATGCGGTAGGCAGGAGTACTCGGGTGTTCCCCCGATTGTGTCCCCTACCTACCTCGCACAACAATCGTAAAACCAGCTTCCAGCAACCATGGCTGTAACGCAACAATCTATTCGTGTTTGCTGCCGCGTGTTTATCCCCAGCCGCTAAAATCGACGCAAAGCGTGAGGCACCATGTCGCGATTTCGCGTAGTTCCATGGTTTCCATTTGTGGCAATTCTCCTCACCGGTTGTTCCTCGAGTTCCTCGGGCCCGATTCTTAACGGGACGCCTTCTGGGCCGCCGTCCAGTACCGACGTCGCGACCTATCACTACGACAACCAGCGCACCGGCGAGAACCTGAAAGAGACCGCGCTCGATACGAGCAATGTGAATTCGGCAATGTTTGGAAAAGTGGGCGAGTTTGCGGTCGACGGCCAGATCGACGGCCAGACGCTCTTTCTCAGCCAGCTGGCGATTCCGGGACAGGGAAACAAGGACGTTTTGTACGTAGCCACGGAAAATGACACCGTCTACGCAGTGGACGCGCAAAGCATTAGCGGTAGTTCCGCCACGATCCTCTGGAAAACCAGCGTCCTCCCGAATGGAGAATCTCCCGCCACGAGCCTGCCGTGCGGGAATATCCGTCCAAACGGAATCACCGCTACGCCGGTTATCGACCGCGCCCGCAACGCCATCTATGTCGAGGCCATGTCCCAGAATTCCGCGGGAAACATCTTCCATCGCCTGCATGCACTCGACCTGACAAACGGCGGGGAACTATTCGGCGGCCCGACGACGATAACGGCGACCTATCCCGGCACGGGAGGCAACAGCAGCGGCGGCGTAGTCAGTTTCCTTCCCCAGTTTCACCATGAGCGCGCCGCGCTGCTCGAAGCCGGAAACACCATCTATACCGCATGGGCAGGCCTGTTTGGCGATTGCGGCGCATACTCGGCCTGGGTGATTGCTTATGATGCCGGTACGCTCAAACAAACCAGCGCGATCGATCTCGTGCCCAACAATTCCGGGGGTGGCATGTGGATGGGCGGAGGCGGACCCGCCGCAGACGCAGCCGGGAACGTATATGTTATCACCGGAAACGGGTTTGCTGACACCCCCGGGGCGAACAGCAGTTATGGGAATTCGTTCGTGCGCCTTTCCACTTCCGCTGGCCTGACCGTCGGCGACTACTTCACGCCGAACAACACCAGTTCCGAGGATGCCGCGGACCAGGATTTCGGTTCTGCAGGCCCGTTGCTGCTGCCAGATCTGACCGACGCCAGCGGCACGGTGCGGCATCTGGCCGTGGGCGCCGGAAAGGATGGCAACCTTTACGTTTTGAACCGGGACAACCTGGGCCAGTTCAACTCCACGAAAAACAACATTTACCAGCCGGCAATCCAGCTGGCCACCGGCGAGAATCATTCCTCACCGGTGTTCTTCCAGAACACCGTTTACCTCTGCCCGACAAACAATGCATTGAAGGCTTTCCCCGTTTCACAAGCATTGCTCGGGACCTCGCCATCCTCGCAGAGCGCCCATCTATTCGGTAGTAATGGAGCCGTTGCCAGCATTTCGGCAAATGGCGCCTCGCAGGGAATCGTTTGGGCCCTGGACTGGGAAGCGGGAATCTTATTCGCCTACGACGCCCGCGACCTTACCAAGGAACTTTACGATTCGAACCAGGCGGCTTCCAACCGAGATCATTTCTCAGCGGTCGGCGGGCATTTCATTACGCCGATGGTCGCAAACGGCAGGGTCTATGTCGGCACCAGGACCAGCGTCGCCGTGTTTGGCTTGCTGTGACATCGCTGTGCCGGTCGAATCGAGAGCAGTTATCCCCGCGTCTTCCCGAGCCAGCCCGCCATCAGCGCTAGCGATCGCGCCGGCATCCCGCCGCAGACGATTGTCGGCACGGAATTTTCCCGCATCGCCACTTCCTGCGAGCGAATTCCGTGCGAAGGGCATGGCGTAAGAGGAAACCGAGAAGCGATCGGAACGTCAACGGGGGGCTCGCGTCAACAAGCCCGCGCAAACCTATTTGTGGGTCCTCAGATCTTTCAGGAGCTGATGAACCAGACCATTGATATCGCCCTGCGTCAGCGTGAAGGTGTTGGAGTGCACGGGCTTCTCGCCGACGGCGCGGTAGACCAGGTGCTTTGTCGACTGTTGGACGAGATCAAAGACAATGGTTCCTTGCCGGAAGCGAATGTGTTCGTAGCCAGCCGCCGTCGGCCCCCAGCCCCACGATTGCCAGCAGCCGAAGGGTCCGCAAACCACACCCGGATAGCCTCCATAAACGGCGGGGACGGCGGCGTCACGGCGTTCCACCGCGAAATGATAGTCCACTACAAACTCGGCGGCCTTGGGATCGCTGATCTGAGTGAGCCCCTTGGAGGCCAGCGTTTGCTCGATGGCGGTCTTCACGCGCTGGCGGACCATTTCGTTATCGGCATTGCTGTCGCGCACCACGGTTTCGTCGCGAGAAATCACGTCGCGTGAGACGACGGCGCGCGAGTCATGAGCTTTGGATTGCTCCGCAACCGGGCGCCACGCCCAGGTGGCCAGTTTATGAATGGGGACGTCTGGATCGCGGGTGATTTGAACGTATTCGTCGCAGCCTGCGAGCAAGAGCCCGCTGAGCAGGGCCGAAACCGCGATCAGGGAGGATTTCCTGAGGCCCATCGTCCAATGCGTCATGAGAGCGTCCTCCGAACAGACACCATTATCACTGTCACTCTATCAAACACCGCCGATGGAAAGGAGTTGCGCATTAAGCCGGGTTTTACGCGCTGGCTCAGTCCGGCAGTCGAATCCAATCTTTGGGCGGGAAAACGATCGGCCAAAACTTGGGATGCGGGTTGGCGAACTCGAAAGCCACGGCGAAATCGCCATCCGCCGTGTCCTCCACGCGCACTACTCGGCAGGCCTCGTCGGCGTTGTTTTGAGGGTTCTTGAGCAACATCGGCTGCCCCACGTGCAGCTCCGTCTCGATTCTCATGAGCCCGCCGTGAGCGTTGACGACCTGCGTCATGGCGTCAAACTGCCGGCGTTCGCGCGCATGGTCTTCCGCGATGACCGTAATGCGCATGCGCAGCACGACGCGTTCGCTGCGGCGGCGATCTCTCGGATTGCAGGAGCTTGCCATCACCGGAAAAGGAGCGATCTGGGGTTCGCGCCGATTCTACCTTGAGAGGTTGCCTTCGACCGGCAGCCTAAAAAGCCAGTTGCCTAAGAAGGAAAGGTGCAAGCCTGCTTGTCCCGCGGCTAACCGTAGCGCCCGGCGGCATCGCGCAACCCTTCAGCAATCCGCGAAGCTGACATTCCTCGAGCGGCTCCAGCCGCACGCGCCGGCCTTCGAGGACGACGGGCGCAACCACCTTTCCGTGAACATGAGCACGAAATTCTCGCGAACAGTAGCGAGCGCCAATTTGGTTGAATCTTCGTTTTCCGCTTGGGATGTGCGGAACCTTTCCGAGATGCTTCGTTACGCGTAGTAAGAAGCCAGCATGGAGCGGCCTCGTATGGGGAAGGAATCGCCCGATCTCGAGATTCGCGCAAACTTCCAGACGAGCGAAACATCCATCCGCCCGTGCGCTGCTTCCTGGCGGAGGATTTCGAGCGCTTCCTCCGGGGTGAAGGCTTCCCGGTAGGGGCGGTCGTTGATCAGCGCATCGTAAACGTCGGCAACCTGCACAATGCGCGCCTTCAGCGGGATTTCCTCGGCCAAGAGGCCGTCCGGATATCCTGTGCCGTCCATCCGCTCGTGATGGTGCCGGATGATCGGAAGGATGGGCCGGAACAATTTAAGCGGTGCGCAGATTTGCTCTCCCATGACGGGGTGTTGCCGCATGATTTGCATTTCCTGCGGATTCAGGCGTCCCGGCTTGCGTAGAATGCGGTGCGGAACAGCCATCTTCCCAATGTCATGGAGCAGGCAGCCCAGCCGCAATTGCTCCAAATCTTCCTCGGTCATACTCAGGCTCTTTCCCAGCTGCACGGCGCAGTCCGCAAGGCGGTCGGAATGCCCGTCCGTTAAGGAATGTTTCGCTTCGATGCTCCGCGCAAGAGAAAGAATCACGCCCTTAGCCTTTTCGTCGATAAGATTCTTGAGTTTCATGAGTGATTCGATGCGGCCGAGCCAGTCGCCCAACGATGAAGGCGTGCCCCAGAAGTCGGCCGCACCCGCTTCACGTCCTTGCTCGAGTTCTCTCGGAGTCGGTGCCGCGGAAACCAGAACAACCGGGGTTAGGTGATTCACTGGATCCTCTTTCAGACGTCGGCAGAGCTCGAAACCGCGGACCTGCGGAAGATGATCGTGCAGCAAGACCAGGTCAGGTTGCAGCTCGAGGCAAAGTCGCCGCGCTGATTCCGCGTTATCGGCCGTCAAAACGTCGTACTTTTGGTCTTCCAGGAACGCTTTCCAATTTTCTCGTTCCGCCGAGGCCAGGTCCACAAGCAAGATCGTCGGGTTCATGAGCCCGTACCTCTACCCTTTCTTCAGTCTTGCCGGAGGTCCGATTCGCAGGGAAATCCCAGGCCCTGTATCGACGGGCTTTTAACCTCCGAATGATTGGGGACGTGGAGATTTGAGGTGCTCGGCTTGGTTTAGGTTGTGCTTCTGAGAGGCCAAAAGAGCGGGCCTCCTAAGTGCCCTAGAATTCGCACCTTGCGCACGAAACCGCAGAAATGCGTGCGGGGGAAAGGCGGAGTAAATTGCGCGGAACCTGTAAAGTTTACCCGCAACCAGGAAGGCTTTCGCGCTTTTTCGACAAGTATTCGCCGCGCTGCCGGAATGCTCAGCGAAATAGTGGTAATCGTTAGTCCTTGCGGTTCGGGCCCATCGACGTACCGCGAGTCGGGTGCGCTCGGGCGAACTGCTGAGGTATGATAGAGTCCTTAGCGGTGCGATAAACTACGGTGACCATGCAGACCACAAAAAATGGGAAAATCCTGCTCCGGGTGAGGCCGCGCGGCTTTTGCGCCGGTGTCGTGCGCGCCGTGGACATTGTGGAATTGGCGCTAGAAGCCTACGGCTCTCCGGTCTACGTCCACCACGAAATTGTTCATAACACGTACGTCGTCGAGCAGTTACGCCGCCGCGGCGCCATTTTTGTCGAAGCGATCGAGGAAGTCCCGCACGGCGCGGTGCTGGTTTTCAGCGCCCACGGCGTGCCCCCGACCGTGCGCGACGAAGCCAAAGCGCGGGCGCTGAAAGTCATCGATGCCACCTGCCCGCTAGTAACCAAGGTTCACTTGGAAGCGCTGAAATTTGCGCGCGAGAAGCGCACCATCATCCTGATCGGCCACAAAGACCATCAGGAAATCATCGGGACCTCCGGTGAAGCTCCCGACAGCACTCTCGTGGTGGACTCGGTCGCGGCCGTGGACGCGCTGGAAGTCGAGGACCCGCAGAAGCTCTCCTTCCTCACGCAGACGACCTTGAGCCTTTACGACACTCAGGAAATCGTAGCGCGTCTTCGCCATAGATTTCCCGCCATCCAGGGGCCGGCCAGCGATGACATCTGTTATGCCACGCAAAACCGCCAGGAGGCTGTCGAACAGGTGGCCAAGGACGTGGATCTCATCCTGGTCGTCGGTTCTCCGAACAGCTCGAACTCCAACCGCCTCGTGGAAGTGGCGCAACGCCGCGGCGTCCAGGCAAAACTGATCGACTCGGCGTGTGACATCGATGTAGGTTGGCTCCAAGGCGTTTCACGCGTGGGCCTGACGGCGGGCGCTTCCGCGCCGGAAGTCCTTGTCGAGCAGGTCAGTCAGCGTTTGGCGGAGCTCGGCTTTACCGATCAGCGCGACTTGGATCTCATACGCGAAGACGTGCGGTTCATCTTGCCTCCGGAATTGGCGACCATCGCGCCGGCGCCGCGCCGCTGAGAGTTTGGTTGTCGACCGTTCCCGGGGGAAACGCCGCGCAGGACCGGAAGAACCGCATGCTTCCGTTCCGGTCTTGGCAGTACCGGCGCGGCGGCTGGATAGCTCAGGACAGGGAGCCTAACTTGTCGGTTAAGATCGTCCGTCAACCGAAGAAGATTGCCTTGATCGGCGCGCCTTCGAGCGCCGCAGCCTTTTCGCTCGGCAGCGAGAAAGCCCCCGCGGCTTTGCGTGCCGCCGGGATTGTTGATCGGCTCCAGACCGCGGGTTACGAGGTCATCGATCACGGCGATTGTGCGCCGCGCCTTTTTGCCGACGACGAAGAGCATCGCCGGGCCCGCAATCTCTCCCAAATCGTCGCCGGCCTCAACGACCTGAAGCTGCGCGCGGAATTGGCGGTGAAAAGCGGCGCCTTGGTGCTGGTCCTCGGCGGCGATTGCGCGCAGGCCATCGGCCTGCTGGCCGCCGCTCGCCGCTACTACCACCACCTGAATCTTCTGTGGGTCGACCGCGATGCCGACCTGAACACTCCCGCTTCGACGCCCTCCGGACGCATTGACGGCATGGTGGTCGCGCACATTCTCGGGAAAGGCGCGCCTGAACTGGTTCGCTTTTGGGGAGAGCAGCCGCTCGTGCGCGAACCGGACGTGACCCTTTTCGGACTCGAAAGACTTGATCCTCTGGAACAGGAATATTTGGCCAAATCTCCCATGCGCCACAGCTATGCGGGAGACATTCAATTCCAAGGCGGCACGCGCGCCGCGCAGGAAGCCTTAGCCCACATGCACGCCGAGGCGCACGACTTTGTGCTTCATGTGGACGTGGACGTCATCGCGCAGGAAGATTTTCCGCCGGTCAATGTTCCCGGCCGGGGCGGATTGCGTTTCGAAGAGGTGCAGCTGGCGCTCCTTGAATTCACGAAGCACAAAAACCTGGTGGGGCTTGACATCGCCCAGTACAATCCCGACAAAGATCCCGACGGCGGCGGCGCAAAAAAGCTCGTCGACCTCTTGGCCGAGATTCTCGCGGCGCGCTTGCAAGCCGCGGAAACGCCGGCGACAGAACCTTCCGGCGCCACCGAGGTCTCCTCTTCCGGATCATCCGCTTAGATTTTCTTGCAAAGAGAAATGCGGCCATTGCGAATGCGCACTTCAAGGTGGCGCTAGGAAGTGGCCTTAGAACTGGAGGAAGCCGCCTGCGCGCGCTTGCGCGCATGACGCGCCAGCCCGAGAAACGACAGGTTCAGACCCGCGGTCGCCACATACTGTTCCACTTCCTCCGCCGGCAGGTGTTCGCCGATTTCCGCGCGCATCGTGGCCAGGAAGCAATCCATTGCCTGCTCATCGTTTTTGGCGGTCTGCAGGATTTTCTCGGTCGTTTCCATCCAGCCGTGCAGCCGCTCGCGGAATTGCGCGATGTGTGCGGCGGGGTTTTCGGAAAATCCAAAATGCGTCAAAAACAGACGGTTTGGTTTGCGCTCCAGAATCCTTGCGAAGGAGGAATCCCAGAGCGGCAAGTCGATGTCCGGCGGAGGCGTGGCCGGCATCACGTAAGATTGCCCTTCGATGCCTATCCCTGTCGTGTCACCCACGAAGGCGACGCCCTCGACGTCCTCGAAATAGCTGACGTGGTGCGCGGCGTGGCCTGGCGTGTAGGCCACCTCGATTTTGCGCGAGCCGAGCGTAATGGTCTCTCGACCTTCGAGGATTTGCAGATTCGATTCGGGCACGGGCACCGCTTCTCCGAACAACTCGCCGAGATTGTCCGGCCAAAGCCGCGCCGCGCTTGCCAGCAGCTTCGACGGATCCACCATGTGCGGCGCGCCGAGTTTGTGGACGTACACAATCACTCGCGGATTTTCCCTTACGAGCGCGCCGCTAGCGCCGGCGTGGTCCAGGTGAATGTGGGTCAGCAAAATCGCGTCCAGGTCGCTCACCGAAACGCCGTGCGCGCGCAGCTCGTGGCGCAGCGTGTTTAGCGTGGATCCCGGGCCCGGATCCACGATCGCGTGATGGCCGTCCGATTCCAGCAAGGCCGTGCCGATCGAGCGCGGCCTGGCCATCCAATGGTCATCGAGTGTGGTGATCTTGTGCATCGCCGCCCGCGGAAGTAGTGTAACGCAGGACGCCCCCAATCGATCGTCGGTGCGCGGGCAGGGCGGATTTACTGTCGCGTTCGAATCGTGGATCATGCTTCCCGGGCCCGGCCAAAGAGCAGGACTCAAGCAGGAGAATCACATGTCTAAGCACGCTACGTTTGCGATCACGGTTCTCCTTACGGCTTTCTGTGCCGGGGCTCCGTGCTGGGAAGGGCAGGGCGCAGCCGTTGCGCGCCAAGCGGAAGCCGACGAGTACACGCGCTACGAATTGCTCGCTCCGGATACGGCAAGTTTCAAGATCTCCTACGAGGTTTCCGCCGCCACCTCCGGCGCAAAGGTTTTTTTCAATGCGATCCGCAAGGGCAGCCTCGCGAGCGACGAAGCGGTTTACGACGCCATGACCGGCGAAGCGCTCCCCTTCGAAGTGGTCTCCGGTTCAGAAGCCCGCAAGGATCCGCTCATGCCGGAGGCCGATGTCTCGGAAAGCTTCATCAAAATTCATCTTGCCCGCGCCGTCCCGCCCGAGGGACGCGGCCGCCTGCTGATCGTGAAAACCTACAAGGACCCGCAGAGCTATTACCGTGAAGGCGGCGGCATCGTTTTCAATCGCGGCCTCGGCATCAAGCGCAACCGCGTCATCCTGCCTGCGGGATACGAACTCGTGAGCTTGAACGTTCCATCGCAGGTTTTGCCCGAACCTGATGGCCGCATCGCCATCAGCTTCATGAATCCTGGCGCCGGGGAAGCGCCTTTGATGATCCGCGCAAAGCCCGGGGCCGAGACCGGCCCCGCAGCGGCGCCGCGTCCCCTGACCGAATCGCGCAGCTGGGAAGCGCCGTTCCCCGGAGAGACCGAGCGGCAGCGCCTCGCCGAACGCGCCCATCAAAATCGTGACATCGTGTACTTCCTCGATCAGCCCGAAACGCACGCCTTTAGCCTCTATCATGACTACACCGAGTCGCGCCCGGGCGTGGATCAATACCTGAACGTGGTTCGCGAAGGCAGCACGGTTTCCGATCCTTCGGCCTACGTCCTCGATACCGGGGAAAAATTGCCCACGCGGCTGATGACCGGCGCGCAACTTTCGGCCGCGAAAATCGACGCGGGTGAGCCGGTCAAGCCGGAAACGCAAATCGTCCTGATTCCCTTTCCACCGGTGAAGAAGGGCCAGTCCCTGCGCCTGCGGATTTCCGAGACCTACACCGCGCCGGCCAGCTACCGGCTCGACGGGGATGAATTGGTCTTCGATCGCAGCCTGGGCCGCTCTCGCAACGCGGTCGTGCTCCCCGCCGGATGGTATCTGACGGCCAGCGCGATCCCTGCCACTGTCTCGCAACTGCCCGATGGTCGCATTCGCCTGGACTTTTGGAATGGCCGCCCGGATTCCGCGGATGTCCTGATCAAAGCGAAACGGCGAACCGCCCCGCCAAGCAAACCGCTCTGAGGCCAGACACTCTCCTCGGGCCAGCTCATGGGGAGTTCCTGGGTGGCCGGCTTTCCGCTCATAGGGCTCATACAAAATCGTTTGCATAAAATGGTTCTTGTGGAATACCCTGTTGCCCGGTGCGTCCTGTTAATTCCTGTTTTTCCCCGACAACGAGGGGGATTCGTGTGCGATGGGGCGCGAGTTGACCGGGCGGGATGAGCTGCGATACATCCGAACTTCCGCCTCGTGCAGCACCGGTTCACGGCGGATACGCGAATCAATCGGGATCCCAGAATGGTCTTAGGAGGAACAGATGCGCAACTGGTGCCTTCGATCAGCCTTGAGTGTTCTACTGGCGTCGCCTCTCTGCGCGCAACAGAAAGCTGCCGGCTTCCCCGATGACACCGCTACCCGCGGCGAAGCTGCCGCAGCGAAACCTTCCTCCGGAACAAACGACGCGGTCGCGACCGGTCAGCCATCCTTCTCCAAAGAGGTCTTCGCCCTTCCCGCCATCCCCCATCCGAAGCCTTTTCCCAAACCCCAAGCGGCGACTGCGAAGGACACGCGAGCGCCGGGCCAGCTCGCGCCTCGCTATGAGATCAGCGGCATGTATTTTTACGTGAACGCGGCGCCCGGCAGTCCTTTCGCCAATTTCGGCAATCACGGCGGCGGCGCCTCTTTCGCTTACAACGCCTCGCGATGGCTCGGTTTGACCGCCGAACTGGGCGGATACAACTTCAACCGCAACCTCTTTCCTCTCACGGGAAGCAACGCTTCGGTGAACGGAACCATGGTCAGCTACCTTTTTGGCCCGCGCCTCAACTTGCGCAAATTTGACTACTTCGTACCGTTCGCCCACTTCCTGCTGGGCGGCGCACACAGCGGCACTGAGATGACCGGGGCGGGCCGTCAGAGTTCCTTCGCCATTGCCGCCGGCGGCGGCGTGGACATGGTGCTGACGAAATATCTAGCTTGGCGAGTTGCCCAGTTGGATTACTTCATGACCAATTTCTCGGGTCCCGCCGTCGGGGGCAACGCGCGCCAAGACAATTTCCGGGCGGGCACCGGCGTGGTATTTCGTTTCGGAATTCCCAATCCGCCGCCTCCGCCGAATCATCCGCCCGTGGCCGCCTGCTCCGTGAATCCAACTTCCCTTTACGCGGGCTCGGGCGATTCCGTTGCCGTGCAGGTCAACGCCAGCGATCCTGACAACGATCCCCTAACTTACAGTTACTCGGCTACCGGCGGCAGAGTCGAAGGTAACGGCGCGGATGCGCGCTGGAACTCTACGGGCGTGAGCGTTGGCTCCTACACCGTGAACGTAAGAGTGGATGACGGAAGGGGCGGCACGGCTTCCTGCAGCGCCGACATCAAGGTGGAAGAGAAGCCCAACCATCCGCCATCGGCCAGCCTCTCGGTCGAGCGCAGCCCGATTCTCCCTGGTGAACACACCGGAATCACCTGCAATGGCAGCGACCCGGACAACGATCCGCTGACTTATAGCTACACGGCCTCCGGCGGGCAAATCACTGGCAGCGGCTCGAACGTGCAATTTGATGCGACCGGCCTGCAACCCGGCACTTACACCGTCAAGTGCACGGCCAATGACGGCCGCGGCGGCACCGCCGATGCTTCCGGCAACGTCGAGGTCAAGGAACCCCCGCAAGTGCATGAACTCGAGACCAAGCTGGCCTTGCACAGCATCTACTTCCCGACGGCGCAGCCCACCGAGGCCAAGCCCACCGGCGGATTGCTGGCCAGCCAGGCCGCCACCCTCGACGCTCTCGCGAGCGATTACCTCGAGTATTTGAAATTCCGCCCGGCGGCCCATCTGATTCTCGAAGGTCACGCCGACTCTCGCGGGGCAAAAGAGTACAACATGAAACTCTCCGAACGCCGCGTCGAACGCGCCAGGAGTTACCTTGTCGAGAAAGGCGTGCCTGCAGACCATCTCGAGGTCAAAGCCTTCGGCTTTGAGAAAAATATGACCTCGGACGAAGTCAAGAAGCTGCTCGATGAGAACCCCGACCTGTCTGTGGCGGAAAAGCAGAAGCTCATCAAGAATATGGAGACCGTCCGCATGGCCAACAATCGCCGGGTAGACGTGACCCTCGGCACGACCGGCGAGCAGTCGGTCCGCCGCTTCCCCTTCAACGCCCAGGACGCTTTGACACTGCTCAGCAGAGGCGGCGGTGGTCGAGCAAAAGCGAAGGCACCTGCGGCCAGGAAGCCGGCTCCAAAAGCAAAGACCGCAGCGCCCAACAAGCCAGCCAAACCCTAAAGAGTCGACAGGCATCTGCCGCTTCTTTGCCTACGCAAAAGGTTAGAAACGGGCTCCTTCAGAAGGTTCCTGTTGCCCGTCTTTCTTCCTGCTTCCCGCGGCGTAGGGAGGGATAGTTAGGAGTCGAGACCATCTCGATGCTGGCGCTCCCGCCTGCGCGAGACGGTGCGCAAACGAGCCGCTCCGCTCGGGTTCCTCGTGTCTGCCTTATCTGTTTTCTTGTTTGCTTGGGCGCGCGAAGGAACCGCTCCTGTAAGTCCCGAAAAACTCGAGCACGCGTCGCTTAAATTCTTCCGGGTAAAACCCCAGCGCGGCGGTATGGTAGGCATGGGGCACCACCCATAGCTGTTTGGGCCCGCGCGCGGCATCGTAAATCATCTGCGTGTGCCGGCAAGGCAGCGCCACGTCCTTTTCATCGCAAACGAGAAGCACCGGAAACGCCCGCGCGGCCACCGCTTTCACCGGCGAAACTTCCTCTAGCGGAATGCCGGTGAGCCTCGCTCCGCGATACAACAGTGTCCACGCGAACGGCGACAGCAGCGTCTTCCCGAGCCACGGATATTTGCGCAACCCCGCATAGTCGTAAGCTGCCTCGCGAAGATTGGCAAAGGAAGCTTCCGCCACCACCGCTGCGATGCGCGGATCGCTCCCGGCGGATTCGAGCGCAATGGCCGCGCCCATCGATTCACCCAGAGCGAAAACATGCCGAGGCAGCGGGCAGGGACTGCCGGTGCCGTGGTACTGGCTTGCGAGACAACCCTGCCGGGCGTCCTGAAACAGTCTGTCAATGACCGCGCGCGTGTCTTTGCGTTCGAGCCAGCCGTAGGTGGCCGTAGAGCCTTCGCTCGCGCCGTGGGCCCGCGCGTCCATCATCACCACTCCGTACCCGGCGCGCAGCAGGACTTCCGCTTGGCCGGTGACGCCGACGCGGTTGTCCGCCACGCCGTGAAACAGCAGCACCCAGGAGCCGTTGGGATTCCGGGGCGTGACCTTCCAGCCGGAGAGCAGCACACCGTCCGGCGCCCGCACCTCGAACGGCTCGCGGTCCGCGTGGGTGAGCGCGAAAGACGCATCGGCTCCGCGAATCAGGTCGGGCGTAAGTTCGCGCCGGATGGGATGCAGATACGCGGGCGCCACCAGCCACCCCGCCACCGCTGCCAGCACCGGCGGCAGGAGCAGCAGAATCAGCATCACGCGAAGGATTCGTCTACGCATGTGCGGGCGCAGGATGGCAACCCCTCAGCAGAAGATACGTAGGAGAACGGGCGGCAAGTTCTTGCTTCGATGCCGATCTCAAGGTTTGACGTTCCTTTCGTCGATGCCCAAGGAGGGAACGCCTTGGTCGGTACCCGGAATCCACCGCAATCAGAACGGCAGGGTCCTCTCACAAAGGCGTCTGATCAAATCAAAACCAAGTGCCGGCTTTGTGTTGGCGATATGGTTCGCCGAAAATGCTTCGAGCCAGGTGCCCCCCGCGTGCGCACCATGACCACAAAGATCGGCAACATCCACGGGTAACCGCGGAAGAGGAACAGGCCGATGATAACGAAGGGCTGCACCTTCTGTCGATCAAAGCAAAGCTGAGGCTTGGTAGAGACGGTATTGCCGCGGTAGCCTTTTCGTGAAGTGAAAGGGAGCGGCGCGACGCGGCGAGCGCCGTCTGGAAGAGGAAGAGGAAGATGAAGAAGATGAAGCTGGCGGCAGGGCAAATTCGGTTGGCGGCGACCGACCTGGGCAATCACCTGGCATGCCGCCACTTGACGACGCTCGATCTCGAAGTCGCTCAAGGGAAGCGGGCGGAACCCGATTGGGCCGCGCCGGATCTGGCGGTGATTCGGGAACGCGGCGAGCGGCACGAGCGGGAATATCTGGCGCATCTGGGGGCGAAGGGACTAACGGTCGATACCCTGAGCCACATCCCGCACCAGGAAGAGAAACGACTGCTTCGGGAAACCCTGGCGCTGATGGAGCGCGGCGCGGAGGTCATTGCGCAAGGCGCGCTCGGCGACGGCGAATGGTTTGGGCGGCCCGACATCTTGCGGCGCGTGGCGGCGCGGAGCAAGCGCTGGGCGTGGTCCTATGAGGTGGCGGACACCAAGCTGGCAAAGGAAACGAAGGCAACCACGATTCTGCAACTCTCGCTGTATTCGGAGCTGCTCGGGAAAATACAGGGGACGACGCCGGAGTTTCTGTGGGTGATACCGCCGGGGGAAGGGTTTGCGGGCGAAAAATATCGCGTGTCCGAGTATGCGGCGTATTACCGCTACGTGAAGGCGAGACTGAGCGAGGCGGTTGGTTCACTTCCGCAGGCGGTCCCTACCAGGGCGGGCCAGTATTGGCTCGAGTTTGCGAGGGGAAGGGATACGGTCGCGGCGAGCTATCCGGAGCCGGTGGAGCACTGCAACATCTGCAGGTGGTTTCGCGAATGCGATGCGCAAAGGCGCGCGGACGATCATTTGTCGCTGGTGGCGGACATGCGCCGCCAGCAGCGCGATCAATTTGAGGCCTGGAACGCAGGAACCGTGGCGAAGCTGGCGGCACTCCCGATTCCACTCGAGGAGAAGCCGAGGCACGGATCAAAGGACGCCTACGTGCGCATGCGCGAGCAGGCGCGCGTGCAGGTCGCGGGGCGCACAAAGAACACGCTGGTGCACGAGTTGCTTCGGCCGGTTACGGAGGGGATGGGATTTTGCCGGTTGCCCGAGCCGTCGCGGGGCGATGTGTTTATGGACTTCGAGGGCGATCCCTTCGTGGGCGATCAGGGATTGCAATATTTGTTTGGGTTCGCGGCGCGGGATTCGGGCGGCGAATGGCTTTACCACTGCCGCTGGGCGCTCGGTCGCGACGAGGAAAAGAAAGCATTCGAGTGGCTTGTGGATGAAATCATGCGATTGCGTGCGGCCGATCCGAAGATGCACGTGTATCACTTCGGCGCGTACGAGCCAGGCACGATGAAGCGCTTGATGGGCATGCATGCGACGCGCGAAGACGAAATCGACCGCATGCTGCGCGCCGGCATGCTGGTGGATTTGCATCAAGCATTCAAGCAAGGCGTCCGGGCCAGCGTGGAAGAGTACTCGCTCAAGAAAATTGAAGCGTTTTACGGATTCCAACGCGAGACGCCACTGGAGAAGTCGCGGAGCGCGATGCGCTACATCGAGCACCGCCTGGAGTTGGGCCGGGGCGACGACGAGATGCCGGAGGAGCTTCGCGCAGTGATGGAGGGATACAACCGTGAGGATTGCGTTTCGACCTCGAGGCTGCGCGAGTGGCTGGAGGTCGAGCGGAAGGCGCTGGTACAGAGCGGAACGGAAGTGCCGCGATTTGTGGACCGCGAAGAAGCGCCGTCGGAAGAACTGGACGAAAGGCAGAGGCGCGTTGCGGCGCTAGTGGAAAGACTGACAGACGGGATTCCCGCGGACCTCGAGGCGCGCACGAATGAGCAGCAGGCACGCTGGCTGCTGGCGCAACTCGAGGACTGGCACCGGCGAGAGGACAAGGCCACGTATTGGGAAGGCTACCGGCTGGCCGACCTGGACGATGGCGATCTCTTGGAAGACAGAGCGGGATTGGCGGGACTGAAGTTTTTGAAGCGCTTGCGGGTGGCGCGAAAAATTCCCGTGGATCGCTACAGCTTCGCAAAGCAGGAGACCGAAGCGCGCGTCGAGAAGGAATTGTATTCGAAGGGCGAGAAGTTCGGGGCGGTGGTCGAAATCGATCCGGTCCGACGCACGGTCGACATCAAGAAAACCAAGAAAACGGCGGAGATGCATCCCACCGCGGTGTACGTGTGGGAGCGACCGCTTAGCGTGAAAGAGCATGCTGAAGCTCTTTTCCGGATCGGCGAGTGGGTGGCGGCGAATGGCATCGAGGCGGCCGGGAGATACCGCGCAGGGCGGGACTTGCTGTTGCGGAAGCGGCCGCGGCTGGGCGAAGGCGAAACGCTTGAACCGCGTGCGGGGGAGAGCCCGAAAGGCACGGCTTGCCGGATCGTATCCGCCCTGCATGATTCGGTGTTTGCCATACAAGGGCCACCCGGTGCGGGCAAGACGTTCACCGGCGCGCGGATGATCTGCGAACTCGTGAAACAGGGCAAGAAGATTGGCGTGACGGCGCTCAGCCACAAAGTGATTCGGAAGCTGCTCGAGGAAGTCGTGGATGCGGCCGAAGAAGTCGACCAGCTAGGGGTGAACCCCATGCAGCGGTCCGACGACCAAGAAGGGACCGAGGACATTGCGATCGCCAGGAAAAACGAAGAGGCATGGGACGCGCTAGCCTACGGGAAGGCTAAAGTTGTGGGCGGGACGTCGTGGCTGTGGTCGCCGGAGGCGGCGTTCGAGGCCGTCGATGTGCTGTTCATCGACGAAGCGGGACAAATGGGACTGGCGGACGTGCTCGCCGTATCGCAGGCGGCGAACAGTCTGGTGCTGATCGGTGATCCACAGCAGCTGGAGCGGCCGCTCAAGGGCAGCCATCCCGATGGAGCGGAAAAGTCCGCGCTCGAGCACCTGCTGGGAGACCACAAAACCATTCCGCCGGACATGGGATTTCTATTGCCGAGAACTTGGAGGCTGCATCCGAAGATCTGCGATTTCACATCGGAGCTTTTTTATGAGGGGCGATTGCAATCCGAGGCATTGACGCACAGCCGCGTGCTCGAAGGCCATCCGTGGCTCGAGGGTGCGGGGTTGTGGTTTGTGCCGGCGGAGCATGAGGGGAACAGGAACTCCTCGGCCGATGAAGTCGAACTGGTGGCGCGCATTGTGAAGGGATTGTTGCGACCGGAAGTGAAGTGGTTTTCGAGTGCGGGCAGGCAACGGCGGCTGAAAGAGGAAGACATTCTGATTGTTGCGCCGTACAACGCGCAGGTAGCTGATTTGTCGGCGCGGCTGCCGGATATGAAGATCGGGACGGTGGACAAATTTCAGGGCCAGGAAGAAGCGGTGGTGATTTATTCGCTGACCACGTCGTCGCCGGAAGACGCGCCCCGCGGAATGGAGTTTTTGTATAGCCTGAACCGGCTGAATGTGGCCACGTCGCGAGCAAAGACGGCGGTGATTGTAGTGGGGAATCCGCGGCTGTTTGAACCACAGTGCCGGAGCCCGCGGCAGATGCAGCTCGCCAATGCGCTGTGCCGTTACCGGGAAATGGCGGTGGTGAGGGAGGCTTCTGCGATTTAGCGGCATGACCTTTCTTGGTTCAGAGTTGCGCGACCAGATCCACTCGAGCGAGCGGGTTCAGTTCGTGGGCTTCTTGCCGTGGGAAATCACGGCGACGTCGCGCTGTTCGGCGCCGCTAAGCTGAGAGGGATCGCAGGCATCGGAACCATCGAGGCACTGGCGAAGCTCCCGGTTGTGCGTTTCCTGGGCAACCTCTTGCTGTCCTTCGCTGCCGAGCAGAGCGCGGTTGCAGTCGCCCATACCTTCCAGGCAATTCTCGAGGTTGTTGTAGTGATTGGCTTCTTCTGCTTGTTGTTTCTGGTCTTCGGTGAGTTGTGACTGGTCGCAAATCCCGGTTCCGTCCAGGCAGGACTGGAAGTTGCGGACGCGGGCGATTTGCGCCACTTGCGCTGCTTCTCGGTCAAGAGGGTGGTATCGCACCCTCCGATGCCGTCCACGCAACTCTCGAGGTTCTGAATGCGACGGGCGCGGGCGACCTCCTGTCGCTGCTCGGCAGTCAGCTGTTTTTTGTCGCAATCGGCAAATCCGTGGAAACAGTCCAAAAAATTGTTTGCCCGCGCGGCGCCCCGGACCGCCTGCTTTTCCTGCGGATTGAGCTGGGCATAATCGCAGGACGCAAAACCTTCCAGGCAGTTCTCGAGATTCTCCGCATGGCCTGAGGCAATCTTTTGCGGCGCGGCCCGTAAAGCGGTGCAACCTGCGCCCAGCACGATGGAGAAGACCCATGGGCGTATGTTCATGCGCTACCCTCCAAACGTGAGTTCCCTTTGCACACCTGCGCCGTCTCTCGCCGTCGGTTATCCAATGCGGTGGGCTATCCAATAGGAATAGACGCCGAATCGTGCGCTAGGGTTATCCGCGCCGGGCAAATATATCGCAATACGATATAAGTTCGCGGGGGCGAAGATGCGACGAAGTCAGGGCAGGAAAAGAAGCGGCGAGCAACCGGGAGAGGAAGATGGCTCGTGCCAAGTCGGCGAGAAGAGGACGCCCCTCGCCGGCGCTTCCTCGGATGGGACCGTCAGCGAACGGTGACGACCAAGGACTGCGATTTGGTGTCGCCAGCGGCGCCGGTGATGGTGAGCGTGTAGGTGGTGGTCTTGGCGGGAGTGACCTCGACACAGCGGGCATAGGAGGGCCAGACGGGATTGGATTGCGGTTCGAGCTTGACCGTCTTGGCGTTGGCGACGCCGTAGCAAACCTGGACCGACTGACCGCGGCGCATCTCGCCGGGAGTGGCGTAGAAGGTTTGGATGGCGAGCTGCTTGCCGCCCATTTGTTCAAGCGTCGAGAGGTCGTCCTCGCGCTGCTTTTCGGTGCGCTCTTGCCTGAAACGATGTTCGAAGGCGCGGTTTTGCCACCAGCGGGAAAAGAAAATCCAGCCGACGACGAGCGCAACAACGGCGACAAGGCTCCAGGAGTAAAAAGAAGAAGTCTTGAAGAGGGATTTGGACGGCGGATCGGGTTGCGGCAACAAGTTGTTTGCTCCTGCGGACCGGGGCCAAAGGAAAAAATAGCGCGGAACGCGCAGGTATGCAAAACAAGCGTCGGTGCCGCCTAAGGCAAAACCATCAAAGCGAATTATTCGTCGAGGGTGGCGGCGGAGGAGATGGTGAATTTTGCGGAAACGCCCTCGGTGGGAGGCTGGCCGGGGCCGGAGACCGGCTGGCCGCCGCCGATCCACACCTCCACCGGGCCAGGGACGACACGGCGAACGCCGTTGTCGTCAACCAGGCTCAAGTCGCGGTCGCGCAAAGTGAAAGAAACGGTCTGCGAAGCGGATGCGGCGAGATGGATTCGCCGGAAGCCAGCGAGCGCGCGAATCGGCGCGCCGTCCACACCAGGATGCGAGAGATAGAGCTCGACAACTTCGTCCCCGCCAAGCGAGCCGGCATTTCTAACCAGCGCGGAAGCCGTAACGGCTGTGCCGGACGCGACCTGGTCCGGAGTGATTTTTCCGTCGGAGTAATGGAAGGAAGAGAAGCTCAAGCCGTAGCCGAAAGGGTAGAGCGGCTGCTCGGTGAGGTAGCGATAAGTGCGGCCATTCATGCTGTAGCTCGTGAAGGGCGGCAGTTGCGCAACGGATTTGTAGAAAGTGACCGGCAAGCGGCCGGCGGGATTGTACTCGCCGGAAAGAACGTCGGCGACGGCCGTGCCGCCTTCTTCGCCGGGATACCAGGCTTCGAGGATGGCGGCGGCGTGCTCCTGCGACCAGTTGACAGCGATCGCGCTGCCGCTCGTGAGAACCACGATGAGCGGCTTTTTGGTGGCGGAGAGAGACCCGAGAAGCTCTTCTTGAAGACGAGGCAGGCCGAGGCTGAGGCGATCGCCGCCGAAGAACCCAGGATCGCTGCTGTCGGATTCTTCGCCTTCGAGCTGGGCGGTTAGCCCCACAACGGCAATGACGACGTCCGCCTTGCGGGCGGCGTCCACGGCTTCCTGCGTGAGGTTAGGCGGCAGCCAGAGAAGACGCGCGGTGGACTCCCAAGAATGATGAAAATACTCCAGGCGAATGGGATAAGGATGACCGGCCTCGAGATGAACGAGCGTGGTCATGGTGCGGGCGCCGTGAGGATTCCAGTCGTCAACGATTTTCTTGCCGTCGAGAAAGAGGCGCGAGCCGCCGTCCGTGTGGACACCCAGCCGATAGTCGCCGTCGACGGGAGGGACAAGATTGCCGCACCACCGGACGGAATAGCTTTCCCTGGGCACACCGGGGGCGGGGGAGACATTATTCCACTCGAAGTTCACGGAGGTATCGATGCGGGTGGCGGCGGGTGGGCCAGAAAGAGTGGTATTCGAGAAGAATTCAGCGGAGAGGCCGGGGATGGCTGCCCCCTTACAGGGGACGATATTGCCATATTGTAGGCTGCCCTGAAGATTGGGCAGAAAAGCTGACGCCGGTATCGGGATGGCGCTGGTTTCGGTGAGGGGCGAGCCGATGGCGGTCGTGATTCTCGCGCCGCGGAAGCGCTTGCGAATGCCGTCGAGAATGGTGGTGTAGGCCGAGGGCGTGCCATTGTAGTTGCCAAGCAGGACGGGCAGGGAATCGGCGTTGGGGCCGACGACGGCGATGGACTTGACCGAAGATCTCAGTGGCAGGAGGTTGCCCTCGTTTTTCAGCAGCACGATGGATTGGCGCGCAGCTTCGAGAGCGAGCTGGCGATGAGCGGGCGTGTCATTGTCGGCGAGAGTAAGCTTCGACCAGGGCACCGATTCCGGTGGGTCGAACATGCCCAAGCGGAATCGCGCTTCAAACAGATGCTTTACCGCGCGATCGACATCGCCCGGGGAAAGCAGGCGATTCTCCACGGCGAAGGGCAGCGCCGCGTATTCCGGGCCGCAGCTCAAGTCGGTTCCCGCTTTAACCGCGAGGGCATCCGCCTGTTCCAAGGTAAGAACGTATCCGTGGCCCTGATGAATATCGCTGATGGCCCAGCAATCGGAAACGACGTAGCCCTTGAAGCCCCACTTGCTGCGCAACGTGTCCAGCAGAAAATGATTCGCGCATGCCGGCTCACCATGCACGGCGTTGTACGCGCACATGACGGAATCCGCGTGGCCCTCCATGACCGTGGCGCGAAATGCGGGGGCATACGTGTCGGCAAAATCGTGCGAAGAAACGGGCACGTCGAAGCGATGACGCAGGGTTTCCGGGCCGCTGTGAACGGCAAAATGCTTGGGGGTGGAAACCGTTTTCAGATACTTGGGATCGTCGCCCTGCAGCCCGGTGACGAAAGCTACGCCAATGCGACTGGTGAGAAAAGGATCTTCTCCGTAAGTCTCCTGTCCGCGTCCCCAGCGCGGATCGCGAAAGATGTTGATGTTCGGCGACCAGAAGGTCAGGCCGAAATAGCGGCCGGTATTTCCGTGCTGGATAGCGTCGTTGTACTTGGCGCGAGCTTCGGTCGAAACGACATCGGCGATGCGATGAACAAGGTCGGTGTCCCAGGTGGCAGCGAGGCCGATGGCTTGCGGGAAAACCGTAGCGTGTCCCGCGCGCGCGACACCGTGCAAGCCTTCGTTCCACCAGTTATAAGCAGGAATTCCGAGGCGAGGGATGGCGCGGGCAATGTCCTGCATTTGAGAAGCTTTTTCGTCGAGCGTCATGCGGGAAACCAGGTCGTCGACGCGCTGGTCGACGGGAAGACTGGGGTCCAAATAGGGCGGGCGCGGCAAGTCGGGCGATGAGGACACCTTCGCAGCAGATTGTGCCGCCAGCTGCGACGCGCCAAGAAGAGTCAAAAACGAGGCGGTAAGGATACGGAACACTTTATCCGCATTATTTGCAAGCATGCGTGGAATTTTCCTCGAATACGTGGCGAGAGTCCATAGAGTTTCTATACCGCGGAACGATAATAGTCCTCGAAGCCAACGGCAAGGGCCGCACTTCGCCAGGATCTCTCGCGTGAAAGGCTTTGCAAAGGAATTGCCGGGAGGAGTTCACACCCAGGTGCGGATGCTCGCTTTAGCCGACCCTCGCCCCGCCTTTTTTCCGGTGTTGGAGCTGAACGGCCACGGCTCCATAGGTTTCCAAAAATTTCATGAGCCTGGCCTTCGGAGAAGCATCACGCCGCCGCCCGACGCGTGCGTCGGTCTGGGGGCAGCTCCTTCGTTGTGTAAAACCGCTCGAAGATGCGGCTCAGAATCTCCTCGTTCATGCCCCAGCCGGTGTCGGTCCTGGCGCGAAGCACATACTTTCCTTCAGGAACATGAGAAAGCATGGATTCCCCGCCCGCGAGACAACGTCGCATTTTTGACTCGCGGCCTGACGGCTACGCGTCCGGCGGCGGGGTTGTTCGCGCCTCTCTGCCGGTTCTTGGCAATAGGGTGATGACCCCAGCTGAGGCTTTTTTCTGCCGATGCTCCGCTCTTCCCTGCGAACAGAAATTTATTGCGGGACCGCATTGCTGCAATGTGCCGAGACAGGCTACAATAGCAGTGAGAGAAGTCTAGGAGGACTCGGTTAGTGCTCACGATTCGCCTGTCACGGATTGGCAAAAAGAAGAAGCCCTATTACCGCGTCGTGGTTATCGAGAGAACTCGGCCACGCGATGGCCGCATCAAAGAGGCGGTAGGAACTTATGATCCGCTAAAGAAGCCCGCGGAAATCAAGCTCAACCGAGACCGCATCATGCATTGGATTGGCCTGGGCGCCCAGCCCAGCGATACAGTACGCAGTTTTCTACGTCAGCAGAAAATCGCGTAAACGCAACATCCCAGCTCCCTGAAAATTGCTCGTGCCGGTGCGACCGGGAGGGCGTTTCACGGCGTTCGTGATTCGACTTACCCGTGGTGCAAGTGGAGGCGTGGACCGTTTCTGGAGGGCGTGGTAAGTTGCCGCTGGAAATAACCGCAAGCGGAGCTGCCCAAATGAAGGAGCTGGTCGAAGCAATCGCCAGGGCCCTCGTGGACCATCCCGAGGACGTTCAAGTGCAGACCGTCGAGGGATCGCAGGTGACGGTATTGGAGTTGCGCGTGCACCCCGAGGACTTGGGAAAAGTCATTGGCCGCCAGGGCCGAACGGCCAAGGCGGTTCGCACCCTGCTGGGCGCGGCGGGGATGAAGCTGAAGAAGCGCTTCACGCTGGAGATTCTCGAAGATTGATGTTTTCGCGGCGGCTTTCACGGCCGCTTTTGGCTCCCCGTTTCCCTTGAGCATAGGAACTCCACGATGGGTCCTGGTGGCGCGCATCCTTCGTGCGCGAGGCAATAAGGGCGAAGTCGCGGCTGAAATCCTTACCGATTTTCCGGAACGGCTTACGAAATTGCAGGAGATTTTTCTGGACCTTCCCGAGGGCCAGGGCGAGCCGCAGTGCGTAAAGTTAAAGTCATGCTGGATCAGCCAGAATCATCGCGGCCAGGCGGTTTTTCATTTGGAAGGAGTGGATTCGATTTCGGCAGCGGAGAGGCTTCGCGGACGGGAAGTGCTCCTTCCGCTCGAACAACGCGTGGTTCTGCCAGCAGGGCAGTACTTCGTTTCGGACCTTATCGGCTGCAGCGTATTTGAAACTCCGACAACGCCTCCCGTCCTCGCGTCCTCCCCGTGCTCGCTCGGAGAAGCTCCCGCCCTGCTCGGCACGGTGCGCGATGTCCAGTTTCCCGGCGAAGGGTTGGCCGGGACGCCGCTTCTCGAAGTGGACACATCACAAGGCGAACTGCTGATTCCCTTCGCCGAGGATATCTGCACGAAAATCGATCCACACGCTCGGCGCATCGACGTGGTGTTGCTGGAAGGGCTCCGCGACCTGAATTCCAGAATCAGCAATTCCGTTGCAGGGCGTCACCGTGCATAATCCTAGCGCTGAACGGTCGTCATGCGATTCGATCTCATCACCATCTTTCCGGAGTTTTTCGGCGGGCCTCTCGATCACGGAATCATCCGCAGAGCGAGGGAGGCTGGACTCGTCGATGTGCAGGTTCAGGATCTGCGAGAGTTCACGAAAGACCGCCACCGCAGCGTCGACGACCGGCCCTTCGGCGGCGGCGAGGGCATGGTGCTGAAGCCGGAGCCGCTGTTTGAAGCCGTCGAGTCGGTTTTGGGCCGCAGCGCTGGCGATGCGGCAAAGCAGCATAGGCCGGATCCCGGCACGGCGATTGTGCTCATGTCCGCGGCAGGCAAACTCTTCGATCAGGAGATGGCGCGAAGGTACTCGCGGCTCGAACGGATCATCCTGATTTGCGGGCGCTATGAAGGAGTGGACGAACGCGTGGCCGAGCACCTCGCGACCGAGGAGGTTTCGATAGGCGACTTTGTCTTGAGCGGCGGCGAGTTGCCGGCCATGCTGGTCGTGGATGCCGTAACCAGGCTTCTTCCGGGAGCTCTTGGCAATGAAGCGTCCTCGCAGAACGAGTCGTTCAGCGAGTTCGAGGCGGGCACCCCAAAGGGTCCTTTTGTGCGGGCGCCTTCACAAACCGATACGGGCAAGGCCGGGAACACGACGAATAGCGCAGCGCGCGGGCAGGTCCGCGCGCTGCTGGATTTCCCTCATTACACCCGCCCGGCGGACTACCGCGGATGGAGAGTTCCGGAGACTCTCCTTAGCGGGAACCACCGGGAAGTCATCAAATGGCGCCAGCAGAAGGCCCAGGAAAAGACGCGCCGCAACCGCCCCGACCTGCTCGGAGAGTAATGGAGGAATAAAATAGAACCTGTTGCGGTCCTAAACATCTCATGAGAAAGTGTTTAGGAACGACGGTCGCCATTTAGCATGGTCTCGCGCTCATCGCTTGCATGCGAATAAGAATCAGAGAAAGCGGTCACGCCAACCTGGGCTTCCCGAAGCCGCAGCAGGCGTCGGCCTGTCGCCGCCGTGCGAGGTGTAGGTCGGCCGCTTCTAGCGGCGGCGGAGGTTCTTCGGTCTAGCGCCAATAAAGAAACCGCAAGAATCTTCGAGGCCGCTCGGCAGGGCGGCTTTTTTCTTGGCCGATAGCATCGGCTAAGAAGTGTGAGGCTCCATGGGAGACTATAACCATGGCGGTGGGCTCGCCAAGACTGCCGCAGCGTGTTGATATGGCGTAACTTACTGATTCTAGGAAGTAATAGAACTCATAGATTCCAGTGATACAAAAATTGTGGGCACGATTTGGGCACAGTCTAAGCTCGGCAGAAGAGCGGGACCGGGCGGACTCCGAGCGGTGATGCTTGCACAGCGGACAGACCAGCGGAACGCGACCCGTCAGTCCAGTAGGTCCAAACCAGCCGGATCCTGCCTGCAAGTTGCCGCCGAGATTTTCCGCAGTAGAATGACCCTGGAGACCCCGTAGCTCAATTGGATAGAGCGAATGGCTTCGAACCATTAGGTTCCGAGTTCAAGTCTCGGCGGGGTCGCCATCTTTTCGCCCCCACAAGGTAGTGGCGGGACCGGGCGGACTCCGGTCGTCAACGCCGGAAAGATTTGGAGAGATTTGAGTTCGTAGTGTGCTACGCCGCGTGCAGCTTCCTGCGCCGAGCAACTTCCTTCCATCTTGCTCTTTGGGCTCGGCTGATCTTCTGACGGGCCTCGGCCGACATGGTCCAGCCCTTCTTGCGGCCAGATTTGCGCTCGAGACCAGATTTGTGTCCAGCACCGTCTAGGACGTTGATAGCTGCCGCTAGACTTTCTGCTTGGTGCTGGAGGCGTTCGTGCTCTTTGCGTAGTGCCTTGAGAATGTTCATGTATCCCTCCTTCGGTAAGATTCTAACAACAAGAAGCCGGAGCAACCATGCTCCGGCCTCTTGCAGCCGGGCTTTTTAGTTGCCGGCCGCACTCACTTCTGGCTCATCCGCGCTGATGAAGGCATGAATCTCCTTCGCTGGCAGAAGCTCCATTGGGTAAAAATAATAAGGTGGGTCTTCCGGAGCATCTCCCGTCAAGGCGTCCAGCCGTGCCTTAATTTTCTTCGCCTCGGCGTCGGTGAGCAAAGCGACTCCGCCTTCACCGGCCTCACCATCAGTGCCGCGGCGCCGAAACACGTAGTATTTTTTCGTCATTTGTTTGCCTCCGAAACATTTGCGAAGACTCCCACGCCATAGTTCCTCCCTGTGCCGCAAGCAACTACTCCTGAAATCGGCTCAGCAAACTCCACGACACAGCTCACTTGCTTGTACTTGTCATGCCCGTGTCGAGAGTTCGCCTTGACCCTACGCTTGGTTTGCAGTTCTGTCACGGCCACGGGCGTAGGCAGTTCGGCGTGCTCAAACATCTTCGCGATGAGACGCTGACGTTTCCTCCTATCCCCATCGTCGAACCCTGGCAAGATCGCAGGCGTCACGGTGATCCACTGCTTG